>Ga0335073_10008894_pt1 | contig 14082 bp, 10 predicted proteins | sample Lox_Sample_22_FD_207093 | JGI IMG/M metagenome (GOLD analysis project Ga0335073, IMG submission 207093) | Soil microbial communities from Loxahatchee National Wildlife Refuge, Florida, United States - Lox_Sample_2.2 | ecosystem: Environmental > Terrestrial > Soil > Wetlands | place: USA... | reverse complement strand
CGGAGTTTTTTCGCCACACGGGGCGTGTACTCGACAACGGCCATCATTGCCGGAGCGATTACGGCCAATTCCGTCCAGGCGGCGCCTGCGGCATTGGCGCAATCGGTTGCCGCTGCCGCCATTGCGAGCGGCGCGGCGACTTCGACTTCAAACTTAACCATTATCAAAGGAGCATTGAAAATTATGGCGTGGACGAAAGCAAAAACGGCCGTCGTCACGGGAGTTATTGTATTGTTTGCCGCGGCTGCGACAACCGTGACTGTGAAGGAAGTTCAGGAGCACAAAACGTATCCGTGGCAGTCAAGGAACTATCACGATTGGGGCGGATTACCCGAGCAGGTCACTATCGTTCCGACAAAGTTTCCAAACTGGGGGCCGAATAATTGGCCCGGTTTAAGTGCGGAAGACGGTTCATTCGCCTGGGGCCTGCATTATCCAATTGAGGGAATTGTTGCATTCGCCTATGGAACGGCTCCGAATCGTACAATCGTTTCGCCGGATGTTCCCAACGACCGTTACGATTTCGTGGCCAAAATGCACGGCGGCGTGAAGCAAGCGCTTGCAGAACAACTGGCCAAACGGTTTGGGGTCACCGGGGTATTCGAAGACTACGAAACAAACGTTCTGGCTCTTCGATTAGAAGACCCGGGCGCTTATGAAACGAAATTTCAGACCCGGCGGAGGCCCGCCCAGACGATAAATTTCAACCGAAATTCAATACAGGCCAATGGTGTACCTATGAGCACTCTGACGGACTATTTGACAGGCCAGTGTGGCATGCCGGTGGTTGATCAAACAGGACTTTCCGGCCTTTACAATCTTTCCCTTAGATGGAACGACCCGCCGTCATCCTCAAACCTGGAAGGCCTCAAGCAGGCATTGGAAGATCAACTCGGCCTGCAACTTGTTTCCACCGATATGCCCATTCAAATGCTCGTGGTTAAGCGGGTGAAATGAAATGCCCCGTTTTGCCAATCTGTGCGCATATGAGGGATTGAACAACGAAGGAACAAAGGAACAAAGATTTTCAAGGAGAAAGGAAATCAATAGCCGATATTGGCCAGCGCCTGGGGACCGAGACGTTCGCGCAATTGCGCCAGATAGAGGCTGCCGGGTTCGACCGGTGCGCCGAGCGATTCGAAAATTCCATTCGGCAGAATTTTTTTCTGGTCGCCCGGCTGTGAGCTATTCAATGGCCTGCCGACGCAACCGATGGCCCAGTTCATCGAACCGGGCGGTTGTTGAATCGTGTAGGTTTTTGCGAGGCAATTCCACGCGACCGCCCAGCCGACGGTCCAACCGTGGCCAGAGCCCATGATGCCACGGTCCATCAAATCGATGCCTCCGTCGGGGACTTTGCAATTATCCACGAGCAACCCGGTTGCCCAGCGCATGTGGGGCTGAATGTGGCCGTCGCCGCGAAAGGTGCAATCAAGCACGGCGACCGGTCCCATCATGCGCGGCCCGGTTGAAAAATAGAAAACGTTGTTTCCGACGTCGGTGCAGCGGCTGACGAGTGTCTGTGTGCCGCCGGTCCAAAAATCCTCCGGCTTGGCCGCGCCGATGCTGGCAACGGCGTGGCGAATGTCCACATATTCAATCGTGATGCGGCTGGTGTTGGCGCCGAAGCGAAAACTGTTCATCGTGTTTTCCACATGGAGGTCTCGCACCCACGCATCTGAAACACCGTCCATGTGCAGCGCGCTGAAAAGCGGATGGTCGATCGTGGTGGCGAGCGCCGGCGCAACGATCCGAAAATTTTCCGCTCCGATCTGCGTTGGGCGGTTGCCGAGACTGCATTTTACCACCGAACCGCCTGGAGGATTGAGATAGCGCGCGTCGAATGAATCGGCCAGCGGCACTTCGAGCGTGATTAAATTTCCGGAAATATTTTTGATGACGCGCTCGGTATGCATTTCGCCTGAGACCCAGTGCTCTTCCCTTCCGTGACGGACGAGTGTATCCATGCCCATGAATTTCACCCACGCCGGCGTGGCCGGGCGATCAATCAAAACGACGTCGCCCGGCTGAAATTTTGCCGCATCGGCGATGTGAAAGCAATTTGCGCCGGAGGGAACATAATCGTCGGTGATGGAGACCGGTTCGGCATCAGGCATGGCCTCTGCGCTGGTGCCGATGAAGAGACACAAATGCGGGTTACCGGTCATTTTAATCGTTGTGCCGTTCTCGCCGGTACCGCTGCCACGCAACACCACGCCGCTGGATTTGATGGCCAGCGTTCGATTGCAATTAAAGGTTCCCGGCGCAAGCAAAACCGCGCCGCGGAATCCATTTTGCAGCGGCATCGCGGAGACTTCGTCGATGGCGTTTTGAATGGCGGCTGTGTCGTCGCCGCCGGAAGGGAGGACGGTTTTCATCGCGCGCACGCCGGGGATTTTCACGCCGCCGCCCATGTAACCCGCGTACGAAAAATCCATGATGCGATCACCCTCGGGCAACGTTTTATAGGCCAGCTTGCTGTCGTGGCCGTAATAGACCCATTGGCTTTGCGCGGAAAAAATCTTCGGAGCGGCCAGCATTCCCGCAAAAATTGCGACGAGGCATTTAATTGAGATTTTCACTGCGCCATTCACGGGGGTGATGCGTGCTGGAGCCGCAATATGGCCCGGACAATCCTGCATTCGCCGTAGCCATATTTGCCGGCGAGCGATTCTACAATCGTGCCCAGGCTGAGAAAGCCGTGTCTGGCAAACGCATCGGCAATTTCGCGTTGGGCGGCGGCCGGAACCAATGTGTTCACGTTCAACTTTTCTCCCGCGAGCAGCGCTTGTTCCAAGTGGCCGTAAATAGTGCCGTCTTTAACGCCTCTAGAGCGCGCGATTTCGGAGACGGTTTTGCCCTGGCGAAAAAACTGAAGTGTGTCGCGCACGGTTTCGGTGAGCAGCGAGCCGCGCGACGGGGCGGGTGCGGAAAAGGAATCGTCGGCAAAAATTTGCCGGGGATAGGTTTGCAGGTGCGTTTTGATCTCGCGCAAAAATATTTGGCCGAATTCGCGCAATTTCTTCTCGCCGATTCCGCTGATGCGCGAAAGTTCCGGCTCGCCGGCGGGATAAAGCCGGGCCATTTGCCGCAATGTGGTGTCCGCGAAAATGACGTACGGCGGGACGGACCGTTCATCGGCGAGCCGTTTGCGCAGGGCGCGGAGTTTTTCGAAAAGGGCCTCGTCGCAGGCGATGTCGCCCACGCGATGCCCGGCTGGTCCGGCGGCGACCGCTTTGGTGAGCATGATTTTTTGCCGGGACTTGAGTGCCGCGCGGCCGGCGTCGGTCAGCTCGACTACGTTGAATTTTTCAGCGTTTTGATGAAGCAAGCCGAGGCGGGCCAATTCCCTGCCGATGGCAGACCATTCGGCGCGAGAGTGTTCGGCGCCAATATTGTAGGTGGACAATTTCTCGTGACCGAATTTTCGTACTTTGTCCGTATCGGCGCCGCGGAGCACTTCGACCACGTGCTGTATTCCCACGTTGAACCCGCTTTTTTCGCGGATGCGATAGACGCAGGAAAGGAATTTTTGCGCGGACAGCGTCCCGTCCCAGGCAGCCCGCGGGGCCAGGCAATTATCACAGGCGGCGCACGGTGCCTGCTCAAATTGCTCGCCAAAATAACCCAGCAGAAATTCGCGGCGACAGTTTCCGATTTCGGCATAGTGAATCATTTGCTCCAATTGCGCGCGCGCGATTTCTTTTTCGCGGGGATCGGGCTTCTCATCGATGAAACGCATTTGCCGGACGCGATCGCCGGCGCTGAACAGGAGCAGGCATTCGCCGGGCAGGCCGTCGCGCCCGGCGCGTCCGGTTTCCTGGTAATAGCCCTCGATGTTCTTCGGCAAATCATGATGGATGACAAACCGGACGTTTGGCTTATTTATGCCCATCCCAAAGGCAATGGTCGCGCATACGACGCGCGCTTCGTCGCGGAGGAATTTTTCCTGATTTTTCGAACGGTCGCTATTTTCCATTCCCGCGTGATACGGCAATGCCGTCACGCCATCCTCAGTGAGTTTTCGCGCGATATCTTCGGCTGTTTTGCGGGCCTGGCAATAGATGATGCCGCTTTCCCTGGGTCGGGACCGGACATAGGAAAGGATTTGCGCATAAGCGCCGGTCTTGGCGGCTACGCGATAAATCAAATTGGGACGGTTAAAGCTGGCGACGTAACGCGCGGGGTCTTTTAAATGCAGTTGCGCAACAATGTCGTCGCGCACGCGCGTGGTGGCTGTGGCAGTCAGGGCCATCATGGGGACGTTCGGAAAAAGCCCACGCAAGGTCCGAAGCTGCCGGTATTCCGGCCGGAAATCATGGCCCCATTCGCTGATGCAATGCGCCTCGTCGATCGCGAACAGGCTTATATTCCATTTTTTGAGATCTTCGAGAAAACCAGAAAGCATCAATCGCTCCGGCGCGACGTAGAGCAAGCGAAATTCGCCATTGTGCAATCCGCGCAGGCGCGAGCGCGACTCGCCCGCGGCCAGAGAGGAATTGAGAAATGTCGCCGCGACGCCCGCGGCCTGGAGAGCGTCCACCTGGTCCTTCATTAGCGCAATCAGTGGCGAGATCACTACTGTGAGTCCAGGACGCACCAAAGCAGGCAACTGAAAACAGAGCGATTTTCCGCCGCCGGTGGGCAGCACCGCAAACACATCCCTGCCGGCGAGCGCATCGGAAATGATCTCCTGTTGCAGCGGACGAAATGTGCTGAAGCCGAAATATTTTTTGAGCGGCAGTAACAGTTGATCGCCATGAGGTTGCACGGGATGGGAGGATAGACGGCGGCGGGTGAGGGTTCAAGTTTTCGGGATTGGTTTTTCTCGTAGGTCTGAATTGCGGAATATATTCGTGACCGCATTTTGAGGATGAAGATTTCGGGTCTTGAGAACTTCTTCTCAAACGCCGGGAAATTCCCGTGCCGCCTGAAAGCGGGACACCGAACACTACCACTGTAACCGATAGAAAACAGCTCCGCGCGAAAATGGCACCGTCGTGTGAAATCCGCCGTTCGTTATCACCGGAACATTCGTGACATTTCCCCAGTTACCAGAAACCAAATTCGTGCTGGATTGGAGTGTATAGGTTAGAAAAGCGTTTGTGGGCCAGGAAATGATGGCATTTTCGCCTGAAACATCGATGCTCAGCGCCGGCAATGGAAGCAGTCCATAAACATTTACGCGATTGGAAAAAGTGGCCACATAGACTTTGCCATTAGCAATTGTCGGCGGGACGAACTTGGCGAAATTACCGAGCGCGTCGCGGCCTGGAACCATGTCCGAATTCCAAAGTTCAATGGCAACGTTTCGCGCGTCGAAGGCGTGAAGGGTGCCGGCTACTGTGGCCTGGTTTGCGTTGGATGTGGTGTTGACGGTGGCCCAAATAATTCCGGTGCCGCCGTTGGTGCCGTCGGCTGAAACTGACAAAATTCCTCCCGGCGACCCCTGCCCGCACTGGCTAATACTCACGGAGTAGACATTCGTGTCAAAAAACCCATTGGTGAACTGAAACTGCCGCAAATGATCACTGAAATCCGGCCAGACATAAATAAACGAGCCATTCGTGCCACTCCACCACACGGGCGCCCCGTGGATTTGGGCGGTGTTGACCGACCATGATTGCACTGTATTGGTGTCCGCATTGCCGCTGCTCAGGCCGCCCATGTTGTCGAGATTGACCAAATAGACGGTTCCCTCTTTGCCGCCGCCGATGCCCAGGCGGGTGCCCGGAATGACCAACATGCCGGCATCGCCCAAATCGATGTCGCCCGCATTCAGGGACGCATAGTTATACGGAATGAAATAGCTGGCCACGCGCATGGTTCCGTTGGTGGGCGCGAGCTTTAAAAAACTTTCTCCATAATCAGCGTTTGTATCCACGGAACCATTGCCGACCATTAGATAAATATTGCCATTCGTGTCGACGTTCGGCGCCTGACCGCTCATCCAAATCCCCGCTTCAGATCCGTTTGGCGAGTCGTTCCAGACGATGGTTTGCTGCAGGTTTGTCTCGTTGTAACCCATTAGCCAGCCGTGAAAAGGCTGGGCATCATCGTGCGAGCCCCAGGCGATGTAGACGCAGCCATTGGCCAGTGCCAGGCCGGCACGTTGATTGTGCCGGAGCGGATCGAAAGTAATCACACTGCCGCCGTCGCCCGTGCCGGGATAGGTTGCCGTAATTGCGACAGGGCTGTTTGGCCGCTCGGCGCCCGTGGCCACGTCGAGTGCGTGCAACCGCTGGACAAAATTTGTAGTTCCGTTCGAAATCTCTTTCGTCCGAACTACGACGTAAAGCGTTTGACTGGCCGGGTCAATGACCGGCGTGCCAACGATGCCGAAGTTGCCGCTGAAATCGCGATAATTGCCGCCGCCCACGCCAATCGCATCTTCGTCTTCGATGTCTGGAGCAACGATATTCGGCGGTGAAATGAAACTGTCTTTCCAGTAAGGCTGCGTGACGGCCGGATCGTCAGCGTCGTATGCATAAATGCTGTCGTTGACGGTCGCCACAATAAGCAGGTTGCGCGAGCCGTAACCGGCGATGTTCACATTAGTCATGATTAGCGGTTGCGCATAAATCTGGTCGTCCACTGGTCGCGTATAGAGCAGGCCAAAGCTGTTTGTACTGACATTGGCCACGGTCAGCGTGGTTTCGGTCAAATTGTCTCCCGAGCGATTGTTATCGTTATGCTGTGTCAGCACCGCCGTGAACGTACGGGGACCATTGGCTGGGGCCGCGCTTGAAATTTGTAAGGGCGTTGCCGTCGTCGATCTCGAGAGATTAGCGGCCAATATTGTTGCCGCCAAAAAACACGCATGAGCAGTATAAGACACCGCTTGGTTCATCCCGCCTCCTCCATAGCGATAGTATAGCACACGGTGCAGATTTTTTGAATTCAAATCTGTGTCGATCTCTGAAATGTGATAAAGGACAGCGGCGAGGCGCGTGGAATCAGCGCGCGATGACGACCGGTGGTTCGATGATCATACACCGACAAGCTGAGCGGGAAGAGAAATCACTGATATAAATTGCGTGGCCCGTGGAGCCAATTCCCATAAAAGCGTTCCCGAAATTCTGTTGATTTTGCCTAAAATCCGCCGGGTGGATTGGACCACAATATATGGCGTTTCGATCAATGAAATCGCACAACTAATTGTATTTTCCGGCCCGAAAAAGATGAAATAAACATTGTGCGAAAGTGGCTATTTTCATATAATTTTTCAGACCTGACACTTAACGCTTGAGGGGTAGATTTTCGACAATTTTTATGGATAAAACATCTGACGTGGAGTCCGAGGAGACAGTGGTAAGCACAGCGGTAAAAGGCAGCTACGGCGCCGCCCAATTGGGAAAATTGGAGGGCCTCGAAGCCGTTCGCAAGAAGCCCGGCATGTATATTGGCGGCACTGACGAGCGCGCATTGCATCATTGCGTTAGCGAGGTTTTGGACAATTCCGTGGACGAGCACCTGGCCGGATATTGCGACAAGATCGAGGTGACGATTCAAGTGGATGGCTCCATTTCGATCCGGGACAACGGCCGCGGGATTCCCGTCGATATTCATCCGCAATACGGTATTCCGGGGGTCGAACTGGTGCTCACGACGCTGCACTCCGGAGGCAAATACGGCCAGGGCGGTTATAAATTTTCCGGCGGCACGCATGGCGTGGGCGCCAAATGCGTGAATGCGGTCAGCGAATGGTTTGAAGTGGAAGTCTCGCGCGATGGCGAGATTTACCAAATGGAATTCGAACGGGGAAAGACAACGAAGAAGCTGAACGTTATTGGCAAATCAAAGGGCACGGGCACGTTGATTACCTTCAAGCCGGACCCGGAGATTTTTCACGACACAACGGAGTTCAAGTCGGACATTATCGCTCAGCGCCTGCGCGAACTGGCGTTTCTAAATTCGGGGCTGGAAATCACTTTTACCGACGAACGGAATACGGATTTGAAGCCCGAGACATTCTTTTACAAGGATGGCATCGAGCAGTTCGTCCGCCAGCTCAACAAGAACAAAGAGCCGTTGCATCCCAAACCGATCTCGTTTCAAAAAGCGACCCGGGAAAAATTGGATGAGAAGGAAATCGAAGTCATTGTGGAGGTCGTTCTTCAATACAACGACAGTTACAACGACCAGGTGCTTTGCTACACGAACACGGTATACAACCCCGATGGCGGCGCGCATTTGAGCGGTTTTCGCAGCGCGGTCACGCGGGCCATCAACCAGTACGCCAAGTCGAACGAACTGCTGAAGGAAAAAGACCCGCAAATTACCGGCGACGACGTCCGCGAGGGTTTGACGGCGGTCATTTCGGTGAAGCACAGTGATCCGAAATTTGAATCGCAGACGAAAGTAAAATTGCTTTCGCCGGAAGTGGAAAAAATTGTTGGCTCAGTCACCTACGAAGGCTTAATGGCCTATTTCGACGCGAACCCGACAATTGGCCGGCGGATCATTGACAAGGGATTGAACGCGGCGCGCGCCCGAGAAGCGGCCCGCAAGGCCCGCGAAGCCGTCCGAAAATCGGCTCTCACCGGCGGAGGTTTGCCGGGAAAATTGGCAGATTGTTCCGACCGCGATCCGGCGAATACGGAACTTTACATCGTCGAAGGCGATTCCGCAGGCGGTTCGGCAAAGCAGGGACGTGACCGCAAGTTCCAGGCGATTCTTCCGATTCGCGGCAAGTTGATCAACGTCGAAAAGGCGCGATTGGACAAAGTCCTTCAGAACACGGAAATCCGCACGATGATTACGGCGATCGGCACGGGCATCGGCGACACCGCAGGGGAGGGCGCTTTCGACCTGAGCAAGTTGCGCTATCACAAGATCATCATTATGACGGATGCGGACGTGGATGGGTCGCACATTCGCACGCTGCTGCTGACGTTCTTTTATCGGCAAATGCCGCAGCTCGTGCGCGACGGTTTCGTGTATATCGCCCAGCCGCCGCTTTATTCAATGACCCGTAAAAAGCGCACTGAGTACGTGGATGACGATGTGCAATTGAACAAAATCCTTCTGCAAATCGGCACTGAGAAGTACGCCTCAAAAACCTTTCGGACAGTCGCGAATTATCGCCCAAGCAACTGGAAGAGATTCTTCAATTACTCGAATCGCTGGACAAATATGCGAGAGTGATCCGCCGCCACGGGGGCGATTTCAGTAATTACGTCGAGAGCCGAAACGAAAAAGGAACTTATCCGGTCGTGCTCATCAAGGTGCGTGATGGCAACGATGAAACGGTTCATTATTTCGAGAACCTGGATGAGGTTGCGAAATTCAAGGACGCAAATCCTGACCTGTACGGAGACACAGAGTTCCGTGAGAGAGTGGAAAGGAACCGTTTGCAAATCCGGCGGGCGACTGAGGTGGACTTGCACCTGGAGAGCAAAGCGATTGCCGATTTGCTCGCCAAATTGGCAAAGAAGGGCTTGGACGTGGACCATTATTCGGCCCAGGACAAGCCCATGTTTGAATTGATCGAAGGCGAGGGCGAAAAAGCGACAGCAACGCCGCTGTTTTCGATTCCTGAGATTTTGAGCAGCGTCAAAGCCGTGGGGAAAAAAGGCATTCAAATGACTCGCTTCAAGGGGCTTGGTGAAATGGACGCAAAAGAGCTTTTCGAAACGACGATGAATCCCGCCAAACGGAAACTGCTGCGGATTGATTTGACCGATGCGGTCGAAGCTGAGGCGATGTTTTCGAGGTTGATGGGCGAAGAGGTTGAGCCGCGCCGGCAGTTCATCGAGGACAATGCGCTGAATGTGAGGAATTTGGATGTCTAAAAAAATTTGAGAAAATGGTTGATCGTGTAGTCTCATGTGACTACGCTTGGAATATGAAAAAGAAAACAGCGGCTTTGCACAAGCAGCAGCCTCCGAAATCGAAGTCGGAGTGGGTAGAGCAGGAACGCGAGACGCCCGGCCCTGCGGTGCTGCGCGAGGCGGTGGCTTTGCCGGGCATCGGTTTATCAATCCCGGTTCGGGCGGCCAAGGCAAAGCTCTCGGCATTGCTGGAGATGGTGGCTGGTGGCCAGGAAGTGACCATCACCAGTGATGGCAAACCCAAGGCCAAACTGGTGGCGGCAGCCCGCCGGCGCAAAGTATTCAGCGGCACCTGGGAACAGTTGAAAAAACTGCCGCTCCAGACCGAAGGCCCCTTCGCGGAAGAAATCATCCGCGCTGACCGTGATGGTCGCGGATGGTAAAATGTATCTGGATTCCTGCATCATCGTAAAACTGGTCAGCCATGAGCCGGATAGCGAGGAGTATAATCGTGTTGTGGCTGGACATCCGGTCGTGACGTCGGAGTTGGCCGTGACAGAAGTTCGGTCCGCCCTGCTCGCCAAAGAACGGGCCGGGCGGATTTCCGCGCACGCGCGGCATGCGGGCTGGCGGCTGTTCCAGGAAAAGGTCCGGGAAGAGGAATTTATTTTGTTGCCGTTAAGCCGGCAGATTATCGAACGCGCTGGTGGAGTCATTGAACAATGCCATCCCGCGGTATCTTTGCGGACATTGGATGCGATACATGTTGCGACGGCGGAACTTTGCGGGGGCGAGGAAATGTGCAGCAGCGATAACCAGGTAATAAAGGCCTCGGATTTTATCGGACTGGCATTCGTGCCGTCTTTGAAAACGTACTGAAATTTTAATTGTCATGCCTGACGAAAAGGAACCACAGGAAAAACCGAACGATTTGCCCGTAAGCAGCACACCATTGTTCGCCGCGGGGGAAAAAATCGCAAAGATCAACGTCGCGGACGAGATCAAGAATTCGTTTCTCGATTATTCAATGTCCGTGATCATTTCCCGGGCGCTTCCGGACGTGCGAGACGGACTGAAACCTTCGCAACGCCGCATTCTCTACGCGATGCATGAGCTGTCGCTTTTCCCCGGGCGCAAACCATATAAATGCGCAAAAATTTGCGGCGATACCTCGGGCAATTATCATCCGCACGGCGAAGCCGTCATTTATCCAACGCTCGTCCACATGGCGCAGCCGTGGGCGATGCGGGAAAGGCTCGTGGATGGAAAGGGAAATTTTGGTTCCGTGGAAGACGATCCGCCGGCGGCCATGCGTTATACGGAAGCGCGCCTGACGCACCTGGGCGCCGCCCTGATGGAGGACATGGAAAAGGACACGGTGGACTTCATCCCCAATTACGATGAACGGATGACCGAACCGACCGTCTTTCCTTCAGCGTTTCCCAATCTGCTTGTCAACGGTGGCACGGGCATCGCGGTGGGTATGGCCACTAATATGCCGCCGCATAATTTGGGGGAAATCATTGATGGTATCTGCGCCCAAATTGACAACCAGAATATCACCATCAAAGAGTTGATGCAATTTATCAAGGGGCCGGATTTTCCGACGGGCGGGATCATTTGCGGTGTGGAAGGGATCAAGAATTACTTTGAAACCGGAAGGGGCAGCCTGAAACTGCGCGGGCGAGTAGGCGCCGAGGAAATGAAAGGCGGCCGCGAGCAGTTGGTCATCACTGAAATCCCGTTTAACGTCAATCGCGCTGCGCTGGAGCAGCAGATCGCGAACCTGGTGAACGAAAAAACCATCTCGGAAATTTCTGCGATGCGGAACGAGTCCGATGAAAATACGCGGCTGGTGATGGAGTTGAAGCGGGACGGCAACCCCAAAGTGGTCATTGCCAATCTCTACAAACACACGCAGCTTGAAGTTTCGTTCGCGGTCAATTCGCTGGCGATCGATCATGGCCGTCCCAAGACCCTTACGCTCAAGGACCTCATCCAATGTTATATCGATCATCGCCGCGAGGTTGTTTTGCGGCGGACGCGCTTTGAACTGAGGAAAGCCGAGGAACGGGCGGAATTGTTGGAAGGTTATCTTATTGCGCTCGCGAATCTGGACGAATTCATTGTTATCATCCGGAAATCCAAAACCCGGGATGAGGCGCGGGTGAAGTTGCTGGCGTTCGAATGGAACCGGGCCCAGGTCGAGCGGTGGGGAATTTTGATTCGGAGTGAGGAGCGGTTGGATAACGGCCGCTATGCGTTGAATGAGCGCCAGGTGGATGCAATCCTGGAGCTGCGCCTTTATCAATTGACCGCGCTGGAAATTGACAAGGTCCAGGGCGAATATAAGGAACTGCTCGAGCGCATCAAGGATTTGCTGGACATCCTGGCCAGGGAAGCCCGTGTGATGGCCATTATCAAGGACGAGTTGAAGGCCATTAAAGAAAAACACGCGACCCCAAGGCTCACGCAAATTGTGCCTGACGAAGGCGAAATCGCTATCGAAGATTTAATCGTCAATGAAGGCGTCATCATCACCCTGACGCACAACGGCCTGATTAAACGGACAAATATTTCGAGCTATCGAGCCCAGCGTCGCGGAGGAAAGGGCGTCATCGGCATGACGACCCGGGAGACTGGCACGGAGGAGGACAAGGATTTCATCGAACATCTTTTCACGGCGAGCACGCATGATTACCTGATGTTTTTCACGAATACGGGCCGTGTTTACGTCGAGCGTGTCCATGAAATTCCTGACATGGGCCGGGCCGCGAAGGGGCGAAGCATAGCGAATTTATTGGAATTGAAAAACAGCGAAACCATAGCTGCCCTGATTCGTGTGCAATCCAAAACGGGCGCGGACAAGGAAGATGCGACGTGGCAGCAGGAAGGTTTTGTTTTCTTTGCCACGAAGCAGGGCACAGTCAAAAAGACCCAGTTGCCCGAATTTGCCAACGTCCGCAAAGGCGGCATCATCGCCATCGGCATTGAGCAGGGAGACACATTGATTGACGTAAAGCTGACGACCGGGCGGGATGATGTGGTCCTCATTACGCACGACGGAATGAGCATTCGTTTCAATGAAGAGGACGCACGACCGATGGGCCGCCCGGCGGGAGGCGTGCGGGGTATCAGCCTGGAAAAAGGAGACGAAGTGGTTGCTTTGTCGGTCGTTGTGCCGGACGCCAAGTTGCTGGTCGCGGGAGAAAATGGTATTGGCAAGCGAACGGGCTTTGAGGAATACCGAGCCCAATCGCGCGGCGGCAAAGGCATCATTACGATGAAAACGACCGAGAAGACCGGCGGAGTCATTGGCGCGTTGACAGTTCATGATAATGACGAAATGATGCTTATTACTTTTAAAGGGCAGATGGTGCGTATCTCCGTCAATGGCATTCGCGAAGCGGGCCGCAATACGCAGGGAGTGAAGCTAATTGAGCTGGACACGGACGATAAGTTGCAGGCCATCGCGAAGGTAATCAGCGAGGATAAGGAAGATGCAGCCGGCGAAAGTCAACCCGCGGACCAACCGGCGGGATAGAACGGTGAGGGATCGCGAACCTTTGACCCGCGGATTGATCTCTTGTAGAGTTTGCATATGAGCACGCACGTGACACTTGAGGTGCCTGATGACGCCGTCGCGATATTTGGTGACAGAGAGGGCGAGCGTTTTGCGCGCGCAATGCATGAAACGGCTGTCGTAAAATGGTTTGATGAAGGACGTATTTCTCAGGGAAAGGCCGCTGAGTTGCCTGGTATCTCCCGCGCCGAGCTTTTCGATGTACTTTGGGGGCACAAGGTTTCTCCGATCCAGGTCACACCCGAAGAATTGGCGACAGAACTAAGAGGTGCCTGAACGTTGGGTCATTAATGCCTCCCCGGTCAATCTCCTTTCAAAGGCGAATGTGATTCAACTTCTGCCACAGCTTTGCGACGAGTCGGTAATTCCCTTCGGCGTCGTGGGCGAAGTCGCGGTTGGCGCGCGTGGCGGTTTGGGGCGGAAATGGCTGGCCAGCGACGGTGGGCAGTTTGTTCAACCTGCTTTGCGCCTTGCGCCCGAATTGGAACGCGCCGAATTAGGCCAGGGTGAAGCAGAAGTATTGTCGTGGGCGATGAGGCATAGCGGTTTCAAAGCTGGGTTGGACGATCGTCGCGGACGGCTTTTTGGGCTGAAAAGCTTAATTTGCCCGTCTTGGGTTCGCTCGGTGTTGTCGTTCTTATGAAACAGCGTGGATTGATTTCGTCTGCAAGGCCGATTTTGCAAAAAAGTCGTGAGGCCGGTGGTTATGTCAGCGAGGCTTCAATC
>Ga0335073_10008893_pt1 | contig 14082 bp, 12 predicted proteins | sample Lox_Sample_22_FD_207093 | JGI IMG/M metagenome (GOLD analysis project Ga0335073, IMG submission 207093) | Soil microbial communities from Loxahatchee National Wildlife Refuge, Florida, United States - Lox_Sample_2.2 | ecosystem: Environmental > Terrestrial > Soil > Wetlands | place: USA... | reverse complement strand
ATCCACGGTGGCGGGTTCAACCAGAGCTGCATTCCGTTGAATCAACAAACGATCTCGCGGTTGTAGAATTATGTCGTCGAGCGGATTACCGGCCAGCGCACTTTTTAAATTGACACTCAGAATCTTAGACGTGCCGTCCGCGTCGACGCGGAATAGTTGTGCCTCCGTCAGATCCGCATTCTGTGTCAACCCTCCCGCCAGATAAACTGCATCACGCAAATGCGCCTGACCAGAGGTGTTGTATCTGCCTGGGGCACGTACTTCGCCGCCAACCCAAACTGTCGGCGCAGGTTCAAAATCAAAACGGCTGAAAATTCGGATGGTGTCGAGCGGTTCTAACTTGGGCGCTGTCGCCGGATTCGCCAAAGCCGCCGCTAAATCAAAGCTCTCCAGACCCGGGTGGAAGTCGGGAGGATTTAATCTAACAATCTCCCCATAGTGAGCCGCCGGTTCCGGAAGCAGGTCCTTGTAGGACCCGATGATGTCGGTGACTCGCATCCCTTCGTGATAAGAGTAACGGCCAGGTCTCAGAACGTGTCCCTGAAGGTAAATTGCGTCCTGGTTGTATGGAGCAATGGGGAATATGTGAATTTTGTCGCCGTCTTGAATCTTAAATTCAGCAAGCTTTGCGACGTCGCTGTCATCTGCGGAGAGATCCAAGTTCAGCATGGTCCGCTTTTCATGTGCGTCCAAGCGTTGCACTTCGATGTGCTTCAACGCGGCCGCCGGCAAGATCCCGCCGGCAAGGCTCAGGACATCGGCCAGGTTTTTTTCACCCTTGAGCTCATAAATCGCCGGCCGGCGCACCATGCCGGTTACCGTCACCTGTGGCCCGATGGGTGGCACCATCAGCGTGTCACCACTCTCTAGTTTTTGTATTCCCGGAGAAACGCCTCGGAGGAGCAGGTCGTAAGAGTCCACCTCTTCTATCAATTCCTTGCCCCGATAATGCTTGATTATCCGCAACGAACCGCGAGGGGTCACCCCATCCGCTGCTACCACTCCATTCAGCACCGTAGACAGCGAACTGATATCGTAGGCCCCCGGTTCCGCTACTTCGCCGACGACATAGACCCGAACGGTGTGCAACCGTCCAACGGACACATCCGCTGAGGTATCTCGATATTGCGACGCCACCGCCTTCTGCACTAACTGCTGCACCTCTCCAAGCGACTTCCCACTCACTTCCACGGGACCCGCTTCTGGCACCGAGATTCGTCCTTGGCGGTCCACTGCGCGCGTCAGGCGTCCATTCACTCCGCCCCATAAATCAATGGAAAGAGTGTCGCCGGGTCCCACGACATAATCTGGCCCAACCGGCATATCAAACGGAATCGCTCGTGGATCCCGCATGCCATCCCGGAACACTTCCGCCCCGAAGCGTTCTGGCTCACTTGTGCGCGATGGCGCCTGCACATAAAGGTCATAGAGGGACGGCACATCGGCGTAGGGACTAGGCCGATGCACGACTGTGTCGGGGGCGATGTAACGTTCTTTCGGAACTCGCGGGTAGACGATATTTGTAGGTGAACCCTGCGCCGCTCCCGGAAGCATACCGACCATTCCATTATTCTCTAGGGATCCCGCTTGGCCGAGCATCCCTTCAGATACGCCGCCCAATAGGCCATTGGCCGCCGGTGAACCCATTCCCGACATCGTAAAATTACCACCGGACAGAGAATTTCCAGGATTCCTCATGCTCATGTCCAAGAGGCTCCCACCCCCGGTGTTTGAGTTGGACCCTGGAAATCCGCTCAAATTGTCGGTTCCTCCACCGAACTGATTCGCAGAATTGCCCTGGGCACTTAAAATAGGCGCGCTCGAAAACGACGGTGCATTTAATTCGGGAACCGCGGGCATTGGTAAATTTTCCATCGGATTGACCGATGGGTAGGTATTGAGCTGGTTCGAATTGGACTGACCCCAAAACTGCTGTAGATCACGGCAGTCGACAAGTTGATTTGAACTTTCATCTTGATTCTGCAGCAATCCACTCGGGCGGCAGTTCACCATCTTCTGAGCTGCTTCGCGCTGCGCCTTCCTTACTTCTCGCGCCTCATCTAATTGCAACGCGTCCTGCTGTGCTTCAATTTCAACGAGCTTCCGCGCTCGTTCTTTCATCAGCAATTCCTCTTGCTTTGCTTCGTCGGAATCCGGGTTTAACTTTGGCTTGAAATAACCATAACGTTGCAGCAATCGCGTCGCAAAAGAACGAAACTTGATGTCATTGGTCAGCCGGTCAAAAATTGCCTGGTCGCTCAAATCTTCGTCATTTACTATTTGGCCGTTGTCGCCGGCCATTTTTGCCACCCAATGCTTTAACTCCACCATCAGCCCGGTATCCTGTATCAATACTTCCTTGATCTGTGCCGCCGATGCGGCTACATGGTCGTAATTCTCAATCGTCAGTTCCGACTGCGCCGGTCGAGGTGTCATCGGATTGTCGTCTGGGTTGGCTGGTGTCGCCGTTCCCGTCTTTTGCGGTATTCTTTGTGGACTCGGTGTCTGCTGCGCCGTTAGCCCTGCGCTTACGCACAAGAACATCCCCGCAAGAATTACCGACGCTCTGCGAAGGGGATAGCTCGGCGTTCTATTCATCACACCTCTCCTTAATTGGGCCGGGTCAGCTCTCGTAAGGCTTTCAAATTCGCTTCCAGCGAGACTTCAATGCCGCTACTCGAGTGGTACTAGTATATGACGCGCCAACGTCAAGGCAAGTATCCGCCAAACTCCACAACCTCGTCGGTCCTTCTGCGGAATTCAACCCGTATCTATACGCCGGAGCAATAAACGGTTCCGCTTATCTAGAACTGTAAAGCGGAAAATTGGTTGTATTGCTATCTCGAGGCCTGCGCTCGGGAGCCCAGTCTATCAGCAGAGAGCAAATCCAAAATACACTGTACTACGTACTCTGCTTGTGAGTCGCTTAGTTCTGGATAGATTGGGAGGGCCAAGGTTTCCTTCGCGGCCCGCTCGCTTTCCGGAAACGCACCGACGCCAAGGCCCAAGTAAGCAAAGCAGGGCTGTAAATGCATTGGGACGGGATAATAAACTTCAGTGCCTACACCCTTCTCCTTTAGAGCTTGTTGTAGATCGTCTCGATCCGGCACACGAATCACATATTGGTTAAAGATGTGCCGGTCCGTTGTGACCTTTGGAAGAGCCACGGACCGGCCTTGGGGAGTCGCGCGAACTATCTCGGAGCCCGTAAAAAGCCGGTTGTACCTGGCCGCGTTTTTTTGCCGCGCAGCCGTCCATTCATCCAAGTACCGCAGCTTCGTAACCACCACGGCCGCCTGAATCTCATCTAGTCGAAAATTTCCACCAATCATTTTATGAAAATATTTTGGTTTCGAGCCGTGCGACCGGACCACCTTTAGTTTCCCGGCGCGCTCCGCGTCATTCGTAACCACCATCCCGCCATCCCCGGCTGCTCCCAGATTTTTCGACGGAAAAAATGAAAAGCAGCCATAGTGTCCGATGGAACCTGCCCGCTTGCCACAGGCCTCTGCCCCGATAGCCTGAGCGGCATCTTCAATAACCACCAACCCATGCTTCTCAGCTACGCTCATTACTCCTTGCATGTCCGCCATCTGTCCGTACAAATGCACTGGAATAATGGCGCGTGTTCGCTTCGTGACGCGCGTGGCCATCTGCTTCGTGTCGATGTTGTAAGTCTCTGGATCAATGTCCACAAATACCGGAGTTGCTCCCACACGCGCAATGGCCCCTGCCGTAGCAAAAAAAGTGTAAGGCGTGGTGATCACTTCGTCGCCAGGGCCGATGTTTTCTGCCATAAGGCAAGCCAACAACGCGTCGCTCCCGGACGACATTCCAACCGCATAAGCGCAATTGCTGTACTTCGCAATGGCGTTCTCGCACTCCTCGACCTTGGGTCCCAGAATGAATCGGTTGGATTCCAAAACTTCTGAGACTGCGGCGTTAATTTCCCCTTTGATGGTCTGGAACTGCGCATTTAGATCAAGTAAGGGAACTTTCATATCAAGATTCGTTTTCCTCTTGCCTTGGAATTTACTCGCGGGACCTCATGCAATTGCCCCTATTGTTTCTCGCGCTGGCATGTGCTGACATATAGCGTCCATGCGGCGACTCGTTCTCAGGGTAACCGAAGACTCCTCAAACGGGTGTCCAAACTTAAAAAGTCAAAGATCTACTATATCCCTCGCTGAAAAGAGAGCGCAAATTTTGGACCGGCCCCACAAAATGGAATCGATGTTGCATCCAAACGCCTTACGCGGCCAGTACCTTCCTGGCAACACTCTCACCCCCCTGTGACCGCCATCATAGCGTCCTTTTTCCTACCATCTTAGCCTTGCCTTAGGTGCCTCACGAGTGCACCTCGTATCGTGGGTAAACATAAGCCGCTCCCCCGGCTCACAGTGTGTTGTGTGCAAGCCCCACCGAACATGCCACGGTACAGTTGCCCCGAGGCCAATTTGTAATTTGCCAGGGAACGAAGTGCTGGTCCCTTTGAAAGGAGTGCCATGCACGTACCATCCCAAGACGCGCTCTCTGCCGTTGACCGCGCCTTCATCGACCTAACTGTAGCCAAGTTGAGCGACCGGCCAGGATCACTCCTCGGCATTCTCGAAGCGGTGCAGGAACACAACCCTCACAAGTTCCTGCCTCCCGAGACTCTTGAGTATGTCGCCGCGAAAACAGCTACGCCTCTCGCCCGCATCTACAGCGTCGCTACGTTTTACGCGCTTTTTAACCTGCAGCCACAAGGCGAGAACACCATATGCATTTGCCGGGGCACGGCCTGCCACACGCGTGGTTCGCGAAATCTTTTGCAGAGCGTTCGCCTGGAACTGGGACTAAGTCATGTCGATGGTAAGGAGGAAAGCGACTCCGACAAAATTATTCTTACTACGCCTGACAAGAGATTCACCATACGCACGGTCGCCTGCTTCGGCCAGTGTGCCCTAGCCCCTGTCGTCGAAGTGAATCATCGCATTTGTGGCCACGTCAACGAGCGCACGCTCCAGCGCGAAATCCAGATGATCGAACGGGAGAGTGACTAATGCCACGAATCCAGGATTTTGGCGCCTTCAATGCCGTTCGTGAGGCGGGAATGGCAAAGCTGGTTCCCTCCGTTCCGCGCATCGCCGTGGGTATGGGCACCTGTGGCCGTGGCAATGGCGCCGAAGGTTTGTATCACGCCTTCGCCGAAGCCGTAATCCACCATGGCATGAATGTTGTCCTTACCGGAGTCGGGTGCTTTGGCGCCTGTTTCCAGGAGCCCCTCACGAACGTTCGGCTTCCCGGCTTTCCCCTGGTCATCTTGCGTCGAGCGCAAGCGAACGACGTGGAGCGTATTCTCCACGATCTTTCCATGAGCCAGATTCCCCGCGAACTTGCCTATTGCAAAGTCGAGGAGTGGGACCACATCACGGGGCAGGTCAAATACGGTCGCGGCTATCCCGAACTTCCACTCTGGAATGACGTTCCCTTCTTTAAAGGGCAGAAAAAACTGGTTTTGCGCAATTGTGGCTTTATCAACCCCGACGATATCGAAGAGTACATCGCCGTCGGAGGGTATCAGGCTCTTTACAAGGTGCTCATCGATGGCCGCCCCGAAAATGTAATCGAGCAGATTAAAGCGGCAAAACTGCGCGGACGCGGTGGCGCCGGCTATCTCACCGGCAATAAATGGGAATTCCTTGCGAAAGCCCAGGCCGACCAGAAGTATATCATCTGCAATGCGGATGAAGGCGATCCGGGCGCCTACATGAACCGCAACGAGATTGAAAGCGATCCCCATTCTCTGCTCGAGGGCATGATCATCGGCGGCTACGTGATGGGTGCCACTCAAGGCATCATTTATGTCCGCGCCGAATATCCGCTGGCTGTTCACCATTTGAACCGCGCCATCGAACAGGCCCGGGAATATGGCATTCTCGGCGACAATATTCTCGGTCGCGGCTTCCATTTCAACATCGAAATCGTCGAAGGTGCAGGCGCTTTCGTCTGCGGTGAAGAAACCGCTCTGATTGCTTCGCTGGAAGGGCAAGCCGGAAGGCCTCGGCCTCGCCCGCCATTTCCGGCTAAAAAAGGGCTCTGGGGCAAACCGACCAACATCAACAACGTAGAAACCTGGTACAACATTGCCCCCATCGTGACCAAAGGTCCTGCCTGGTTCACCGAGACTGGCAGCCCGCGCAGTTCCGGCACGAAAGTCTTTTCCCTCGTCGGTAAAGTGCAAAACACCGGGCTTGTTGAGATGCCTCTGGGTACGCCCCTGAAAACCTTCATCTACGACATTGGTGAAGGCGGTATCGGGGGACGGCAGGTTAAGGCCGTGCAGACCGGAGGCCCCTCCGGCGGTTGCATTCCGCTCGAAATGTTCGATACGCCCGTCGATTACGAAAGCCTCGCTCGCCTCGGCTCGATTATGGGTTCGGGCGGCATGGTGGTCATGGATGAAGACAATTGCATGGTCGATGTAGCCCGCTACTTCATCGAGTTCACTCATTCCGAATCCTGTGGCAAGTGCATTCCCTGCCGTGTCGGCCTGAACAAATCCCTTCGCATTCTCAACCGCGTCACGGAAGGCGCCGGCACCCTGCATCACCTCGAACTCCTTGACGAGTTGAGCCGCTACATCCGCGAGTGCTCCCTCTGTGGTCTCGGCCAGACCGCGCCGAATCCGGTGCTCACGACTCTGCGCCATTTCCGTAACGAATTCGAAGACCACATCGTGGCTCACCGATGCGCCGCCGGTGTTTGCGAGGAACTTGCCCTCTCCCCGTGCGAAAACAGCTGCCCGCTGCACATGAACATTCCTCGCTTCCTCGAATTGTTCAAGGAGCGTCGTCTCGAAGACGCTTTTGAAGCCGTGATCATGGACAATCCGCTGCCCGCTTCCACCGGCCGCGTCTGCCAGCATCCCTGCGACGCACGTTGCCGCCGCCAGACTCTCGATGAACCCGTCAACATGCGCGAAGTCCATCGCTTTATTGCCGATTCCATTTATCTCTCAGACCAGTACGAAGAAATGGTGCAGCGCATTGTAAGTCGACGACTGGACCATACGGGTCGCAAGATCGCCATCGCCGGCGCTGGGCCTGCCGGCCTTACCTCGGCATTCTATCTCGCGCTTTTGGGGCACGAGGTCACCGTCTATGACAGCATGCCCGCTGCTGGAGGCATGCTGCGTTTCGCGCTTCCCGAATATCGTCTGCCCAAACACGTGCTCACCAAAGAAATTGAACTCATCGAGCGCTTGGGCGTGAAGTTCATTTTCAACACCCGCGTCGGTTTCGATATTCCGCTAAATGATCTTGATGATCATTTCGACGCCGTCTTTCTTTCCATTGGTACCTGGAAAGAGTCTTGGGTCTATCAACCCGGTACGGAATTGAAGGGTGTCTATCCGGCTCTCACTTTTTTGGAGGCGCTCGCAAAAGGTGACGACGTTCCCATTGGCCGAAAGGTCGCGGTTATCGGCGGCGGTAACGCGGCGATCGATTCCGCGCGTAGCTCTTTGCGCAAGGGCGCCGAAGTCACCGTGTTTTATCGACGCGAGCGCAAAGACATGCCGGCGATCGAAGAAGAAACGCGTGCCGCTCGTGAAGAAGGCGCCAAGTTCGTTTTCCTCGCGGCACCGCACCGCGTGATCGGCGACTCCACTGGCCACGTCAAAGCCATTGAAATCGTCAAAACCCACCTTGGAGAATATGATACTTCCGGCCGTCGCAAGCCGGTTCTCACCGATGAAATCCAGCGTTTTGATTGCGACGCCGTGATCTTCGCCGTCGGAGAAAGCGTGGACCTCGACTTCGCTCGCGCGTCGGGCTTGAGCCTTAAAGAGAGCGGCACCATTGAAGTCAACCGCTTCACTCTGGAATCGAGCCGTCCGCGCTTCTACGCCGGTGGAGATATCATTACTGGCGCCTCCAACGTTTCCAATGCCATGGCCTACGGCAAGCAAGCGGCCCGCAACATTGACCTGCAGCTCATGGAAGCCAATCGTTGGGATAAGCTGTTTCGTGCCATCCAGTACGGCCAGATCATCCCGGAAAATCCCAGTCCCAACCATCGACACACTGGCCATATCTTGTCGCCCAGCGTCCGCGTCACCTCCAACGCGGAAGTCGTTACCGGCTTCACTCATGAAGAAACCGTAGACGAAACTTGCCGCTGTTTGCGTTGCGACCTGGAAGTCGCCGACGTCAGCTAGAAAGGAGCTCCTTTGCCACAGAAAAAAATCTCGATCCGCATCGACGGCGAGCTCATTAGCGCTCTCGAAGGACAATCCATCCTGCAGGCGGCCCGTGCCGCCGGCAAATACATCCCCACGCTTTGCGATCTCGAGGGTCTCACCGCCGTAGGTGCCTGCCGCTTGTGCATCGTGGAAGTGCAGGGTACGGACCGTCTGTTGCCGGCCTGCACCACGCCGATTCAGGACGGCATGTCCGTAACCACAAATTCTCCGAAGCTAACCCAATATCGCCGCATCTCCATCGAACTCCTCTTGGTCGAACGGAACCATGTTTGCGCCGTCTGCGTGTCTAACGGGCACTGCGAACTCCAGAACATGGCCTCGAATTTGGGTATTTCCACGGTTCACTTCGCCTACAACTTTCCGACTCTTGGCATGGACCTTTCTCATCCGCGCTACGTGCTGGACCACAATCGCTGCATCCTTTGCACTCGTTGCGTTCGCGTCTGTGCCGAACTGGAGGGCGCTCACGTTTGGGAAGTGAGCTCGCGCGGCATTCACTCCAGGATCGTCAGCGATTTGAACGGAAAGTGGGGCGACTCCAAGGGCTGCACCAGTTGCGGAAAATGTGTCCAGGCGTGCCCCACCGGCGCGTTGTCCGAAAAAGGAGTCGCCGTCGCGGAAATGGTGAAATACAACGAGAAGATCAGCTCCCTCGTGCGTCGCAGGGAGGTGCAAGCATGAAGAAGGTGAAAGTCGCTACCGTTTGGCTCGACGGCTGTTCCGGCTGCCACATGTCTCTGCTCGATATGGACGCGGCCATCATTTCTCTGGCGCAGAAGATTGATTTGGTCTACGGACCCTTGGTCGATGCGCAGGAATTTCCCGACGATGTAGACGTCACTTTGGTCGAAGGCGCTGTGAGCTCGCAGGAAGATCTCAGCAAGCTCCAGAAAATCCGCCAGCGCACTCAGCTCCTCATCTCTTTGGGAGATTGCGCGGTGACCGGTAACGTCCCTGCCATGCGTAATTCCATTCCGGTCACGCGGCTGCTCCAGCGCGTTTATGTCGAAGGTGCTCAGGAAAGTAAGCAAGTTCCCAGCGATGGTGTTCCGCCCTTGTTGAAACAAGCTCGCCCGCTGCGCGAATTCGTCAAAGTCGATCTCTGTCTTCCGGGATGTCCGCCGCCTGCCAAATCCATCTCTCGCGTCATTCTCGATCTCGTCGAAGGGCGCAAACGGGATGGAAACCCGCCGGTGAAGTTTGGCTAAGGAGTTGCCATGAAGCGCATTACCATCGACCCGGTAACTCGGATAGAAGGACACGCGAAGATCGTCATTCAGCTCGACGACAGCGGCCACGTAGCGGGAACCGAATTCCACGTAACCCAGATCCGCGGGTTCGAGAAATTCACGGAAGGGCGCCCCTTCTACGAAATGCCCGGAATTACGTCGCGCATTTGCGGGATCTGCCCGGTCAGCCACTTGCTGGCCTCGTCGAAAGCTTGCGACGCGATCATGGCCCTGCATATTCCGCCCGCCGCACGCAAACTGCGCGAACTGCTGCACTGCGCACAAATCGTACAATCTCACGCTCTCAGTTTCTTCTATCTTTCCGCGCCTGATTTCCTCCTCGGCATGGATTCGGAAGTGGCCACGCGCAATGTGCTTGGAGTCATCGCCAGCCACCCGGAATTAGCTCGCGATGGCATTGAACTTCGCAAATTTGGTCTCCAGTTGATCGAAGTTCTCAGTCAGGAACGCGTGCACCCGTCCTGGGTTGTTCCCGGTGGAGTGAGCACTCCGCTGTCGCTGGCCTCGCGCGATCGCATCCTTGCGGACCTTCCTGCCGCGATCGCCATCGCGGACCGCACCCTGCGCTTTTTTAAAGGCGCGCTGAACAATTACAAAGAAGAGATTGCTTTCTTCGGTTCTGCGCCCACGATGTATGCCGGTTTGGTCGACCGCAAAGGAAATCTGCAACTCTACGACGGCGGTTTGCGCTTCCGCAGCGCCACCGGCGAAATCCTGGAAGACCACATTCCTGCGGAGGAGTATCTCGATTGGATCGGGGAAGCCAGTCTCCGCGAGTCCTATCTGAAAGCTCCTTATTTCAAGCCACAAGGCTTCCCGGATGGCGTCTATCGTGTTGGGCCCTTAGCGCGAATGAACGCCGTCGATCATTGCGGGACGCCGCGTGCTGACGCCGAACTTCTGGAATTCCGGCAGCGCTTTGACACACCTGCGCACAGCTCCTTTCTTTTTCACTACGCGCGTCTCATCGAAATCGTTTACGCCCTCGAACGCATTGAAACGCTGTTGAACGACCCACAAATTCTGGATACGCACATTCGTGCTACCGGCGGGGTGAACGCCCTGGAAGGCGTTGGCATGATCGAAGCGCCTCGCGGTGTTTTGATTCATCACTATAAGGTCAACGAAGAAGGCGGAATTGTTTGGGCCAACCTGATCGTGGCCACCGGACACAACAATCTCGCGATCGGCCGGAGCATTCAGCAGGTTAGCGAGCATTTCATTGATGGCGCCAAGCTGCAGGAAGGCATGGTCAATCGCGTGTCCGCGGTGGTCCGCGCCTACGACCCTTGCCTCAGTTGCTCGACGCACGCCATCGGCCAACCCGCCCTGGACATTCGCCTGATTGGACCAGCCGGCGAACTCCTCGACCAACTGATCCGTTAGTGCCTTTGTCGGTGGGCCTGGTTCGTGTGGCGGCCGAGATTCTAGATCGGGCAGCGCCAGTTTGCGAAGAGGATTGACTCTTATTTCGGAACTCGAATGTTTATAGATGAGATACTCCCCCTCCCCCCCTGTTTTTCCGTAAGAGTGGCAAGCAAAAGAGTTAGCGGGAAAATTTTTCACAATTTTCCGTGGCGCAGGCGAAAAGTTGGGAGGAACGTCGCAGGGCTGGTGGCCTCCACCCCGGTCTATTTTCGTATCAAGGGGAAACAAAGGAGTTACGAGGAAATCTCTGTGTGAAGGGGAAACAAAGGAGTTAAGGAGCAGTGGCGAGTGACGAGTGGCGAGTGGCGAGATAAAGATTGAGGCAAAGGCCGTGGTGTTTGGGATGGGCGGGAAGGCCGCACATGCGACCATTGGCGAAGGTGAACTGGCAAAGGTTATAGGGGTGGCCGGGTCTTGCGTTACTCATGCAGAAAGTATAGCGAAGCAATACTACTTGTTCAAGACTCTAGTATATACATATTGGACACAAATTATCCTCGTGTTCGAATGGTTCGCCCGCTTCCATCAGCAGCATCCCGATCTTGTTCTTCATCTGCACCATCTGCCGGACCAGCAGGTTGCGATAACGTAATGTGCGGCGCCGTTCGCGAATCGCGGTGGGCGCTTATGTAAGACTCCGGCAAGAAATCACAACGCAGAGAGTCGCAAATCTTGTTGGCATCGACGCGGTCGTTTTTCTTTTTCGCAGCGGCAATGGCCCGCAGCATCAGAGGATGGGCTACTTTCAGCACCGCGGCGTTGGGCTTCAGGCGATCGTAGATCCAGCCAGAGAACATCGTGGCTTCCATCGCCGCGCTCCACGGCTGCGGCAAGTTTTTCATCCAGCAATCCAGATCGTGACGTGTGGCGGGAATCCATCCTTCCGCATAGATCTTGCCGCCGCTATCTTTCACGCAATAACTGATCTTCTGCTTGTGAACATCTAGCCCGATGTAATACATAGGTTCCATGGGGGAGCCTCCTTGGTGTTCTGAATCAGCGTGCAGCTGAGTTCAGCTTTTCTACACCAAGCGCTCCTCCCTTGACCTATTCATTCAAACAAATCGGGCGTTGGTCGTCCAAGTGCTGTCCATCGTTAATCTCCCCATCGTTTGCGTGGCGCTCGCTCGTGACTGCTACGGCCTATGGCTTCAGTAAGGCCTTAATAGCGCGGCGCTCGTCCATTGCGCGATAACCCTCCGCTACCTGAGGAAGGGGCAACGTGAGGTCGAAAACCTTACCGGGGTCAATCTTTTTATCTAGGACGAGCTTGATCAGATCAGGTAGGTAGCGGCGCACCGGAGCCGGGCCGCCGTGCAGATGCACATGAGCAAAGAACAATTTCTCACCGTCAAGAGAGACGCCGTGCGGCACGCCGACATAACCAATGTAGCCGCCCGGACGGGTTGAATTGATCGCCTGCATCATGGATTCCTGAGTGCCGACACACTCCAGCACCGAGTCAGCACCGATTCCGTTGGTCAGTTCCTTGATGCGCGCAACGCCCTGATCGCCTCGCTCGATCACGAGGTCAGTAGCGCCGGCGCGAGGGCCTCACCGACAAGGACCTCGTTTGTATAAGGGCCATACGATTCGGCCGTATCGAAGAAGGTGACACCACGGTCGACCGCCGCTCGGATCAGCGTGATCATTTCCTGTCGATCGGGGGGAGGGCCATAGTTCGCGCTCATGCCCATGCAACCCAGTCCGAGAGCGGAGACTTCCAATCTTCCTAGTTTGCGCTTTTGCATTTCTACTCCTCAGCTATCCTTGCTTCCGTTGGGACACGTTCCCCGGAAGTTCACATCTCGTATCCAGGCTTTTTGTAGAGCATGTCCCATTTGGCACGGATGTCGGGCTTGTAGACCTTTTCCGCCCAGTCGTTCGATTTGACTTCTTCAAGAGCGACAGAGACAGACTCTTCGCCGTAATGCAGAACGGACATTACGCTGCTTGTGATCTCTTGAGCGAGTTGGTTCTTCTGTTTTTCCGATTTGCCGGGCCAGAGCTTGACGATGACGTGGGGCATCTTCGACTCCTTCCTTCAATTTCAAGGTATGCCTGAAAAGTAGTTTTGAGTAGTATGTATAAAAGACAAGGCCTTGTGAGCAGGTTTCATAAATGGCTCAGAGCGATCTCAACATCCTTGCAACTTTCCTCGCTATAGCGGAGGAGCGAAGTTTCACGAAGGCCGCCAAACGTTTGGGTGTTTCTCCCTCCGCACTTAGTCATGCAATTCGCGGGCTTGAGGAAGGACTAGGAGTGCGGCTGCTCTCGCGGACAACGCGCAGCGTCGCGCCGACCGAGGCCGGCGAACAACTTCTCGCGCGCCTGGGTCCAGCCCTCACGGAGGTCCATGACGCGCTGGAACAGCTCACCGGCTTACGCGACAAACCCGCAGGCCGCGTTCGACTGCTCATACCGCGGCTTGCCGGAGCGACGGTACTTGGACCGAAGCTGGCGAAGTTCACACGCGATTACCCGGACGTGATTCTCGATATCACCGCCGATGACAGCCGCATGGACATCGTCGCGGGAGGCTTCGATGCGGGCATTCATTTCGGCGAATACATTCAGAAGGACATGATTGCGGTCCGGGTCTCCAAGGATCATAGGGCTGCTATCGTGGGTGCGCCCGTATACTTCAAATCGCACCCGAAACCAAAAACGCCGCACGATCTGCTGAAGCATCGCTGCATCAACTTCCGGCATGGTTCTGCTGGCCTGTACCGGTGGGAGTTCGATAAGGGCAAAAAATCACTCTCCGTGGCGGTGAATGGCCCTCTCATCGTCGATGATGTGGAGACCGTAATTCGCGCTTCAATGGATGGTATCGGCCTTGCCTTCGTGTCAGACGAGCGCGTAGAAGCGCAAATCAAGAGTGGCGAGCTTATCCGCGTGCTTGAGGATTGGTGCCAGCCGTTCCCTGGATTCTTTCTTTATTACCCAAGCCGACGACAGCAGCCAGCCGCACTCTCTGCGTTAGTCAGTACGCTTAGGCTGACCAAAGTCCAAGGGCCTGATTAACGCGCTCGCGGAAAGGTTGGTTACAGTACGAACATGGAAGGTTACGGACTGACCATGCATGTTGGATTACTTCCGGTTTGCCCGTGATCCGCAATCGAGTCCGACAAACCGAGTTGCGGTTACCAATCC
>Ga0335073_10008892_pt1 | contig 14083 bp, 7 predicted proteins | sample Lox_Sample_22_FD_207093 | JGI IMG/M metagenome (GOLD analysis project Ga0335073, IMG submission 207093) | Soil microbial communities from Loxahatchee National Wildlife Refuge, Florida, United States - Lox_Sample_2.2 | ecosystem: Environmental > Terrestrial > Soil > Wetlands | place: USA: Florida... | reverse complement strand
CACGCCGCGATAGAGACGTCGCTCGTGTCGAACTTCGACTGGAAGTCACTCGCGCGTATCAATCAGATCGATCCGTCGATTCGTTTCGGTCTTTTATCAGAAGAAGATCCACAGAAGCTCCTTGATACAGCAATAAAAATGAAAGCGGAGTCGATCAACCCGCGCTACGATCTCGCAACCGCTGAGCTATGCGCGGCGGCGCATGGTCACGGACTTAAGGTGATCGTGTGGACGGTCAATGAGCCCGAGTCCGCGAAGATCCTGCTCGAGCGCGGAGTTGACGGAATAATCACCAACTTTCCGGAGCGGATGCGCCCGCTGCTTACGCGCTAATGGCTCGCTACGGCGAAACCCAAATTGAGGAAATCCGCGCCCGCGCGGATATCGTCGAGATCATCGGCGCACACGTGCGGCTGCGCAAAGCCGGCCGTAACTGGGTTGGGCTTTGCCCGTTCCATAACGAGAAGACGCCGTCGTTCTCGGTCAACGCCGAGCGCGGCTTCTTTCATTGCTTCGGATGCGGCGCGGGCGGCACGGTTTTCCAGTTCCTGACGCGCGTCGAAGGGCTGACGTTTCCCGAGGCGGTGCGCTCGCTCGCGCAAAAATATGGCATTGCCCTGCCGGAGACCGACGAGCAGGGGCCGGCGCGCGGCGAGCGCGAGGCGATGCTCCGGGCCAACGAGCTTGCGGCGGAGTTCTTCGCGCACGTGCTCTGGAAGACGCCCGACGGTGCCGTCGCGCGTGACTATCTGACTGCGCGGGGCCTGAGTATCGAGACCTCACGTCAGTTCCGTATCGGCTTCGCGCCGGCGCGGCCCGCCTCGCTCACGCAAGCGCTCGAGCGGCGCGGCCTGCGCGAGGCCGGATTGAAGCTCGGGCTTATCAAGCAGGACGAAGCGGGACGGCGCGACATGTTTCGCGGGCGCGTGATGTTCCCGATTCGCGATCCGCAGGGCAGGGTGGTCGCGTTCGGCGGCCGCGTGCTCGAAGATCGCCAGCCCAAGTATCTGAACTCGCCGGAGTCTCCTCTCTACTCGAAAACGCGCACGCTTTATGGGTTATTCGAGGCGCGCCCAGCCGTGCAGCAGAAGGACCGCGTCATCCTGGTCGAGGGTTACTTCGACGTGATTGCGCTGTGGCAGGCGGGCTTCAAGGAAGTTGTGGCGGGCTGCGGTACGGCGCTCACGGTCGAGCAGCTCCGCCTGCTGAGCCGCTACACGAAGAACGTGCTGGCGTGTTTCGACGGCGATTCCGCGGGACGCAAGGCTTCGCTGCGGGCGCTGGAAATTTTTCTGCAGGCAGGATTGCTCGGCCGCGGCATCTTCATTCCCGAGGGATTCGATCCCGACACCTTTATCCACGATCGCGGCGCTCAGGCATTCGAGGAGTTGCTCGGCGCCGCGGAGTTGCTGATCGATTATTTTCTCGCCGAGCAGGCTGCCGGTTCGCGCGGCTCGGTGGAGAAGCGCGCCGAGGCTGCAAATCGCGTCGCCGCGATCTTGAAGCAAGTCACTGATTCATTCCAGTTCGATATTTTGGCGCGCAAGGCCGCTGATGCGCTCGGCGTTGACGAGCGGTTGTTGCGCGGCGAAGGCCGCAAGCCCGCGCCGCGTCCGTACGGCCAGGAGGAACGTCGCGCGACGGCCCCGCCGCCGGTGCAGGATGCCGGCGCAAAGGCTGAGATTGGTCTGGTCGCGCTGGCGATGCTGCTGCCCGCGCTGCGCGCCGAAATCGCTGCGAGTTCCGTTTTCTCATGGTTCGAGAATCGCGAACTGGGCGAGGCGCTCGCCGAGCTGTGCAATCTGGGCACGGAGCCGGTGGCGATCGACGAGTTCCTGAACGACCATGTCGCGCCGGAACTTCAGGGCACTATCAGCTCGATCGCGGTTGCGACGATGATCGACGAGGAAGCGACGACGCTCGCACTGGTGCGCGATTATATCACTGCGATCGAACGCCGGCGCCGGGGCCGCGAGGTGGATGCGCTGCGCCGCACCGCGCATGCCGCAGCCAACGCTGACGGCGACGACGCGACTGCCGCGGCCCAGGCCGTGATCGCTCTCAGACGTGAATCGCGCACAGAAAGGTGAACGAAGCCAGCGCGATTAGAATCGATGTTTTGGCTTGAAGCTCTTAATTCAGCTTACTTATATTGCTACCATCGATCCTGCTCGATGAGTTTCCGAGGGCCCATAGCTCAGCCTGGTTCAGAGCTGCCGGCTCATAACCGGCTGGTCCCAGGTTCAAATCCTGGTGGGCCCATCCCATTTACAACCGAGCGGCATCACGCGATTTTCCCACGCGCACAGGAGAAAGCGTAAACGTGCGACGCCGTCCAATCATTGGAGGCCGAATTGCTTGAAGAGATAACCCGGCTGATGAATCTGCAGGTCATCGACCGGCAGTTGCAGGAACTCGAACAATCGCTGTCATCGATTGCAGGGCGGGTCGAGCAACTTCGCGAGCAGCTAAACCAGAATCAAGCCGAGCACGAGCGTCTGGTTGAACAGGACAAGCTGGTCGCTGCCAATCGCAAGAAAACCGAAAAAGAACTTGCTGAAGGCGAAGCCCGAATCCGCAACAAGCGGATGCGGCTCAACCTGGTGCGCAACGACAAGGAACTCCAGGCCACGGCGCACGAGGTTGAATCGCTCAAGGAAAGCAACCAGCGCCTTGAAGCCGAAGTTCTCGCCCTGATGGAAGGTCAGGACGCGCGCACCACTCGAATCGGCGAACTGGTCGAGGTCATCACCAAAAGCAGGGCGGATCTCGCCGCGGCGGAAAAAGAAATCGCCGACCAGGTCGAAGAGCTCAAGAGCAATATCGCCAAGGCGCGCGGCGAGCGCGAGAAGGTTTCCGCCGATATCCCGGACAACCTGCGCTCGCGCTACGAGATGATCTTCAGCCGGCGCGCCGGCCTTGCGGTAGCGAACTCGACCGGCGGCACTTGCCAGGGATGCAGGATGCGGCTGCCACCCCAGCTGTTCAACGAGATCCAGAAGCATCTGCAAATCCACTTCTGCCCCAACTGCCAGCGCATCCTGTTTTACGCGCCCTGAACGGAGCGGACGTTTCCGGATCGAACCCGGGGCTGCACGCCCTGGCGGAACTTCCGCAAGTAGAGTTTATCGTCTGTCGGTTTAGCGCTGACAGAGACGCCATCCGGCACCCGCGTGCTCGAGCTTGTAGACGGCGGGCAGCGGAATCGATTACCAGAATTCAAATCGACGCCCCCGTGTGCCCGGCGGAACCGGATGAGCCTAGCGGATAGGATAGATGATCATCCGGGCTCTTCATTCATCCTGATGCGCGTGCGCTCAGTCGGCGATATATTAGTCGCTCCGGAGTGAGTCGGGCGATCGCTTCCCTAAAGGAAGAGGAAAGTCCGGGCTCCACAGGGCAGGGTGGCCGTTAACGGCGGCGCGGAGCGATCCGCGGAAAGTGGCACAGAAAACAAACCGCCTTCGGGCAAGGGTGAAATGGTGGAGTAAGAGCCCACCGGCGCGCGAGTGATCGCGCGCGCATGCTAAACCCCACCCGGTGCAAGACCAAATAGGAGGGTGAGTGGCCCGCTCTTATCCCTCGGGTATGGTCGCTGGAGCCGATGCGCAAGTATCGGCCTAGAGGAATGATCGCCGCCCGCAAGGGCACAGAACCCGGCTTACAGACTCACTCCGGTTCTTCCTATTTCGGTCTACTGATCTCGCTCAGTTCGAGTTAAACCCTGCGCTGCTGATTCCCTCTCCCTGACCAAGGAGAGGGGATTGGGCAGCGGGCCGCAACGCTCACTTCGATGCGATGCGTTCGCGCCTGGCCGCTGGATGCTTGCGCAGTTTTGCTGCTGAGGCCGCGAGCGGGCGCAGGATGCGGGTGCCGTTGGTGAGGCAATGCGCGATCCGCCCGAGCGCCGCCATGTCGCCCACGCCCACATCGAGTTCCGGCGCAATCGCGAGCTGCACGCGTGCCGGGATCGAGTCTTCAAACGCCGCTACCCTCTCGATGTCATCCAGCGTGCGTTCTCGGTAGTCCTTGAAAAATCCGACGATGCCGCTTGAGCCGGTGCCGTTTCGATCGGCATGGTCGGCCGCATCGAGGCCGGAAACCTCGCGCAGATGCTCCAGCGGGTCCGCCGCGCCAGCTTCGACTTGCGTCCACGTTCGTTCATCGAGGAAGCGGTTGATTACGATCGCGCCGAGATTGAGGCCATCGTCTTCCATCTCGCGCACGAGTTCTTCGGCTTGTCGCAGGCGGTCCGGTTCCGCGGTCGTCACCAGCACGAACTTCACGGCGGGCGATTGCAGCAGCGCTTCGGTCTTGTGCATGCGATCGACGATCGCATCGACGCTCTCCGCCGCGGCGGCAAAGAAATCCGCGATCGTCGTCAGCACGTTGCTGCCCGCGAAGCGCTCCAGCTCGCGCACGACGAAGCGCGCGGCCTCGCTCGCAAACCGCGCCGCGAGGCGACCTGCGGCAAGCGACGGCGTGAACAGCCATCGCGCGGTGCGCGAGTCGAGCAGCCGAATCATCCGCGCGGGCGCATCGAGGAACTCAAACGCATGCGCGGCAGGCGGAGTATCGACGACCTCGAAATCGAAGGTCTTTTCCTGGTGCAGATCGTAGAGCTGTTGCAACGCCGCGAACGCCTCCGAGCCAGCGAACTCTGCCGTCAGACTCTGATAAAAGGGATTTTCGAAGATGCGCTTGAGAGTGGCCTTGTCGGTGACAAAGCGCTCCAGGATCGCATCCCACGCGCCCTTCACATCGAGCACCATCGCGGCCAGGTGATGAGACGAATCGAGGCCCGCGGCGCGCATCTGCCTGGCGCTGATGGCCGTCGGCGTGCCGCCCAGACGCTCCAGTCCGAGTGCGTCGCGCAATCGCCGCGCCGGATCGACGGTGATCACCGCGGTCTTGAGGCTCGCTGCCGCGCCCGCTAGTCCAATCGCCGCGGCGACCGTAGTTTTGCCGACGCCGCCCGTGCCAAGCAGGATCACGATCGAGCCTTTCTCGAGTAGTCCCTTCAAATCTCCTCCCCGAACCCGCCTACGATACCAAGCACGCAGCGCGCGCGCATCGACAGCACTGCATCCTTCACTGTGAATCGGCTGTCGCGGATGAATCGATCCCCGGCGTCTTGAAGAATACAATCTGGGCTGGATGGTGGAGGTGAGATGATGATGGCTGTGGGGGTGGCGATCGTCGCCGCATTGGTCGGCGTGTTCATCGGATGGCTGCTCGCATCGTCACGCGCGGCGGCTGCGGCGGCGGGCGCGGATGCGCTCCGCACCGAGCTCGAGGCGCGTCGCTCCGAGGTTTCCAATCTTCAGCTTGAAGTTCGAAGCGCCGGCGCTTCTTGCGCACAGGCCGATGAGCGCGCCGCGCAAGTCGAGCGCCGCTTCCAGGAACAACGCCAGCTTCTCGAAGACGCCGAGCGCAAGCTGTCAGACACTTTCAAATCTCTGGCCGCGGACGCGCTGCGGATCAGCACCGATGACTTCCTGAAACGGGCCGACGAGAAACTTAAAGCTGATCGTGAAGTTGCAAGCCAGGCCTTCACCGCCCGCGAGAAGGCGCTCGACGATCTGGTGCGGCCCGCCCGCGACTCGCTGGTGAAGCTCGACGAGGAGATCCGCAAGATCGAAGGCGAGCGGCGCGGCGCCCAGGGTGAACTTAAAGCACAACTTGAAGCACTCGGATCGCAGACCGGGCGGCTCGTCGATGCGCTCAGGCGGCCCGCGGTGCGCGGCCGATGGGGCGAGCATCAGCTGCGCAACGTCGTCGAGACGGCCGGGATGAGTGAACATTGTGACTTTTCGGATCAGCTGACGCTCTTCACCAGCGAGGCGCGCTTCCGGCCCGATATGATCATCCGGCTGCCCGGCGGCAAGCACGTGGTTGTCGATGCGAAGGCGCCGCTCCAGGCGTATCTCGATTCGCTGGAGCTGCCAGATGGCCCGCTGCGTGACGTCAAGCTGCGCGAGCATGCCGGCCAGGTGCGGCAGCACGTCGGGCAGCTCGCCTCGAAGGCATATTGGAGCGCGCTCTCGCCGACGCCCGAGATGGTCGTGATGTTCCTGCCGGGGGAGGTGTATTTCAGCGCGGCGCTGCAGCAGGACTCGACCCTTATCGAGGACGCCGCGAAGAGCAGGGTCGTGCTCGCGTCACCGACGACGCTGATCGCATTGCTAAAGGCGATCGCCTACGGATGGCGGCAGGAGCATCTCGCGGAGAACGCCGAACGTATCAGCGCGCTCGGCCAAGAGCTTCACGAGCGCCTCGCCACCGTCGCGGGACATATCGCGAAGCTAGGTGGATCGCTCAAAGGCTCGGTCGAAGCCTACAACAACGCGGTCGCATCCCTGGAAACGCGCGTGATGCCATCGGCGCGAAAATTCCGAGAGCTGGGCGTCGCAAGCAAGCGTGAAATCGAAGAGCTGGAGCCGGTGGAGATCCGGCCGCGCGAAACAGCCGCGCCGGCGAATGTGATCCCGATCGAATCGAAGCGCGAAGGTTGAGTGATCGACCACCACTCTTGCGGCGAAGCCTCCAAATGGCCCGCGTAGCGAAGCCCCTCAATAGCCTCTGCCGCTTTGCGGCTTGCGCCTGCGGCTCCAGCCGCGGCAGAGGCTATTTGGAGGCTTCGCCGTTATTCCGATTCCTGATCTGATGGCGGCGGCGGCTTTAGCTGGCTGTGGGCGCTGCCGGTTTCTATCCAGCGTTCGACTTCGCGACGCTCTCGCTTGAGGAAGTCCGCGATCGCTTTGCGCAATCCTGGATGCGCGACGTAATGCACACTGCGTGTCAGCGCGGGGTCGAAGCCGCGCAGCCATTTGTATTCGCCACCGGCGCCGGGTTCGTAGCGCTGGATGCCGTTTGCGATCGCATGCTCGATTCCCGCGTAGTAGCACACGTTGAAGTGCAGAAAACGATGCTCCTGGAAGCATCCCCAATAGCGGCCGTACAGCACTCCAGCCTTCTGCAGGTTAATTGCACCCGCGACGAGCTTCTTGCCGCGGTATGCGCCGATGAAGGCGACGTTGCGCTTGAAGCGCTCGCGCAGGATGTCGAAAAACTCCTCGTTCAGGTACTGCCGGCCCCAGTAGAGCTTCTCGATCGTTGAAAGATAGATCTGGAACATCTGCGGGAACATCGCGTCCGGCGTCGATTCGCCCGCATCGACACGGATCTCGATGCCCTGCTCGATAAGGGCGCTGCGCTCGTGCTTCACCGCTGTGCGCCGCTTGTGCTTGAGCCGCATCAGGTAGTCATCGAAGCTGCTGAAGCCCGCGTTCTGCCAATGATACTGGTAGCCGAGGCGTTCCATGAAGCCGAGCGGCGTGAGCGCGGCCGCCTCTTCGGGCTCGCAGAAGTTGATGTGAATCGATGACAGCTTGTTTTCCGCGCAGATCGTCGTGAGGGCGTGGCCGACGAGATTTATGAGCGCGGCCCGATTCGCGCCCGGCGCGGTCAGGATTCGCCGCCCGGTATGAGGCGTGAACGGCACGCCCACCATCAGCTTGGGGAAGTAGCGGATACCCGCGCGATCCGCGGCGTCGGCCCATCCGTGATCGAACACGAACTCGCCCATGCTGTGCGTTTTTAGATAGAGCGGGCATCCTGCGACGATCTTCTTGCGCGCGCGATCGCGAATCAGCAAATGGTACGGCGCCCATCCGGTTTTGCGCACGGCGCATTTCGAATGCTCCATCGCATAGAGCCAGTCCCATTCGACGAATGGCGAATCATCCGGCTCGAGCAGCGCGTCCCACGCCTCGCGCGGGACCTTCTCGATGCCCTCGGCAATCTCAACTTCGAGCCGCTCTGCTGAATCATTCATGGCTGCGCGTCGAGCCTAGCAATGCCGATGCGGAGTTGAAACGGCAGGGCGCAGGATACTCCCTTAACGATCGCTCAATTTGCTATCCTTGAAGCGTGACCCGAGCGAAATCCAGGCTCCGTGAAGATCGCGCGGCGAATTTGATCGATCGGCGGATATTCGTCGCGCGCATGACCGATGGCGGCAGCGGGGACGATGACACCGTCACCGAGCGCAAAACCAAGACGAAGGCCAAGACTGCCAAGCCTCCGCTCTACAAGGTGATCCTGCTCAACGACGACTACACGCCGATGGAGTTCGTCGTCGAGGTGCTCAAGTCGGTTTTTCACCGGCCGCACGCCGAAGCGACACGAATCATGCTCCACGTTCATCAGAATGGTATGGGCGTGGCGGGCGTTTACCCCTCCGAAGTCGCGCAAACCAAGGTCCGCACCGTCGAGGAGCTCGCCAAGCAGGCGATGTATCCCCTCAAGTGCACGATGGAAAAGGAGTGACGCATGCCTCCTGCCAATAATGTGATGATCAGCCGCGAACTGCAGGTCACGCTGCAACTCGCGATGACCGAGGCGGTCAATCGCCGCCACGAATACGTCTGCCTCGAGCATCTGCTGTACGCGATGCTCCACGACGTAACGACCAGCAACATCCTGAAGCAGTGCGGCGCCGACCTCGACGCGCTGCGCCGCAAGCTCGAGCACTATCTCGACGACCAGGTCGAGCGGCTGCCCAAGGGCGAGGAAGTTTCACCGCACTATGCTCTCGGCGTGCAGCGCGCTTTGCAGCGCGCCGCGCTTCACGTGCAATCTTCGGGGCGCCAGGAGATCACGGGCGGCAACGTCCTGGTTGCGATGTTCCACGAAACGGAATCGCCCGCGATTTTCTTCCTCCAGGAGCAGGACATCACCCGCTTCGACGTGATCAACTTCATCTCTCACGGCGTGTCCAAGGTCGGCAAGGACGAGGACAACGACGTCGGCGGCACGGAAGAAGAGGGCGACTCCGAAGAGGCGAACGCCGAAGGCGGCGAGGATGGTGAGCGCAAGATGTCGCCCTCGAAGGCGCTGAACACTTACGCGGTGAACCTCGCCAAGCGCGCCGCCGACGGCAAGATCGATCCGCTCGTCGGCCGCAAGCGCGAGCTCGAACGCGCAATTCACGTGCTGCTGCGGCGCCGCAAGAATAATCCCGTGTTCGTCGGCGAGGCCGGAGTCGGCAAGACCGCGCTCGCCGAAGGGCTCGCGCTCGCGATTCATAACAATGAAGTCCCTCCCGCGCTGCGCGGCGTCGAGATTTACGCGCTCGACATGGGCGCGCTGCTGGCAGGGACGCGCTTCCGCGGCGATTTCGAGCAGCGGCTCAAGGCCGTAATCAAGGCTGTCGTCGGCGACTCGAAGAAGATTCTCTTCATCGACGAGATTCATACGATCGTCGGCGCCGGTTCGGCGTCGGGCAGCACGATGGATGCCTCGAATCTGCTCAAGCCCGCGCTCGCGTCGGGCGATCTTCGGTGTATCGGCTCGACCACTTACCAGGAGTACAAGCGCTCGTTCGATCGCGACAAGGCGCTCGCGCGCCGCTTCCAGCGCATCGACGTGCTCGAGCCGTCGCAGGAAGAGACTGTGCAGATCCTCAACGGCGTCAAGTCGTATTACGAAAAGCATCACAATGTGAAGTACACGGCTTCGTCGATTCGCGCGGCCGTGGAACTGTCCTCGCGCTACATCAACGATCGCTTCCTGCCCGATAAGGCGATCGACGTGATGGACGAGGCTGGCGTCGCGGGGCATCTGCGCGGCGAGGGCCAGACCGAGCCGGTAAGCGTCGGCACGCGCGACATGGAGCGCACCGTCGCGCGCATGGCGAAGATTCCGGAGCGCACCGTCTCGGCGACCGATCGATCGCGCCTCCAGAGCCTCGAAGAGGAACTCAAGCAGACGGTCTTCGGGCAGGACAAGGCGATCGAAGCGGTTGCGCGTTCAATCAAGCTGTCGCGCTCGGGATTGAGTCATCCGGACAAGCCTGTAGGCGCATTCCTGTTCGCCGGACCCACGGGAGTCGGCAAGACCGAGGTCGCACGCCAGCTCGCCAAGGTGATGGGCATCGAGTTCCTGCGCTTCGACATGAGCGAATACATGGAGCGGCACACGGTGTCTCGGCTGATCGGCGCGCCTCCGGGCTACGTCGGCTTCGACCAGGGCGGACTCCTGACGGACGCGATCAACAAGACCCCGCATTGCGTGCTGCTGCTCGACGAGATCGAGAAGGCGCATCCCGACCTGTTCAACATCCTGCTCCAGGTGATGGATCATGCGACGCTGACCGACAACAACGGACGCAAGTCGGACTTCCGCAACGTGATCCTCGTGATGACGACGAACGCGGGCGCGCAGGAGCTCGCGCGCGAGATGATCGGATTCCAGGGCGGCGGCACCCACATGGGCAATCCGAAGAACATCATCGAGCGGATGTTCTCGCCGGAATTCCGCAACCGCCTCTCCGCGATCATCGACTTCGCGCCGCTCAGTCCCGCCGTCATGGAGCTGGTCGTGGAGAAGTTCCTGCACGAGCTGCAGGATCGCCTCGACAAGCAGAAGGTGAGGCTCGAAGTATCTGCGGCGGCGAAGAAGTGGCTGGCGCAGCATGGACATGATCCGCGTTTTGGCGCGCGGCCGCTCGGGCGGCTGATCGAAAACGAAATCGCACGCACACTCGCCGACGAAGTTTTGTTCGGCAAGCTGACCAAGGGCGGCACGACCTCCGTCGATCTCGACGATGATAAGCTGACGTTCGCCTACGCACCGACGCCATCGAGGCAGCCGGCGCCCGTCGCATAGACTACCATTCGCAATTCGTCTGCATGAGCGGGGCGTCAGGTCGCCCCGCTTTTGTTTTGTCGAGCGCGGCCTTGACGCCTTGGCGTCGCTTGATCTCACGATGCGGCGCTTAAACAATAAATTCGCGCCCGCAGTCGCGTAGCCTTCGCTTAAAGCCAAGGAAGCGCTTGAGGCAAGACGCTGAAACCCGCACCTGAGTCTCTTCAATCGTCAAGCAAGCTCATGACACAAAGCGAACCGAAGCCCGCACCGCGCGATCGATTGTTCGCTGGAGGCGGCGAGCTCGGAGCGCTGATGCGCGAGTTGGATTGGACGGCGACACCGCTCGGTCCGCCCGAACGATGGCCGCAATCTTTGCGCTCGATCGTGCGCGTCGTCCTGACCTCCAAGTATGCGATGTGGATGAGCTGGGGGCCGGAACTGACCTTTCTCTACAACGACGCTTACGCCGCGATGACCCTGGGCGCGAAGCATCCATGGGCCTTGGGAAAGCCTTCGCCGGTGGTATGGCCGGAAATCTGGGCCGAAATCGGTCCGCGCATAGAAAGAGTTATTGCGACTGGAGAGGCCACCTTCGACAACGCCTTGATACTCTTTCTGGAGCGCGACGGCTACCGCGAGGAGACATATCACACCTTTTCGTACAGTCCGCTTTCCGACGACGACGGCACCGTCCGCGGGCATCTATGCGTCGTCACCGAGGATACCGAGCGAATCCTGGCCGAGCGGCGTATCTCCGTCCTCAAAGAACTCGGCGTGCAGCTTTCGTCGACCAACGTCGCCGCGAGCCTATTCCGCGCGTCGGAGCGCTGCCTCGCCGTCGATTCGCGCGACTTGCCTTTCACTCTTGTCTACGAGTTCGACGGCAAAAATGCGCGACTGGTTTCGAGTACCAACTTGCCCGCCGGTGGTCCGGGCGCGCCGTTCGTCACGAGTATCGCGAGCCTCGAAAGCTCATGGGCCGTCGATTTGAGCAAGCGCGCGCCTGTGCGAGTCGCCGATGCGGCGTTGCCGGAGGATTGGGGTTCATGGGACGCGCAAATCAAGCGAGTTTTCATCGCGCCGATTGTCGAACAACGGCAGGAGACGCCCACCGGCGTGATGATCGCGGGCGTCAATCCGTTCCGCCGGCCTGACGAATCGTACCTAACCTTCGTCGGCCTCTACGTTGGACAAATCGCCGCGGGACTCGCCAATGCGCGCGCCTATGAGGAAGCCAAGCAGCGCGCCGAGGCCTTGGCCGAGCTCGATCGCGCCAAGACCCTCTTCTTCACCAACGTCAGTCATGAATTTCGCACCCCGCTCACGCTGATCATGAGTCCGCTCGAGGAGATGCTCGGATCGGCAGCGCAATTCGCGCCGCTGGATCGAGAAAAGCTCGTCGTGGCGTTGCGCAACGGCACGCGCCTGTTGAAGCTGGTCAACACGCTGCTCGAATTCTCGCGCATGGAGGCAGGCCGCGAGGAAGCGGAGTTCCGGCCGACCGATCTGCGCACCCTGACGCGCGACGTCGTAGCGTCGTTTCAATCGCTGGTCGAAGGCGCCGGTCTCACGCTCGCCTACGAGCTCGAGGATTTGCGCGATCCGGTCTACGTCGATCGCGAGATGTGGGAGAAGATCGTTCTCAACCTCGTCTCGAATGCGTTCAAGTTTACTTTCGAAGGCGGCATAACGGTCCGCCTGCGCCGGCTCGACGGTGAAATCGAGCTCGCAGTCAGCGATACGGGCGTCGGTATTCCCGAGGAGCAAACCGCAAAGATTTTCGATCGCTTTCATCGCGTCGAAGCCACGCGCTCGCGCACTTACGAAGGCTCCGGCATCGGGCTTGCCCTGGTGCGCCAGTTGGTGCAGATGCATGGCGGCGAAGTCGCGGCGACCAGCCAACTCAGGAAGGGCAGCACCTTCACCGTCACGATTCCGTCTGGCTATGCGCACCTTCCGCAGGATCGCGTGACGATGGATCCGCCCGAATCGTCCACCGGGTCGAGCGCCGCGCTCTACCTGGAGGAAGCAAGACGCTGGGGCCAGAAGGCCGCGGTCGAGGACGGGCGTGACAGCGCCGAGTTCGCACCCGCCGAACGCGGCGCGCATATCCTGCTCGCTGACGATAACGCCGACATGCGCGATTACATCGAGCATCTGCTGGACAAGCACTACGAGGTCGAAGCTGTCGCGGACGGACGCCTCGCCCTGGATGCAGCGCGGGCGCGTCGCCCCGATTTGCTGCTGACCGACGTGATGATGCCGAACCTCGACGGCTTTGGGCTTATCGCCGAGCTGCGCGCGGATCCGCAGTTGCGGACCGTTCCGATCATCGTGCTCTCGGCTCGCGCGGGCGAAGAGGCGCGGGTGGAGGGCATGGATCGCGGCGCCGATGACTACTTGATTAAGCCGTTCAGCGCACGCGAGCTATTTGCGCGCGTTCGCTCGCAGCTCGAGCTCAATCGTATGCGCTCGCAGGTCGCCGTGGAGCGCGAGCAGCTCCTTAACCGCGAGCGTGAGGCGCGTATCGCGGCTGAAGAGGCCAATCGCTCGAAGGACGAATTCCTCGCGCTGCTCGGTCATGAGCTGCGAAATCCGTTGGCGCCAATTTTTACCGCGCTGCATCTGATGGAACTTCGCAAAGGCGAGTCGAACGATCGCGAGCGCGCGGTTATCATGCGCCAGGCAAATCACCTTGCGCGGCTGGTTGACGATTTGCTCGACATCTCGCGCATCAAGCGCGGCAACGTCGAGCTCAAGAAAGAATCGCTCGAGATTGCAAGCGTCGTCGCAAAGGCGATCGAGATGGCGAGTCCGCTCATCGAGGGCCGGATGCATTCGCTGGCGGTCACCGTGCCGAGCAGGGGCTTGCGGGTGAGTGCTGACCCGGCGCGGCTGACGCAGGCGATCGCGAATCTGTTGACCAACGCGGCGAAGTACACCGAACCCGCGGGCCGAATCGAAATCAGCGCCCGGCGCGACGGCGATGAAATCGAGCTGCGCGTTCGCGACAACGGAATCGGCATGACGCCCGAGCTCGTCGCTCACGTGTTCGATCTTTTCTTCCAGGGTACCCAAGGTATCGACCGCTCGCGCGGCGGCCTCGGTATCGGTCTCAGCATCGTGCGCAATCTTGTCACCCTGCACGGCGGCACTGTCACGGCCGCGAGCGCTGGACCTGGAAGGGGCAGCGTTTTCACGATCCGCCTGCCCGCCGCGGAACTGCACAGCGCCGGACACGAGCTCGAAGAAACACGCGGTCAAAGCCCGGCGCCGGCGCTGGCACTAACGAAGGTGCTGATCGTCGACGACAATGAAGATGGGGCCGAACTCCTCGCGATGGCGCTCGAAGCCAAGGGCCACGTGACGCGCGCCGTGCTCGATCCGATCGCGGCACTCGCAGTCGCGCCGGCGTTCATGCCCGACGTGA
>Ga0335073_10008891_pt1 | contig 14084 bp, 12 predicted proteins | sample Lox_Sample_22_FD_207093 | JGI IMG/M metagenome (GOLD analysis project Ga0335073, IMG submission 207093) | Soil microbial communities from Loxahatchee National Wildlife Refuge, Florida, United States - Lox_Sample_2.2 | ecosystem: Environmental > Terrestrial > Soil > Wetlands | place: USA... | reverse complement strand
ACTGAGCTTTTTCCCGTCGATCTGAAATAGCGGCATGTTCGATAGGCTCTCCTAAGCTGTTCAAGAGCTCGCTTCCGTTACCTGTTCTTTCTGCGCGATGACCAGGGGCGGCAGGGCCTTCACAATTTTCATGGTTTCCAGGCTGACGGTGATGACCTGGCCGATGAGCCGGAGAATGTATTCGGGGTCGTCAACGCGGTTGGGGTCGTTGACGATGCCGCTGCGCTTGTCGGTCGAGACTTGGTACTGATCGATGACCCACCCCAGCGCCGAGCGATTGCCCAGCCGGTATTCGTGGCTTTCGGGAGGGATGCCCTTGAGGGTAAGAAAGTCGTTGTAGACGAGCGTGGCCTCGTCCTTGCTGAGGCGCATCTTCTCCACGCACCAATTCAATTGGCCCTTCTCGACGCGTTCCAGCGGATATTCGAGTTGTTGCTCGTAATTGACGTGGAGGTCGGCGAGCTTGCGGCCAGCCTCAGCCAAGGCCCCGAATTCAGAGGCGTACGGGATGCGCGGCAGCTCGCGCTTCAGGTTAGCGGCGTAGCGCTCGCGGTACTCGGGATGATGCAGAACCGCATAGACGTAGTGAAATATGTCCCACTTGGTGATGTTCGAATCGCCGTAGTGCGTGCGGAACTCGTTGAGCGCCCAGTCGGGGATGTTCTCGCGGCGGTCCGAGCCGTCCTCGTTGTAGGTGTAGAAGGGGAAGCATTGGCTTCCACCCTGAGGGAGTTGATCGACGAGTAAACTGGTCGCCAGGCAAAAAATCGGCCAGTCTCCACCGACTTTCAACCAGATGTGCAGATTCGAGCTGCTCGGCCTGGGTAAGATCACCGGAAACTGACCGGGCCTGTGTACGAGTACGTGATCAAAGTAGAGAGTCTCAACAGTAAACGGCCTATACAACGCCGCTCTGACGGCGTGTTTGTCAAACTCGAAGAAAATGCCGGCTTCGGCATTTTCGCGAAGTCTGCTACTCCACTTGATCTTTGTGTCATCGAAGTCCAGCTTTGGTGAAACTTTTTGTTTCTGAGCGCGTTGAACCTCTTGAACCTGCCGATTATAGAACTGCCCGAGTCTCTCAACGTTTTGAATCAACGCCTCTCGGCTAAAGTTGTAAACCCACGCATCGCGATTGGTCTGAACGCCATTAGAGATCGTGCCGAATAACGTATGCTCGCCGTCCGCGTGAATAGGAACAAACCCCGTAAATTCGTCCGATCCTGTTCGCAGCCAAGTGTCGCTAGCCCCGGAAGAGATCAAACGCCACGGGATGCCGACAAACGCTGTCATCGAATCCAGATAACGGTACTTGTCGCACCTCGTCCAAAACTCATCGGTGCGAGTGTAGTAGACGTTGCAGCTGCGTTGCTGGCGTTCTCCGCTCCGACGAATGAGCAGCGTGATGCTTACGCCCACCTGTATTCCGAAAACATTGTGGGTAGTCCCAGAGAGCTTCGGATTCCTCCTTACATTACCCCCTAGGTCGAGAATGTATATTCCGTCGAATTCCCCGGTCAGAACCTTGCGCATACCATCAGCCGCAAGCGAATCAACGAATGCGCTGTTTGTAATGAAGGCGATAAGGCCCTCTTCCTTAATGCGATCGGACGCCCAGCGGAATGCTTTTACATATGGGTCCGACAACGCGCTCCTATTTGTCGCTTTCGATTCTTTTCCATACGTCTCGGCTACCCTTAGATCCACACCTCCATCTTCGAGATATCGGCGATTCCTATTATTGTCGTTCTCGTTCACCTGCCAGGCGTTATATGGTGGATTGCTGATAATTACGAAGATCGGTTGCAAGTACTGTCGGCCCCGGCGGGTGGGGCCGTGTAGTAACCGCGTTGATTACGTGGATTCTGGAGGAACTATAAGCCGCTATTTCGATTGCGAGTTTAGTCCAAAGCTGCCGACGACGCGCTAAGCGTTCGTCTTGCCACCTGGCGCACGTGTCATTACGGCACGTTCGCGAGTCCAGAAGTCGTTCCTGAGTCTTGTTACGGAACCACGCACGAAAACGATTGCTAGTGCAGCAACTGACAACTGCCGCAATAGAGGTGCACCCCAGTTCATAGGTCAGTTACACTCTTTTCTAGCCAGTCTTTGGGGCCATTCTGATGCTTGAATCCTCCGTCGTCATCTATCCGGCCTTAATACCTTTTCACCCGCCTGCCACTTACACCCCACCACGATCCAATGGGTTGACGTTGACACGGGCTGGCGCGGTTGTCGCCGAGATAGTGCGAACGCGAGGGCACTGTGCCTTTCCCATTTTAGATTGTTACAACCACCACCTAAATGGAATTGACGGGCCTCCGCGATCCTGCCAAGCTGACGAGTTCTAATTCTCAATCCTAACGAGCGAGGCTCACTTAGAGTCAGCCTTTCATTCCTAGTCAAGAATCGGGGTTGGAAGGGTATCACCTGTCCCACTGTACGAAACCGGCAAACATGGCGCGGCGCCGCTGAGAAGGAATATATGATAAGGCACAATGACATTCGCAAGCTAAGCTTTGGTCGAGTTATAGTCAGCATTGTCTTGATTTTTTTCTTCTTGCCTTTGTTAGCGATGGCGCAAGGCCAGCAGCCGCCGGTGACGATCGATTTTGAGCAGTTTTCGGCGCCGGTGGACCAGTCGGACCAGGTGACAACATTGAATGCCGGGTCGGCTACGTTCATGGGCTCCGGGGTTTTTCACAATTATCAAACATGGTCCCTCGATCAGACCCACGTCTTCGCGAACGGTTAGCCGACCCTCGATGACCCCGGTTCGAAGCAACCTGACGGTAGCTGCCCTCAGAGATCGGGTCAGGGCGCCGATCAGCCGCTGGAAATCAATTTCCATGAGAAAGTGTCGAACTTCAGCGCGTTGTTACTAAACCGCAACGAGGTGTGGTACGCGAACGGCCCTGTCACCTACACTGTCTGCGACGACCAAGGCGGGTCCGAGCAAATAACGTTAACCAGCAATGGCGCGGCCATCATCTCTCTTCCCGATAGCAACATTCTCCGGATCGACATCGCGCCCACAAACGACTGTTGCACGCCAACCATTTTCGCGATCGACAACGTGCGGTTTACGCCCATCGACCCGGTATGGCTCGACCCTGTTGATTCTGGGTTCTTGAGCGGGAGCCAGGTTACGACGAACACGGATCAGTTGGCCAGCGGGGGGATGCCCATCATGAGCGTCGCTGCCGACGGGGTTACGCAGGCGGTGGTGCGGATTCCGGCAAGTTACGCTGGGCAATCGTTAAGTGTGACAGTACTGAATGAACTCGGCCAGCAAGACACAGTGGCTAACGATGGCGGGGTGTTCGCACTGGGAGAAAGCCCACAATCCGCACAGTCAACCCTGAACGTGAACGCCGTTGACACGCCGAATGGGCCGATGGCCTTCGTTATCTATCTTTCCCCGGTCAATTACGCGCGCGGCTCGCAGGATTACAATTCGTCGGCTCGGGCGATCTCCCTACAAATCCAGTCGAATGACGATCCGAACTATAACCTAACGGCGAATGCTGCTGTACTTCGACCTCCTGTTGTGCTTGTGCACGGGCTCTGGGGCTCGGCATCAGATTGGGGTCGGCAGGGTTTTGCCATTCCGATAAGCGGCCTCTTTGTGCAACCGGTTGACTACTACTGGCCATTGCTGCAAGGGGTTATAGCCACGGATCCGACTTACATGACAGACTTAGACGTAAACAACATTCCCACCAGTGCCTTGGGACTCAGCTACAACGCGGGGATTGTTGACACGCAGATTCTCAAGTCCATTTCCGATTTCAAAAGCAGCAACAATGCGGCGGGGGTAACAGCCGACATTGTCGCGCACAGCATGGGTGGGGTTATTGTGCGCACGATAGCGCTCGAGCCGTGGTTCGGAAGTAATGATGACACCTACGGTCACGGACCAATTAACAAGTTGATCACGATTGGAACCCCGCATCTCGGCAGCCCGCTGGCAACCGATCTGTTGCAAGGCGCCAATACGTGTATCAGGGAAAACCTGGCGAAATATGGGAACGACTCATTTATTACGGTGACGACCAGCGCGGGTACGATCAATGGCGGAGTCGGCGATCTGCAAGGCGATGGCATCCTCAATGGATTTTTGAGCCCCGCGCTGACACAGCTCTTTGATGCTGGAATCCCTCCGTTCCCCATGGCACTTGTCAGCGCAATAGAAAATTCCAGCAATCTGAGCGGTCTGCCCTACACGCTTGGTGGGGCATATCTGTATACCATCTGCGGCATAGTGGAGGGGGACCCGTTAGGGCTCAACCTGACTCCAAACGGATGGTACAACGTATTCGGAGAAAACAGCGACGCAGTAGTGCCCCTAATGAGTCAGCTGAACGGTGGCACTGCTGGGCCCAATATCCCAACCCTGTCGGGAGTTATTCATTCGCCGGGTATGGAGCAGTTGGGCTTCTATGGGCCGACGGAACTGGATCCTGCGAGCAATGTTCCCGAGGCAGTAATCTATTTGCTCGACGAGCCGCCCAACGGACCCGATTTTCAAACGGGCACTCCGATGGCGGGGAGATAAGGGCGGTCTGAGCAGCAGTGCGAATAAGTCAAGCGGAGCGTGGGAACCGGTTCGACGTATGTGGCTCTGGATAGCCGTTCAACATTCGAACGCAACGTTAAAAAATTTCGATGATAATTCCTGAGACTTTGGCTGCCGACCAAGAGCTTCAACGCGACATTGTCTGGTGCACATGAAACGAAGGTCCAGGGTTGGTTTCGTCGTGGCTGCGGGCTTCGCCTTTCCCCTTGCATGTACGCTATGTGCGGTTGCGCATGCATCGGGGCTCGTGCCGCTGGAAGCGGCTCATGTTTGCGGCCTGCTCATGTGGCCCGGCTTCGCCATTACTGACCGTTGGTCGGAGCCAATCGGACATCCAGTGGCCGCTTGGTCGCTGGGTTTGGCTGTCGACACATTGATCTACAGCGCGCTACTGTGGTTTTTTCTTAAGCTGCTGCGGTTCATCCTGGGCCGACGTAGATTGCAGGGCTGACGATGTTGCGCGCCCGGATGCTGAAACGGGCCACAGCTCAGAACTTCGACGCACGGCGTCGCCAGAACGGGCGACAGCGATAGGGCCCACACGAGGGACGAGTGGTGCCAAGGAGAGTGCTTATGGTCAGCAAATTCTTGACGATGTTCTTAGCCGTGGCGAGTGCTTCGTGTTTTGCGCAGAGCAATTTGTTGCAGATTACGTCTCCTGCGAGCGGCACGGTGGTTTATCCCAACCAAGTGGTAGTGATTTCGGTGAATGCAGGCCCGTCGGTTTCCAATATCGCTATCGTCGGACAGGACCCGCTTGGGTTCTCGCAAACAACCAACGGGCAGTCGCTGCAATTTCAACTGACGATTCCATCGAATACCACGATCGGCCCCTACGACGTGAGTGCGGTAGGAACGGCGAATGGTTCCCTCGTGGCCTCGCCGGCAATTTCGCTTCAGGTCGATACTCAGAATTCCGGATCCTCCTTGGCGACGCAGCCTTCCGTACTGCGGTTCTCCGCAGCGGGGCAAACCATCCCCCTCCACGTGTTCACAACAGCCCCGGACGGGTCCCAACTCGATATTACGCACTCCGTCCAGATGAGTTATGCGTCGCAGAATCCGCAGATTGCAAACGTCGATGCGCAGGGCGATGTGACGTCGGTGGCGCCAGGCAGCACCTATATTGTCGTTAGCAATTCCAGTTATACCTACCTCGTTAATACGAAAGTCGGGCAACTGGCAACCATGTCTTTCCCGGGCCTTGGCTCCATGTTGCCAGGCAGCTCAGTAACCTTCCAGTGGAACGCCAGCAGCACGGCACAAGCTTACTGGATCGATGTAGGCAGCACGCAGGGCGGCAACAACTACTTCCAGTCGGGCAGCCTGCCAACAACCGCGTTGTCGCAAACCGTCAACGCCTTGCCGACCGACGGCAGCACCATCTACGTCACGCTCTGGACCGAGATTAATGGACAGTGGGCCTATAACCAGTACAACTACATGGCCCTCAGCCCGGCGTTAGCAGGGGGCGTGATCACCTCGCCTGCGCCAGGCTCGACTCTGACCGGTAGCAGCCAGCTCTTTTGCTGGACTGCGGGCCAGCTGTCGAATGCCTATAACATAATAGCCGGCTCTACACAAGGTGGAAACGAGTACTTTCAATCTGGCAACATTGGCAATGTAACAAGCTATACCGTAAACAATCTGCCAACCGATGGTAGCGCGGTATACATCACGCTGTTTTCGTTGGTGAATGGGCAGTGGCTATACAACGAATACCAGTACACCGCCTTTAATCTGAGCGGTGCGCTGGGCGTGCTGACGACTCCTACTCCGGGATCGCAGCTGACTAGTACAACCGTTACTTTTCAATGGACGCCGGGCACTGGTGCAACAGGATACGATCTGGACATCGGCAGTACCCTAGGCGGCAATGACATTTACCAGTCGGGTAATCTGGGCAACGTGACCCAGGTTACGGTGAACAACCTACCGTCAAACGGCCAGACGCTGTACGTGACGCTGTTCTCATTGGTGAATGGACAATGGGCGTACAACCAGTACACTTACACCGCGTTTAATCAATCGAACTGACTCGCGGGTGGGGCAGTCTCCTATACGCGGCTTCACGGTTGAACGAGTATTACGTCACATTAGTTGAACAGAGAGAAGGATTCGATTTGCCTGGCGGAGGGTGAGAGTAGCGTGAGCCCGTCGACATTCGAAGGTCCGACCGGCTGACCAGAAGCTACTGATCCGGGCTGGTCAGATTGCAAACCGACGCACCGGACACGTGATCACACTTCGAACCCTCGACGGTGACCCCACCGTCTGCCGAGGAATAGTCGAATTGGCTCGAAGTGATTAGCGGCGGTATAGGGGCTGCAGAATCTCTCACCTATTAGATCCTCGCGAACGAAAAAGGCGTTCGACCCCGAGAGATCGCACCCCACCAGTGCATAACCCAGCCCCCTCCCAATCTGCTCGAACGTAAGCAAACCCGCACCGTACATCATTGTGCCGTCCCATATCTTTTCCGCTGCGTAGGGTATTTCCCAGTCGTCTTGCGGCGGTATGTGGGCGTTGTATTCGATTACAGCAACGCGCGGCCGCAACTGCTTCAGGCCGCGCCATATCCAGGAGGTATTGCGGTCCACGTCCAGCGACAGCAAGTCGAAATCCGCCGGTACCCCATACTTCGTCAGCGTCTCCAAAGCGTTCTCGGCAGTGAAGAACTCCTTGGCGACCACAAGCTGGCCTGCCGCAATCGGCTTTTCGAACTTCTCATGCATCGACCGTAGATTGCCGTCGTCACCGTCGAACCAAAAGCCGCTCCAACCCTTCAGCAGAAGGTATGCGGAGTTGTTCTCCGTGCCGTCGCCCGCACCGAACTCCACGAAAAGGCGGTTCGTTGTACCGATGCGCGAGAAGATCTCGGCGATAATTCCGTCCTCTCCGTTTTGGGAATACACCTGTGCCTCATAACGGTTGAGGCGCTTGGGGTCGGCGTACCGGGCCTGTCCGAGCAGGGTGAGGGTGTATTGCTCTTTTTGAACCCGAAGTTGGGCCTCTGCGCTCGAACGCGTCAGAAGCAAATCGCTCCGCATCGAGAGCAGCTGCTTCAGCAAAGGGAAACGCTTCAGAGTTTCTTTCATGTGGAATTTAATGAGGTGCGTGGCACTCGAAGCGTAGCAGAAAACAGAGCGTCAACAAAAGCCTGTACTTCTTCGGTATGAAGATCCATCGGAAACCAGAGGTTGAGTGGTATTCTCAACCCATTAACTTGTCAATGACTCCCTCGCAAGACGCTATTTGGAGGCAGCCCACTGCGCCGGGCAGACACACACGCTGGTGGCCGTGTTTTCTGGTTCTGCTGCTCGTGCTCGCAGGTTTGCAGTTACTTCATCTGCCGCAGAATCTCGACTACACCACGTTTGCTTTTGGAGAAGCTGGGGCGAATCTTAATGTCGCATGGTTGGTGCAGCACGGAATGCGTCCCGCTGTGGATTTCGGCCACCCCTACGGGCTGCTCGGGCTGCTTTTGTTGGATGGCTGGTTCCGGCTGACCGGCATCACACCGCTGGCTTACTTCTCTTTCATTGTCGCACTCGAAGTACTGATGATCGCCGCGCTGGCCGAATTTGCGGTCGTTGCAGAATTGCCGTGGTACCGAGTGGCGTTCATCGCGGTCGCGCTGCCGCTGTTCCTCTGGGTGAATTTCCTCAATGCCGCCCACGCCGTCGAGACGGCCTTCCTCTTCGCAGCCGTTCTGGCCCACGTAAAAGGACGGTATGATCTAGCGTTGTCGGCCGCAGCCGCAGCGGTGCTGGCACGTCCCGGTCTAGGTTACGTCTACGGGGCGGCTCTGCTCGGCTTTGTGGTGATGAAGATTGCCCGCCGGGAACTGAAAGCATCGATTCTCGCGCTTCCCATCATCTGTACGCTCTGCCTGGCTATGTTGCTGGCCTGGAGATTCGGGCGGGTGTCGCTGGCCCGGACCCTTCTGCCTACTGCTGGTGTGCAGAATTATCGGCTGATGAACTATGGGTTCTTTCGGAAAGGTATGGCGTTCTGGTGGCCGTCGCCGTTTACCTGGCACCATTATCTTGGAGTTTCCGGTTTCTGGCTGTTGTCAGCAGCGACATTGATCCTGCTGGGACCGATTGCGTTTCTGCGCTCGCGTAAGCTCGACGGATTGCAGCAAAGGCAGAGCGAGTTTGCGCTTGCCGCCAGCATTGTGATCTTCGTCTGGATTTTCTTCGCGTTCTCCCATCAGTACATCGGAGGGTGGATTCTCTATCTCTTCTTCGCGGTTTTGGGTACCGTGCTGCTCGGTAATTTCTTCCATAGATTCGATGCGGTATTTGTCGTACTTGTCCTGCTGGTAGTAAATGCAGACCGTCACGAGATAGAAGGGTCGATGCAACTCTGGCGAGCGACGAACGCTTCCTCGCTAGCAGCTCATATGTTCTCGCACGGCAACGAAGATAAAGACGTACAACAGCTCTTTGACTTTGTACAGGGCCACCCCACGGCTGTGTTGCAGTACTCCGGCGGCCTGGCGCTCATGCGCACTGGACTGGGCCAGCCAGCGAACGAGTTTTTCCAGCCCGGCATCAGCCTCGACACCGAGATCGCTCGCGAGAAAGCCTACGTCGCGACTGCGGAGTACGTTTTGATTCCAACCCCACGCTGGTACAGCGTCGACACCGCAGCTTTCTCTTGGACGCAGTTCCTCGACCATCGCCGCCGCTACTGCATGGTATTTCGCAACTCGATGGGAATAGTCTTGGCAGGAGAGCCTGCCGAGGACTGTTCGTCGGAATCGGCCGCGCGTTGACTTCGTTCAAGGGATTGCCATCGCCGTTTACGAATCGTCGCCGTTTCACCAACAAGTCGAGGGCCATAGTTCCAGTGCGCCTAGCTCAGGAATGCAGCGAAGGATGGCCGGGGGGTTCTCGCGGTGCCTTTTGGTCCGACGAGGTCCATGGCCTCGCGCGGAACTGGTAATCGGCCTGTGTCAGTTCTGTGCCAGCAACCCCGATCGATTGTGGCCGAGTAGCATGTTAGGCGCCGGAGAACTTGCGGAAGTGCCGAGCACATGCGCCATTTTTGTTATGCGTCAGCGGTGCTGGTTTGTACCGGTCTCTGTCGGTGCGGCTGCCGCTGCACAACAGCCAGATTGTTTCAGGTGAAGGGGTTCACTCAGAAAACGACTGCGAATATAGCAAGCGAAAACTGTCTCAATGACGAGGTTCACCCCGTAGATAAAATTAGCTGTTGGAGCACGCAGATCCAGCGTGTTACAACACGGATTAGCAAGCGTTTGTGCAACTGATTCAAACAAAACAGTTGCGGCCTACAGTTTTTCAATAGATTTCAACATGGGCTAAAATCCGCCTTGGGCGCAGGGGGTCGGACGTTCGAATCGTTCCAGCCAATGATCCCTGATCTTCTGAGAGATTCTTCGGTGCGTTCAGCAGGTCTATGCGGCTGGGAAGACCCCGCCAGCCTCGCCGTTTAAACCTCGCCCTCCGCAACGCGTGTCATGGCGTGCCGTTGCTGTGGCGTACGTTACGGTCCGATCAGATGTAAGTCCAAGATTTGTGACGCGTGTTCATAGTCGCTTCCGTGCGGGCTGGTTACCGGCAAGTCATCGATGTCAGCGGCGATTGTAGCCGAAAAGACTATCAGGCCGTATAACTGTCGGCTAAGCGACAGATTCAGTTTTCTCTTGGAGCACTTGTGATCTTGTGGGACAACAGTGTGTGCCGATTATGAGATTCCAGCGACGTTCCTAGGCCTTCTCCGGAGTACGATTCTTGACGAAAACCATAGTTTCCTTGACAGCTGATTTTGCCGATTTCGGATCCATGGAATGAAGGAGATACAAAGGGGGCTGCAGGCCCCCTTTTTGTGACAGCGGTTATGAGAGCCGGCGAGCAAGATATTTCAGGGTGCGCTGGTGGCGGTCCAGCCTGCGTTCTATATCGGCGCAGTGTTTGAGCAGGATAGTTTCGTGGCGATCGAGTTCGCGACAGAACTCGCGCCACTGGATTTGCTGATCGCCGCGGCGTCCGCAGCTGCGGCCAGCGTACCGAATGCTCCATACGATCACGGCAGCTGAGGCGGCTAACACTATCGTCAGGAGAAGGGTATCGGTCATGCGGTGCCTCCTTGTTGAGACTGTTGCTGCAGGACCCGCAGGATCGAAGTGCGCGAGGCCCGGTGCATTTTTGACAGCTGGCGGAGACTGTAGCCGTGGGCACGATCACGGGCAATGGCTTCGCGATCGAGATGGAGCGGCGGCCGGCCCAGACGCTGGCCCTCCAGCCGCGCCCGGCGCAAGCCGGCGCGCACGCGCTCAACGATCAGCGCCCTCTCGAGTTCGGCCACGACGCCGATGATGGTGACGACCGCGCGGCCCAAAGGACCGCTGGTGTCGAGCTGCTCACGAAAGGAAACAAACTCGATTCCCAAGTTGTTCAGGGTGTCGAGCGTTTCCAGAAAATGACGAGTCGAGCGTGCGATGCGATCGCACGCCCAGGTCAGTACTACGTCGAAGCGCGCATGAGCGGCATCGGCCATCAGGCGGTCAAGACCGGGCCGGCGGCACCGCGTGCCGCTGATCTGGTCGGTGTAGCGCTCGACAACCTCATATCCCCGCTGCTTGGCCATTTGCTCCAGGTCACAGAGCTGGCTACCGACATTTTGGTCGCCGGTTGACACCCTCGTGTAAATCGCGACCCGTTTCATGCATTCGCCTCCATATATGCGCGAACATTCTTCCGTACCGCCGCGAGCTCTACGATCAACTGGGTGACGCGGTCCAGATTCGGCATGCCGGACAGGACTTCGCCTTCGAATTCATCACGCAGGGTTTGGAGCTGAAGAATCGCCTCGGCCATGCGGCGCGCCCCCTCTTCATCCGGTTTCACAGCTTCGGCGACCAGGTGCAGGTCGCGGCGGGTATCAAAATGGGTATTCACAAGCTTCTCCTTTCCCGAAACGGGACTCGCGCCCCGGTTGCAGTTTTCATATATAACCCAGTTACTATAGCTACGTTATACATAGGCGTATCTCACTTATACACCGCAGGCAGGTCCAGGCCAAAATCCGGCCTTTTATGGTCGCCACCAGGATCTATGAGGTCACCCTGCGTTCCGGTGGCCGGGTCGCTCCCGGTGAGCGTGTCGCCCCCGGAGTCTTTGCCGCCAAAGGCGTCTACGACTGGATGGAACGCACCCCGGGCCGCAACTGGATCAACACCGGCTATGGCGCCAACGTCCAGTCGGTCGACTTCGGATCCCCATCCGGCGGCCGTGGTAAGCCGGTCAAGATGTTCGTCCAGCCCTTCTCTTCGCCGCCGGTAATCGGCATGCGCTCGGGCGCCTATAACGGCGGCTACCCGATGTGCATCGTCTACCCGCAAGTTAGTGGTCGCTAAGTGCTCGCAAAACCGTTCAATACCAGGTTTTTCTCTCTCTATGCGCAAAATCGAGATCAATCAAAACCCCCGCATGCTCTCGCTACAGTTGGCTCAAATAGCTGTTACCCAGCTACTTAGCGGAAATTGATTGCTGGGCCAGTAAGCGCAGCCGGGCCGGATGGTCGGAAAAGGGTGTCCGGGTGGGTTTGGAGATGAAGGGAAATCGCCATCTTGGTTCAGGAGGTGGCGCTTAAGCGGATAGAGGACAGGAGGTTAGATCAGTTGAAGCCGTGGGCCAGTAGAAGATGACGGGAAAACTGGCTTTAAGCGGCGGCGGCTGGCTGGTTCGAGGGGCGCCGAGCGGTTCTGAGGAACCGGAGGACTAATTAAAGAAGAAGAACGGGTAGGGGATTGATTCTTAGCCGCCGCCGCCCTTTTCCCGGGAGGCCATTGTTCCCCCAGCCGGCCTTGCTGAACCCGCCTCCCGGCTGTTTCGTTCCCTACCGGTGGCTCTCAAGCGGAAATCTCTTCGTCAAGGAGGGGGATGTAACGACGTCAGATTACGGCAGTGCTGAGCTTCTGGGTTTCTACCTACCTGTCCGGAAGCCCAGCAGTTATGCGCGACAGAATACATTATCGCGTCTTAAGGGAGCGGCATTGACTCGAAGCCAGCGCACGTGGGTAATAGCCGCTTGTTGTGCCTGCACGCATCGTTCTTAAGAGCCTTCAGTGTGTCTCCCAATCCCCGCGGTCCGAAATGTCGAGTCAATTGATGGACATGACTTCCCAGAAATCGTGCTCAGCCTTCGCGAATAAGCCTAATTCGCCTCTCTTGACCGAACGACTGATAGTGTCCCTTCGTCGTCGATCTGTTGGACAGAGGAATGGCCGAGCCTCCCCCAGACAACGCGGATCACCGCAGCAATCGGCAGGGAAAGGTAAGCTCCTGCGAGGCCGCCGACACTAGCGCCGATCATCAGCGTGAAGATCGCAACCACTGGATGGAGCTCCAACTCGCGTCCGAACACGCGAGGTGCAATCCAATAGTCCATAAGCATTCGCCAAACACCGAGAAGCGCAACAATCCAAATCCAATGGGAGTGAGTGAGAACGGCCATAGTAACGATGGTCGCGGCCGCAATCATCCAACCGGCTATAGGGATGAACTCCAGGCATCCCGCCAGGATTCCCAATGCGAGCGCGTGCGGAACACCTAGAATAACCAGCGCCAGCGACACATAAACCCAAGAGAGCGCGCCGAGCGTCACCTTTCCTCGGATGTAGTGTTGCAGCATCACATTCACTTCCTCGGCCAGGGACTGGGCGCGCTCGAAATTGACCTTTCCCGCGACCAGCCGGATCACGCCATCCGCTAGCCTCTTTCCGTCGCTCAGAAAGAAGATGCCGAGTATTGGAATAACCACGATGGCGCCAAGGACAGTGGTGGCAAATCGCGTGATGGTTCCCGTCGCGTTCTGAACGTTCGCACGATGCTGCACCAGGAACGTCTTGGCGCGAAGTGTTTTGTCATCGTCCCATCCATTGTTGCGCCCTATTTCCGTGGCAATCTCACCCGTCGCCACGCGGTCGCTCAAGGTTGGGAGGCCCCGCAAAAATTTGCCTGTACCCGGCGATCCGGGCCAGAGGGTGTGAACCAGGAGCACGACAACGATAATGAGAGCGAAGTAGGCCTCAGCAATATGTGGTCCGCGCAAGGTCTTAAAAAACAATGAATGGCGTTGCAGGAAGCGAACGATGGGATCGATCAAATATGCAAACAGGATCGAGAAACAGAAAATCACCAGCACCGCACGGGCGACGTACGCGACCGCCAGCAGGGCCGCGAATAGTAGGATCGTGAGCAGTACGCTAACCGTTCTGCGATCAGGGAATGACATTGTTTCCTTCCAGCAATGGCCGCGAGCTCAATTGCTCTGGCCTTCCAGTTTCTCCTTGTACGCAGCCAGCACTCGCTCAAGGGAAGAGCGGGTTTTGTCGACCGCAACCTTCCGCACAATACCGCCCTTGAGTCCCGTTAAACCGGCCTGGTCCGATCCCTTGACGGTAATCAGGTAAAAGCCGCTCCGGTTCGCATCCTTCACGCAGACCGTCAGGTCAAGCGCGGTTTCGAAG
>Ga0335073_10008890_pt1 | contig 14084 bp, 11 predicted proteins | sample Lox_Sample_22_FD_207093 | JGI IMG/M metagenome (GOLD analysis project Ga0335073, IMG submission 207093) | Soil microbial communities from Loxahatchee National Wildlife Refuge, Florida, United States - Lox_Sample_2.2 | ecosystem: Environmental > Terrestrial > Soil > Wetlands | place: USA... | reverse complement strand
CAACATTGGGCAACGCTTTCGGCACAAAGACTCACGATCCGAATCATGCTGTGGATCTGCGCGTTGGTGGTGTTTTGGCCGTGGCTGGCCTCTTTCGCTCTGACGGTGGCAGCGGCATTTTCGTCCTCGTCCACGATTCAAAGGGCTTGGGCTCTGCCCCTCTACACAAACTTTGCCGCGCCGATCGCGGTGTTTCTGATGGTGGCGTACGTCTGGAGAATGGAGAGAGCAGCCAAGCCGTAACCCGCGACTGCTAGGTCAGATACAAACGTCCGCGATTCACCTTGTGTTGCAGCGTTGCCGCCAGGTGATCGACATCGGCGGCGGCAATGGTATCCGCCATGTGGCCTTCGAGAAAGCGGACGACGTTGCTGCCCACGGCATCGCGGCGTACCTGTAACAGCAAAGCTTGTACGGCGTTGGGATCGAACTTCTGCGGAGTCAGGCGCACCAGTTCGGTCAGGGCCGCACCCAGCGACATCGGTTCCCGATACGGCCGCTCGCTGGTCATGGCATCGAACGTGTCCGCCAGGCCGACAACCCGCACCGGCATGGAAACATCTTCCAGTGTCAAGCCATCCGGATACCCGGAGCCATCGGCGCGTTCGTGATGCCAGCGCACAATCTCCGGAACCCGCGGCCAGGGGAACTCCACTCCGCTTACGATTTTGTGACCTACCACGGTATGATCCGCCATCTCGCGAAACTCTTCCGGATCGAGTGACGTGGGTTTGCCGAACAGGCGCTTGTCTACCGCCACCTTCCCAATGTCGTGCAGATATCCGGCGGAGCGCAGAGCGGCAACCACGGAGGTACCCAGGCTCATCGCTTCTCCGATGGCGGCAGAAAACCGTCCCACGCGCAGGGAATGCCCGTGAATGTTGACGTGCTTTACATCGATCGCCGTCGCGAACGCCTCCAGCGTGCTGTCGTAGAAACCATGCAGAGAAGCCATCAGCCGGAGGTTTTCAGAGACTCGCTGGGTCAGCGTCTGAGTCAGGGAGTGATTGTGGAGGGAGAGCGCCACATAGTGGCAGAGCAGCTCGAGAGCTTCCAATTCAGCGGCGTCATAGTGCGCATCTCCCTCGCGATGGCCCAGCGCCACAACCCCGACCAGTTTCCCGGCCACCTTCAGAGGCGCAAGGCACTTGAACAACTCAGGTGCGACATTTCCGTTCGAGCTCAGGAGAAGATCGTATGAGCCTGATTCCAGAATGACAGGGCCGTGAGTGGAAACTAAAGCATGGACCTGTTTCGGCAAAAGGGGAATGATGGCTGGCTCCGGCATGAGAGCGAAGCCCGAGGAAGCTACCGAACTCAGCAGGGAGGGTTTGTCGGTGTAATTAAAGAGGACAACCTCTCGCGCTCCGGCCGCCTGTTGCAATGCCGACAGCATGGCCCGTGCGGTTTGCGGGAAGTCGCGCTCCGCCGTGATCGCCGGTCCCAAGTCGGAGAGCGCTTCCACCGCGCGCAACAACCGTCGAAAGTTGTCCTTTTGCACCGCCATGTGCTGGCGTGCGCAGAAAACCAGAGCATTTTGAGAGTACCATGTGCGAAATAGGCTATCTTGTTGGTTAGTTTGGTGCCCTATGAAACGGGCGCTCGGAAGAAAACCAGCAGTCACCTTCGCCGACGACTCTTACGCACCGCGCGAAATGTCATCTCCTCAGCCGGACTTCCGGTTTGCTTCTTCCATCGAAAGAACAGCGCCGCATAGGTGTCGGTGATGTAGTCCTTGGGTTGAATGCCCAGGCGCCGTGCGCTTTGGTCGATCCAGCGGGATGGCCCTTCGATCTCGCCGAAGTTGCCGATCGGAGTTTCATCCATTACCACGCGGCCCTTGCCATCGCCCCACTCGGCTCGGAATTTCTCGTAGCGAAAGGTAGGGGCGAAGCCCAGGGCGCGCAGGATGGCGTCCATCTCGATTCCATCTGCCACTTTCATTTCCGTCTCCACTCGTATCTTGTGACGCGCCGCCTTGCCCTTGGCTTTATGGGTGAGCACCCACTCCGTGCCGTACTTGCGCAGGCGCAACAGATCGCCGCGCTTCCGTAAAGGACTACCCGGCAGATCATAGAGCGTGTTCATTTCGTGAGTGGATTTCGTAACCAGGCGGAAGCCGGATTTTCGCAAGGCCTGAATCAGTTTCTTCAGATTTTGAATCAGGAATTTGATTTCGATTTCTTTTCTCGCCGTCATCGCATTGAGTATAGAAGGCTTACCAGATGGGTTCGCTATTTCCTCAGCCACCGCTTACCGCGGGGACGATGGAAATCTCGCATCCGCGCGAGACCGGACTCGCGAGTCCACCGGTATAGCGGATATTTTCGTCACCGAGGAAAATGTTGATATGTTCCCGCACTTGCCCTTGCTCGGTTGTGATGCGATCTCGAATGCCGGGATAGAGCATCCATAACGCCGACAACGCCTCGCCTAAGGTTGCGGGTGAAGACGCAATCTCAACTTTGCTGCGTCCAGCGGTAAATTCCCGCAACGCGCCCGGAATATGAAATGTAACCGGCATCGACTTATTTTCTCGGTTGACGCGTTTTGCTCTTCGGCCGCGACTTCGTTGGATGGGGGCGCACCGGTGCGGTCTTGGCTAATGTTGGGCGAAAACCGCCAGAAGCATCCTCGACCACTGCACTCCTCACGCAAACCACTGCCGGCAATCCTTCCAGAATTTTTTGCCATGTCCTGCCTTCATCGCGCGATCCGAACAGCTGTCCACTCCTTGTACCGAAATAAATTCCCATCGGGTCCAAAAAATCCGCAGTCATGGCATCCCGCAAAACCGTCTCGTAAGCCCGTTTTTGGGGCAGGCCGCGCGATAGAGGTTCCCATGAGGCGCCCGCATTGCGGGTCCGGTAAACTCGCAGCCGGCCGTCGCACGCACAGCGAAACTCATCCGACTCCACCGGAACGATATACACGCACTCGGGATTCCTGGGGTGGGTAATCATGGCGAAACCAAAGTCCGATGGTACGCCGTTGGCAATATCACACCAGTTTTCGCCACCGTCATCCGAGCGATACAATCCCCAATGGCTTTGCAGAAAAAGACGCTCCGGGCGGGCGGGATGCATAGCAATCTTGTGCACACATTGACCGAACACGGGATACTTCTCGGGCATGGTCATAGCGCGGATGCCCTGATTTTGCGGGGTCCAGGTAGCGCCGTTGTCGTTGGTCCGGTAAACGCCACCGGATGAGATTGCCACATACATCCGCTGGCGGTTGGATGGGTCGAGCAAAATAGTGTGCAAAGCCAGTCCACCGTTTCCCGGCATCCAGCGCGGACGATGGGGATGGTCGAATAGGCCGCGCACCAGTGACCAGGTTTCGCCTCCATCCCTGCTTTCGAAGAGTGCCGCCGGTTCTACGCCGCAATAGAGGACATCAGGTTCTTCGGGCTGGCCGAGTGTGATCTGCCAGATATTCTTCAGGGAAACCCCGGTATCCGACGGAAATCGAACAGGAGCCTGCTGAGGATTTGTCCAGCTCTTTCCAAAATCGTCGCTGGACCGCAAAAGGGTGCCCCAATAGCTCTGGGTCGAAGCCCATATGCGGTGCTGGCCTGCACGGCCATCAAAGGCCATAGCGTAAACATTGTGCCCGTGGAAATAAGGGCCACCGACTTCCCAGCGAGTACGCTGCGTATTGGAGCGAAGGATGAATGCCCCTTTCGTCGTCCCCACCAATAAAAGAAAATCTCCCTTCCTGATGTGAGCATGCCGCACACTGTGCAGGACAGTGGTCTTGGGTGCGTTCAGATCGGGGCCGGGACCAGCAGAAACAATTGCGGCGGACTGAACCGCTTCCAGGGCTGCCTGAACTTCGCTGGCGCGTTGATAACGCTGTATCGGTTCCTTGCAGAGGCAGCGCTGAATAATGGCCCAAAGACCGGGGGGAACGGGAGGACCAAGCGGATTCGGGACTTCACGCATGATCGCTGAGCTGATTTCAAACCCTGTGCGGCCTTCGAAGGGCAAGCGTCCCGAAGCCGCTTCATACAACACAACTCCCAGCGCCCATAAATCGCCGCGATAGTCCGCCGCCTCGCCTCGTAGAATTTCGGGCGCCATGTAGGGCAACGTGCCGCTCATGCTGGACGCGTCCTGCACCGACGCAAAAGATCGGGTAGTGCCATCGAATACTCCGCTGCCTACCTGTTTGGCTAAACCGAAATCGAGGACTTTGACCAGACCGTCAGCCGTGACGACGATATTCGCCGTCTTGAGATCCCGATGAATGATGCCGCGGTCATGAGCGCGCGCCAGTGCGCTGGCAATCTGCACCCCATAGCGCAGGACTGACTCTGGCGGCAGCCCGGCATCTGCACACATGGCACGCAGGGATTTGCCTTCGACCAGCTCCATCACAATAAAAAGCTCACCCTCGTTTTCGCCGACTTCGTGGATGGTGCAGATATTGGGATGAGCGAGAGAAGAAGAAGCGCGCGCCTCCTGCAGTAGACGCTGGCTCGACGATGTATCGAGTTGTGTATTTTTCTGGACGACTTTCAGAGCCACGTTGCGGTGCAACACCTCATCGTAAGCGCGATAGACAACCCCCATTCCTCCTTCCCCAATTTTCGCGACGATGCGGCAATGGCCCAGAACTTGACCGATCACACGGCTCTCCTTACGGCAATGTTAGGCTGCGCTTTAGAACTGCGTCAACGAAAGCAGGGTGCGAGCTATGCCAATCGCGCGGTGCAAGCCGGATTTTCCGGCGTTGGCCTGCTATGAAAATGTTGGGAGTTTTACTAAATCATCGTGCGGCACCGGCTCCAGTGGCTGGCCAGCCTTGCGCCAGGCCGCCAGGCCTCCGACGATCACGAGCGCATTGAATCCCTTGTCCCGCAGTTGCAGCGCCACCCGGGCGCTGGTCGCTTCGCGCGCTCAAGTGCAATACACGTAGATATCCTTATCTTTGGGCAGGTCTTTCAATTCTTCCGCAAGATTGTTGGGCTCCAGCCGGATCGATCCCTTGATACGCGAGGCGTCCGCGTCGTAATAGCCGTAGCTGCGGACGTCCATGATGACAATCTTGCCTTTCTCCTCCGACGCCAGCTTGCGCGCCAGTTCTTCCACCTGCACGCGCGGGACCACACGATAGACTTTGTTTTTCTGATACAGCCACACGCGGTATCCGATGTAAACCACCGCAACCGTGAGCAGCACATCCCCAAACACATGGCTGGCGGCCTGAAATCCGCGGGTTATCGAGGCCAGGAAATCACGAAACAAGAATCCCAGTGTGCCATACGCCAGAATGTAGAGCAGCGCGCCCATCGCATCAAAGCGGAGAAATTGCGTCAGGCGCATTTTCATGCTTCCCGCCAAAGGCGGAGCCATGGTGTTCACTCCCGGAATAAACTTGGCGAAAATCAATGTGATCTTTCCCCGCTTGTAGAAAGACTCAGCGGAGCGCAGGATGCAGCTCTCGGGATTGATGGACAGGCGGCACAGAAATCCGAGCAGGCTCCAGCCCATGTACCGGCCCAGAACAAACAGCAGGGTATCGCCCAAAAGCGTCGCCGTCACCGCCAGCGCGACGGTTACCGGAGCGCTCAGCGAATGGGAGGCGACCGCTGCCCCGCCCGCGATCAGCGCGATGGCGGCCGGCATGGGAAAGCCGATCGCTTCGCCGAAAACGACCATCGCGATCAGCAGCGATCCGTGAGTCGCGAGAATGAAGAAGAGCCTGCTCACAAGCAATCAATGCCGTCGAAGGGCAATTCAGTATAAACAATAAAGGCGGCGTGATCCGCCGCCTCGAGGCACAAATGTGATGTGCCTACTGCAACATCTTTACGCTCATAATATGGATGGCGCCCTTGTCGGCATAAACGTGAGCGCTTACCTGAACATGGTGACCCTCGTGACCCTTGAGCGTCTCCGGGTTGATTACGTCCCATGACTTCATGTCCTTGTCCGCGACAAAAGTCAGTTTGTCGCCGTCGGCTTTTACCGTGCCTTTGATGTTTTTCAGCGGGGCTGCGGGCGCAGCCTTATCCGCGGGGGCAGGATTCTGCATCGTGTCCTGGGCAAAGCCCGCAATAGTGAACAGAACGCAGAGTCCCAATACACAAATCAGTAGCTTCTTCATAGATTTCGCGTCTCCTTGAGTGATGGATCGAACGTTTGCTTAGACGTCTGAGGTTAGTACGAAGTTAGTCGGAAAACGGATTTCAGGGATCCTGGCATTGTCATCCTAGCAACGGCAGCGACGAGGAGTCTGACTGGCCCTTTACCGGTCCCGGTCCACCACGAACTCCGGTGCCCATAACAACGCCCGCTTGATCTCGCTGTGGGGAAAGCCGCAAATCGCATTGCGGGCCAATCCGGCGTATTGCAAGGCACGTTCATGCGCGGCATCGATCGAACCATAGCGATCGAGGATTTCGAGAATCTCGCCATGAGTCACGCCGTCAAAGGCGCGCTCCCGCACTACGGTGGCAATCTTCTCGCGCTCGCGGGCGGAGCAATGCTCCAGGGCGTGAATCACAGCCATGGTCGCTTTGCCTTCGCGCAGGTCGCTGGCGACCGGTTTGCCGAGTACATTCTCGGATGCGGTGAGGTCGAGTACATCGTCCACGATCTGAAATGCCATGCCGAGGTCGCGGCCGTACTGCGCCAGATTCTCCTCCTGCTCCGCCGTAGCTCCACCTAGAATCGCGCCGATGCGCATGCACACCGAAAACAGGCAGGCCGTCTTGCGAAAGATCAGATCAAAGTGTTCGTCGAGCGAAATCAGCTTGCCCAGCTTCTCAATCTGCAGCAGCTCGCCCTCGACCATTTGCTGGGTCAGGTCGATCAGCGTGTCAAGGATGCGGAACTGTCGCTCCTGCACCGCAATCTTGAAGGCCTGCATATACAGCCAGTCGCCGGCCAGGACGCACTTGGAGTTTCCCCACTGGGTATTGGCTGCGGGCCGGCCGCGGCGGGTCTGCGCCTCGTCGATGATGTCGTCATGAACCAGGGTCGCGGTATGAATGATCTCCATCACCGCACCCAGTTTTATGGCGCCACGTCCCTGATAATTGCAAAGCTTGGCGGAGAGTAGTAACAGCATGGGGCGGATGCGCTTGCCTCCGCCACCGCGCAGGTATTCGCCAATCTCAGTGATGGCTTCGACACGCGAGACCGTATCCCGCCCGAACTCGCGCTCGATAGCGGAAAGATCCTCGCGGAGAAGCTCGAAAATTTCCTTCCCGTCGATGGCCAGCGAAGTATTCACGCGATTCAATTCGTCCGGTAATTCGTAAACTGCATATCGATGCCGAAATCCTGCTGCCGCAGCAGGGCAATGATTTCCTGCAAGGTGTCGCGATCTTTTCCGCTCACCCGCACCAGATCCCCCTGGATGGAGGCATTTACTTTCTTCTTGCTGTTCTTGATCAGCTTTACAATCTCCCGAGCTTTCTCGATGGGAATCCCCTGCTGCATGGTGATGCGCTGCTTTGCCGTGCTTCCCATGGCCGCTTCCACCGGGCCGTACGTCAGTCCCTTCAAGGGCACACCACGCTTCACCAGCTTTTGCTGGAAAATGTCGTTGACCGCTTTAAGCTTGAACTCATCGATGGAGTGCAGGACGATAGCCTCTTTTCCGTCCAGCTCGATACTCGATTTGGAGTCTTTCAGATCGAAGCGAGTGTGAATTTCCTTCAACGCCTGCTGCATGGCGTTGGAAACTTCCTGCAGATCGATGCGGCTCAAAATGTCAAAAGTATTCTCAGGCATGATGTTGAAAAGGCTGAGCCTTCGGCCCTTGGCTTTTGGCCTTTAGCTCTTAGCTCAAAGTCTCGCGTACGGTCACCCCGAAAGCAAAAGGCTAAAAGCTGACGGCCAAGCGTCACTTCTACCTAACAGATTCCCCGTGCCGCAGAAAGATTCTCATAACAAACTAAACGGAGTTGAGCTTTTCGGGAAGCGAAAAGAAGCGGTAGAAATTTTTGGTGGTACGCTGCCCGACTTCCTCCGTCGACAGGCTTCGCAATTCGCCGATCTGACGCGCCGTTTCTTTCACGAAAGCAGGTTCATTGCGCTGGCCGCGATGAGGGACAGGCGCAAGATAGGGCGAATCCGTCTCGATCAACATGTGGTCGAGTGGCACATCCTTTGCGGCCTCGCGAATCTGCTGGGCCTTGGGAAATGTGACATTGCCCGCGAACGAGATCATAAAGCCCATATCGAGCCCCCGCCGCGCGTGAGTCCAATTGCCGGTGAAGCAGTGCAGAATTCCGCCCAGCCCGGTCGAAGACCAGTGTTGACTGATCAAGCCCAGGCAATCTTCCCACGCGTCTTCACTATTGCTGGAAGGCCGGCAGTGAATGACGATCGGCAACTCGGCGCTCCCGGCCAATTCCATTTGTTTTATGAAGACCTGCCGCTGTACCTCTCGCGGTGAGTGGTCGTAGAAGTAATCCAGCCCGATCTCACCCCAGGCAATGACCTTTGGCCGCGTGGCCAGGTCCGCGAGTTCTAGGAAGTCCGCTTCTGTGGCCAGTTTCGCTTCATGGGGGTGAATGCCCACGGTAGCGTACATAAAAGCGTATTTCTCAGCGAGTTGAATCCCGCAATCCAGCGTGCCCGGTCCGTCCCCGTTACCGATGGCGACCATGGCCTCGACTCCGGCAGTCTGCGCGCGGGCGATCACCTGTTCGCGATCGGCTTGAAACTGCTTGCCATCGAGGTGAGCGTGGGAGTCAACAAACATGTTTTCAACGTATGGAAGATGGGTGTCCTCGCCCGTCCGGGCAGACTCTCGTGGTTAAGAAGCGAGGGCAACGGGCGAAGAGCCCATCTTCCCTCTATTTCAACCGTGCTCCTACCGGGACGTCTTCCAGAAAGCTCGCCAGCACGGGCTTGCCGCCCTCGATCGACGCGGCGACGATCATCCCGTTGGACTCCAGTCCTCGCAGCTTTCGCGGCGCCAGGTTGGCGACGATCACCACTTTTCGTCCGATTAGCGTCTCGGGAGCGTAGGCCTCGGCGATGCCGGCGACCAACTGCCGCACTTCGGAGCCGATATCCACTTCCAACCGCAATAATTTGTCCGCCCCCTTAACCTTCTCGGCGACCTTGACCTGTCCGACGCGCAGTTCGATCTTGGCGAAGTCGTCAATCGTGATCTTGCCATCGGGAATCGCGACAGCTCTCGCCGGCTGGACTGGCTCGCCGATTGCTGATTTCGGGGGTGGTGGTTCCTGCGCGATAACCGGGACTCGTCCCTGATCTTCCATCTTTTGCATCCTCTCGATTGCGCTCTTGTCGGCGCGGGGAAACACCGGCGCGACCTCGCCGAGTTTCGTGCCCAGGTGAAGCTGCCCCCATTGCAATTTCGACAGGTCGAACTTGCGGATCTCACCCAGACCGAGCTGCGACCAAATTTTCGCCGTGGCTTCGGGAATTACCGGGTGGGCCAGCGCCGTGACGATCCGCAACGCCTCGGCACTGGTGTAGAGAACAGTCGCGAGCCGGGCTCGGCTCTGTTCGTCATGTTTTTCTCCCAGCGCCCAGGGCTCGTTCTCAACGATATACTTGTCGACTGCCGCAACCAGTCCCCAGGCTACTTCCAGGGCCCGCGAGAACTGATATTGATCAAACAGCGCCCCGCACTCCTCGATGACTTGCCGCGCCAGCTTCGCAATCGCGTCGTCGGTCGATTGATGCGCCGCCGACGGCGATGGATAGGGTACCTCGCCGCGAAAATATCGTGTAATCATAGCCAGCGTCCGGCTGGCCAGATTCCCCAACCCGTTCGCCAGGTCAGCGTTGTAACGTTGCACGAGGGCATCGAACGAGAACGATCCATCCTGGCCAAAGACGATCTCGCGCAGCAGGAAGTATCGCAGCGCGTCGTTGCCCAGCACATCGAGAATGGTTTCCGCGCGCACAATGTTGCCGCGCGATTTCGACATCTTGTTTTCTTCAAATAGCAGCCAGCCGTGGGCGACGATGCCTTTGGGTAGCGGCAGGCCCGCGGCCATCAAAAATGCCGGCCAGTACACGCAGTGGAAGCGCACGATCTCTTTTCCGATCATGTGTACATCAACCGGCCAGAATTTGTCGTATAACCTGGTGTCGCCGCTTCCGTATCCCAGGGCTGTGATGTAGTTCGAGAGCGCGTCCAGCCAGACGTAGATGACGTGTTTGGGATCGTCGGGAACGGGAATGCCCCAGGAGAATGTGCTCCGGCTGATCGATAGGTCGCGCAGTCCCGAGCGCACGAAAGAAATGACCTCGTTCCGCCGGGTTTCCGGACGAATGAAGTCCGGCTGTCCGCTATAAAGCTGCAAAAGTTTGTCCTGAAACGCGGATAGCTTGAAAAAGTAATTCTCCTCCTGCACGGTTTCCGTGGGCCGCCCGCAAACGGGACAGGGTGAACCGGGGCCAGCCGCGTCTACATAGAGCTCATCGAACACGCAATACTGGCCGGTATAGTGCCCCTTGTAGATGTATCCGTTATCTCTGATCTTTCTCCACAGCGCTTGCACTCCTTGTTTGTGCCGGTCGGAAGTGGTGCGGATGTAGTCGTCGTAGGTGATCCCCATCCGCCGCCACAAGGCCAGAAATTCGGCCGAGACCTCATCGGTGAGCTGTTGCGGAGTTTTGCCCGAAGCTTGTGCCGCCCGCTCGATCTTCTGCCCGTGTTCGTCGGTGCCGGTGAGAAAAAAAGTTTCCGACCCCAGCATGCGCTGCCGCCGCGCGATGCTGTCGCACGCGATCGTGGTGTACGCGTGGCCAATGTGCGGGTGCGCATTCACGTAGTAGATCGGCGTCGTAATGTAGAACTTCTTGCTCATCTCGATTTCTGTGTGTACTCCTGCACTGCCTCCTGCATCACCAGCTTTAATGCCACATGATGCTCGGCGGCCAGGCGGCGGCAATCCTCGTATTCCGGCGCATAATTGGTTACCACACCATTGAGGCTTGCCACCTTGATGCGCACCTCTCCCCAGCGGGTCGCGACTGTGACCCATTTCCGCATCAGTACCTCCCGCTGCTCCTCGCGTTGGCGGATCCCGAGCGTGCTGGTCTCAGCAAAAATAAGATCAGTCAGCTTCGTCACCTGTTCGGGCTTGCACAGAACCGTGAGCAACGTCCCCGGCCGGTTTTTCTTCATTTGCACCGGCATTCCGAAAACATCCAGCGCGCCTTCTGCCAACAGCCTATCCATGACGTAACCAAACACCTGCGGATTGAGATCATCGAGATTGACTTCGAGAACCGAGATCGTTTCCCTGGAATTCTTGGCTTCAGCCTCGGGAAGAGCTTCGCCCAAGGTGAGCCGCAAAACGTTGGCGTGCCCTTGAAAGTCGCGAGTGCCGGCGCCGTAACCCGTTTTCTCGATGGTCATGCGAGGGAAGGGCGCGAAATGTTTCACCAGCGTCTTCACGATGGCCGCACCGGTGGGGGTCACCAATTCCGCCTGCAGGCCCGATGAATACACAAGCGCGTTCTTCAACAATTCAACCGTTGCCGGCGCAGGCACGGGAAAGGTCCCGTGGGCGCACTCCACCGTCCCGCCCCCGACATTCAGCGGCGAACAGATAAGTTTGCCGATACCCAACGCCTCCGCTCCCACGGCGGCGCAGACAATATCCACCATGGCATCGATGGCTCCGACCTCGTGGAAGTGAATGCTCTCGATATCGGCATTGTGAACCTTGGCTTCCGCTTCGCCCAGCGCCTGAAAAATTGCGATGGCGGTTGATTTTGCCGACTCGCTGATCTTAGCGTTACGGACGATTTCGCGAATCTCCGTCAACCCGCGGCCATGCCCATGATCATGCCCATGTGGCGCGGGCGCCCCCGCCCGCGAAGGCGCGTCACTCTGCAATGGGTAATTGTGCTCCAACAACTGAACCGGCTCATGCTCATGCCGGTGCTCATGATGAGAGTGTCCAGACGCAGGAGCGGGCGTCTCCGCCCGTGCAGCCTGTGATCGAGACTCGTCCCGGTAAGCCTCGCGCGGCAAATCCTTCTCTCCGCCGGCGTACACGTCCACCTTGGTAGCACTGATTCCGCTCCGTTTCACCCGGGAGAATTCCATCCGGGCATCCAGATGCAGGGCGGCGACGGTTTCCTCCAGCAGTCGCGGAGACACACCGGCATCCACCAGGGCGCCAAGAAACATATCGCCGCTGATGCCGGAAAAACAATCGAGGTAGGCGATGCGCATACTCGGATCACAGAGAACACGCAGGCTGGCCGCATCCTGCTTCTGCGCGTTCGGCAGTTAAAATCTGATCGATGTTTCATCATAGGGAACGCACCTGCGCCCGTCAAACCACGTGTGGCGCGGCCGCCCTCGCCCGCGTTTCCGGGTGCGCTCTGTTAGAATCACTGTCTTCCGGTAACAGCTAAGCGATTTGTGTACCGCCATCTGGAGCACCGTCTAGCCCTCGAAGTGCGCGAGTTCTTGCGCCACACCTACCAGCTCGAGTTGCCGAGAATCGTCATTGAACAGCCGCCACGGGTCGAACTCGGAGAGTATGCACTGCCAGTCGCCTTTGAGTTGGCTAAGAGACTCCGCAAGCCGCCGCGCAAGATCGCGGAAGAAATCATCAGCGGAATAAAGGCCATCCCAGGTTTCGAAAGACTGGAACTGGCCGGAGCCGGGTACATCAATGCCTATCTGAAGCGCGGCGAGATGGCTGCAGCGCTTGCCGCCGATGAGCAACCGAAGGCCGAGGTCCCAGCTGGCAAGGTTCTGGTCGAACACTCCAGCATCAATCCGAACAAGGCCGCGCACGTGGGTCACCTGCGCAATGCGATCCTCGGGGATACGTTTGTGCGGCTGCTGAAATTCGCCGGCAGGGAAGTCGATGTTCAGAACTATATCGACAATACCGGAGTACAGGTCGCCGATGTGATCGTCGGGTTCCTGTACCTGGAGAAAAAATCGCGCGCAGAAATCGAAACCCTTACCCGTCAGCCGCGCTTCGATTACTACTGCTGGGACTTGTATGCGCGGGTTTCGCAATGGTACGCGGACAAAGCGAACCTGCACGCACGATCCGAAACCCTTCATGCGATTGAGGAAGGTAGTAACGAGACTGCCGCAATTGCCGAACTGATTTCGATTGCCGTGCTCCGCCGCCATCTCGAAACCATGGACCGGCTCGATATCGAATACGACTTCCTGCCCCGCGAGAGTGAGATTCTGCACCTCCATTTTTGGGACGCGGCCTTCGCCAAGCTGAAGGAAGCCGGCGTGCTCTTCTTTGAGAGCGAGGGGAAGAATAAGGGATGTTGGGTGATGCGCAGGGCTGGGACGTCAACCGCAGAGGGCACAGAGGGTACCGAAGTCGCTGAAGACGATCAGAAAGTCATCGTCCGCTCCAATGGAACCGTAGGCTACGTGGGCAAGGACATCGCCTACCACATGTGGAAGTTTGGTGTGCTGGGACGCGATTTCGGGTATCGCAAATTTTATCGCTATCCCAACGGGCGCGATTGCTGGATCTCAACTACCGTCGGCGCCCTGGATCACCCGCACTTTGGCGACGTCTCCGAAATCTACAACGTGATTGATGCCCGCCAATCCGAGGCGCAGAATACCGTCATCGAAGCGCTGCGTGAGCTCGGTTACTCGGACAAGGCCGACCACTACACTCACTTCTCTTACGAGATGGTCGCGCTTACGCCGCGCTGCGCGGCCGAACTGGGGTATGAGCTTTCCGACGAAGACAAAGCCCGTCCGTTCATTGAAGTTTCCGGACGCAAGGGTTTTGGCGTCAAGGCCGACGATTTGATCGATACTCTGATCGCCAGCGCGCAAAAAGAAGTGGATGCGCGCCATCCGGAATTAAACCAAGCCGAACGCGGCACCATCGCCACGCAGATCGCAACTGGTGCCCTGCGGTATTTCATGCTTAAGTTCACCAAGTCGTCGGTGATCGCCTTCGATTTCAAAGAAGCGCTGAGTTTCGAAGGCGAGACTGGCCCCTATGCGCAATACGCCGTGGTTCGTGCGACCAATATTTTTCGTAAAGGTGGACTCGATCCGGAGGCCTTCACCAGGGAGTTGGGTAGCGGCCTACCGACGAATGAGTATGCGAAATACTTGAG
>Ga0335073_10008889_pt1 | contig 14084 bp, 12 predicted proteins | sample Lox_Sample_22_FD_207093 | JGI IMG/M metagenome (GOLD analysis project Ga0335073, IMG submission 207093) | Soil microbial communities from Loxahatchee National Wildlife Refuge, Florida, United States - Lox_Sample_2.2 | ecosystem: Environmental > Terrestrial > Soil > Wetlands | place: USA... | reverse complement strand
GGCCGGAGCGCGGCGAGGGCCTCCTCGCCGGGGACCTCCACGTAGACGTTCAACGGCCCGTTTCTGTAGTACTCGACGGGCAGCCCGTCCGCCTTGCCAGTCGTGCCGAGCGCGTCGAACAGTTCCGCGGCCTGATCGTACGGCCCCCAGGTGGGGATCGGCTGCGACATCCGGCCGAACGTGATCGTCTCCCCGTCGCGCTCCAATTCCACCGGCACGGGGCCGACTCCCAGCTGGAGCGTGACCGTCGGCTTGCCGAGGATCTCGCCGAGAACCCAGGCCGAGCCCAGCGTTGGATGCCCGGCGAAAGGCAGTTCGCCGCCCGGCGTGAAGATGCGGACGTGCGCGTCCGCGTCCCGGTGGTCAGGCGGCAGGAAGAAGACCGTCTCGGCGAAGTTCATCTCCCGGGTCGCCTTTTGCATCAGGTCGCTGTCAAGTCCGCGCCCGTCCAGGAAGATGCCGAGCTGGTTGCCTTCGAGGGCGTTGCCGGTGAACACGTCCGCGATCAGGAAGTCGCGGATAACAGTCCCGCTGTCGCTTGGCTCGCCCGCCCACAGTGTCATCTCAGGAACTCGCACGTTTGCGAGCGTATACCGCCGGCCCCGCGTCGCCCGAGAGCCGATGGGCACCGCGCTGGCTGGCGGCGCGCGGCGCTCACACGGGGCCGGCGGCGCGCCCGCGCCAGGACACCGCCCGGCCGGAGTAGTGCCGCCGCGCCGAGTCCGCGGTCATCGCCGCGTAGAGCACGGCGATCAGCGGCAGCAGCGGCGCCCGCAGCGGGGACAGCCTGTAGAAGCGCAGCATCGGCAGGTAGCTGACCGTCATCAGCCCCCAGCTCGCCAGGCCCGCCGCCCCGGCGAGCACCACCGCGGTTCCGGCGCCGCCGCCGCTGGCGGCCGCCGCCAGCCAGGCGATCGCGCCGGCGGGCGGCGCGGCGTAGAGCAAGAGCAGGCCGACGATCGTCCCGGCGAGCAGCACGGGCGAGTACCTGAGCTGCGTGTACGCGGACCGGGCGACCATGTGCCACAGACTGGCCAGGCGCGGGTATGGCCGGGCGCTTGTCACCTGCGTGGTGAGGCCGAGCCAGCAGCGGTTGCCGTCGCGCTTGAGCAGCGTCGCGAGCGCCACGTCGTCGATGAGCGCGCCGCGGATCCGCTCGAGTCCTCCGGCTTGCTCGAGCGCGGACCTGCTCACCAGCATGCAGCCGCCCGCGGCGGCGGCGGTCCGGCTGCGCGGGTCACTGGCCCGCCGGAACGGGAAAAGCTGGGCGAAGAAGTAGACGAAGGCGGGCACGATCACGCGCTCCCAGCCGGTCCGCGCCCGCAGCAGCGCCATCTGCGAGACGAGCGCGCGGCTGTCCCGCTCAGCCGCGGCGACAAGCAGCCGCAGTGCGCCGGGTGCCCAGTGGATGTCCGCGTCGGTAAAGAGCAGGTACGGCGAGGGTCCGGCGCCCGCTGCCCGGCCGCCTTCGGCACCCACTGCTGCGGCGGGGGCGCTGGCCGCCACGCCTTGCGCCATCGCCCACACCTTGCCCGCCCAGCCGTCAGGCCGGGACTGACCGCCGACGACGGTCAGCGGCGCGCCGCCGTCGCGCGCGGCCTTGACGCCGAGTTCGGCCGCGATCTCGCCGGTGCCGTCCTCGCTCCGGTCGTTGACCAGGACCACACGGAACTCTCCGGGGTAGTCCTGCCCGAGCAGCGCCGGAAGCGTCACGGGCAGGATGTCCGCCTCGTTCCTGGCGGGCACGACTGCGACCACGGCTGGCCAGCGCTCTAGATCGCCATCCGCCGGAACGGATAGCCCGCCTTCTCCCCCGTGCTGCCCCAGGGAGCCGACTGGCAGACGCTGACCGGTCAGCCAGAACCCACCGTGGGCCGCCAGCAAGTACACCCAGGCGGCAGCGCTAATGACACAAGCGATCGCGAGTCCGAGCACACAGGCAGCTTGGCACACAACCGCCGGTCAGCAGCCCCGGCTACGCACAATTTGTCCCGTTTTGTACTTGTCTTCGGGACAAGGCCGAGTTAGCACGAAAGATCCGATCCCCTCTGGAGGCTGTCGCACGACTTCTCGTCCGGCCTTGTCAAGGCCGGCCGGCCGGCCCGCGTCGCCGCGTGATCTGGCTCGTGCCAGGACCCCTACGCTGCCGGCGCGGCAGCACGCGGCACCCATGATCGTGAAGACTTGTGGCACATAGCGTACTTTCCGGTCGTTCTAGCGCCCGCTTTGTCCCGGTATGCGGGTGCGAAAAGTACGCCATGTTCACCAACGCTTCGCAATAAGACAGGCGGGCAGCCGCCCGGACCGGGCCAGCCCGGCGCACTCCCGGCTCGCCAGCCACCCGGAACCTAGCCGACCCGCATCCCCGGCTGCGTCCCGCCGCCTGGTCCCTTCGCTGACCCGGCCCTGGAGAGCCGTGTGACAGCCCCTCTGGGGGCACGGATCTTTCGTGTTGTCCTATCGGTGGCCGCGCGGCGGTCGCCGGGCGACTCGCAGAACCTCGCGACCCGTGTTAGCGGACTTCGCGGAGCAGGCCTGTGTCTACGTCGAAAACGAAGCCGCGGACGTGGTCCCTGTGCGGGATGAACGGGCTCGCCTTGATCCTGGCGATCGACTGGCGGACGTCTCCGTCCAGGTCAGCGAACGCTTCGGCCGCCCATGGCGGCCGAAGGCCGGTGTCGGCTTCGATGGCGGCCTTGAACTGGTCGTCGGTGAACGTGAGCATGCCGCACCGGGTGTGGTGGATCAGCACGATATCGGTGGTGCCGAGCAGTCGCTGGCTGATGGCCAGTGAGCGGACCGCGTCGTCGGTGACGACGCCGCCGGCGTTCCGGATGACGTGCGCCTGGCCCTCGGTCAGCCCGAGCGCCGCGTACACGTTGAGCCGGGCGTCCATGCACGCGAGCACGGCAAGGTGCGACGTGGGCTGATGCGGCAGCGATCCAGGGAAAGCTCCGGCGTACCGGGCGTTGTTAGCGAGCAGGTCGTCGGTCACGCTCATGTCGTCACCGCACGCGGCCGCAGGTCAGCGCTAGGTTCATGCCGCCGACCATATCCCAGAATCGGCAGATACTGATATCTCCCGATATTTCTTGATATCGAAGTGCCGCTCTGGCCGCCTGCCGGCCGAGCGGGTCCGTCCTCGTTTCGTTACCGTCAACCCGCAACCTCGGCTGGGATTAAAGCGTCTCCAAATCGGGACAATTCAAATATGAGAGGCGTGAACGTTATGGGTGTGCGGACAGGCGTCAGGGTGGCATCGCGCAAGCGGGTGGCTGGGCTCAGCGCGGTCGCTGCGGCGGTGACCGCCCTTGTGGCAACGGGTTGCGTTTCTGGCGCCGCGTCGGCAGCCGCCGCTAAGCCGGCGGCTGCCGCCAGGCCCGCGGTGATCCAGCGGCCCGCGGCAGTAGCGGCATCGTCGGCCCCGGCCAGCAAGGCCGCCCCGGCCGTTCCGGCTGCCCCGGCCGGCTACACGCCGCCCAAGCGGGACCTCCGCGAGGGCATGAAGGGCGCCGACGTCAAGGCGCTGCAGCAGCGGCTCGCGGCGCTCAAGTACTACCCGGGGCCGGCCGACAGCGAGTTTGGCAGCGACACGGAGGAAGCGGTCTGGGCGTTCCAGGAGGTCAACCACATTCCCGTGACCGGTGTGATCGACTCGGCCACGAAGAAGGCCCTCGTCCACCCGCACGCATACCAGGCGAAGTACCCGGGGCAGGCAGGGACCAGGGTCGAAGTCAACCTGGGGCTCGGCGTGATGGTTTTCTTCAAGAACCACCAGATCGCGCTGGTCAGCCACGTATCGACAGGCGGCCACTACTACTTCTGCGCGGGCGGGACATGCAACAACTACGCCGAGACGCCAACCGGCGAGTTCAACGCGCTCTACTTCGTCCCGGGCTGGGATCAGGGACCGCTCGGGGCGATGTACAACCCGACGTTCTTCAACTACTACGGATACGCGATCCACGGCGAGCTCAACTCCGAAGTGCCGCTCGAGCCCGTCTCACACGGATGTGTCCGGATCCCGTATGACATCGCTTCGTGGTTCTACAAGGACCTGACGATCAGCGAGACGCCGGGCAAGGGCACCGAGGTCTGGGTCTACAACCAGTGGACGACCTGGACCCAGGGGAACGGGAACGCGTAGGGTCCGGCCGCCGCACCGTCCCCCGGTCTGGACGCTCGCCGGCAGGGCGGGAGATAGTGGGAACGGCGCCTGAAAGGGCGCCGTTCCCGCTGCATCCGAGTAGGTGGTTCCATGCTCCAGGCCTTCGTGTTCGAGCGAGTCGGCATCGTCGTCGGTGACCTGTACTTCCTTGACCCGGACCCGGCACCCGGGCAAGAAGGCGCCGAGCACGGGGTCCGGGTCGAGTTGCGCGTCTTCGACCGCGGCGAACTGAAGGGCACGATCTATTCCGCCACTCCGATCCAGGTCGGTCAGCCTATCTGGCGAGTCGACCTGCTCGAGTCGGTCGCCGGCACGCCTGGCAGCTTCAACCGGACCCATCACCACCCGAAGTTCACCGGCTGGAACCCCGGCCATCGCGTGTACGCCAGGGAGCTATCGGCCGACCCGCTCGGCTGGCTGGCCGCTCAGCTCGCTGACCTGCCGGCCGTGCTCGAGCGTGCCGGAGTCCCGGCGGACACTGCCGACCCGTCGGACGCGGACAGCCTCCGTGACCTAGCCCCGGCTATCGTCGGTGTGGCCGGCATGATGCTGGACAAGGTTCACTCCGGCGAACTCGGTCTCGCGCCCGGTGGGGCGGACCCCGACAGCATCCGCTCGGGCTGGCTGTAGGTTCCGGGCCGGCGTTGTCTCTGAGCTGGTTTGACACCGGGCTGGCTTGATCCGGAGCGGCTTGATCCGGGGCGGCTTGATCCGGGGCGGCTTGATCCGGGGCGGCTGATACCGGGCCGGCCGGATTGCCGACCGGGTTGATCAACGGAGCGACGTGGGGTACCCGGCCGGGCGCTTACCGGGCCGACGGCCTGCGAAGGCCGCGCCCTCGCAAGCCGGACAGCACCGCGGCGATCACCATGAAGCTGACGAGCGCGTAGAACGCCGCGTGCAGGCCGGTGGTGAACCCCGCGGCGGCCTGACCGTGCAACTGGGCCGTGCCCACGAAGATCGCGAACGCGAGCCCGCGGGAGATCGACCGCGAGGCGACGAGGATCGCCACGGAGAAGGAGAACACCATCCCGATGTTCGCGAACGTGCGGAGGATCCCCGACGCGATGCCGAACATGTCCGGCGGCGCCGCCTTCATCACGGCGGCGCTGTTGGCCGGGAAGAAGAAGCTGGTCCCGACCCCGTTCAGCAGGCTGATGGCGGCGACCACCCACAGCGGCGTGGTCAGCGTGAGCTGGGCGTAGCAGAGCAGGACCGCCACCTGCATGGCCAGGCCGAGCGTCGCGGGCAGCACCGGGCCGTAGCGGTCGGCGAGCTGACCGGCTGGCGGGCCGACGGCGGCGCCGGCCACATAGCCGGGGACGAGCAGCAGCGAAGCGTCGATCGGCGACAGCCCGCGCGGCCCCTGCAGGTACATCAGCACCAGGAACAGCACCGCGAAGCTGGCCAGCCCCTGGAACAGCGAGGCGAGCAAGGACGCGGCCATCGTCGGCACCCGGAACAGCGACAGCGGCAGCATCGGCTCGGCGGCGCGCCTCTCGATGAGCACGAACACCGCGATCAGTCCCACCCCGCCGACCAGGTACCCGACCGTCGAGGCGTCGAGCGGGCCGTTAGCCAGCTTGGTCATCGCCCAGAGCACGCCGAACAGGCCGAGCCCGAGCGTGAGCATGCCGGGCACGTCAAGGCGCCGGCGGACGCGCTCACCCCGGTCTCGCAGCACGCGGAGCGCCGCCGCGATGGCGAGCACGCCAGGTGGCACGTTGATCCAGAAGATCCACCGCCATGAGATATACGTCACGATCAGGCCGCCGAGCACTACGCCGACCACGGCGCCGACCGTCCAGCCCAGGGCGGTCAGCCCGTACGCTTGGCCGCGGCGTTCACGCGGGTACAGCTCCGCGATGACCGCGCCGCTGTTGGCCATGATCAGCGCGCCGCCGATCCCCTGCACGATCCGGAACGCGATGATCGACGCCTCGTTCCACGCCACCGCGCACAGCAGCGACCCGAGGACGAAAACGGCGAAGCCCGACTCGTACATCCGCACACGGCCGAACATGTCGCCAAGCCGCCCGACCTGCGTGGCGAGCAGTGTGATGACGAGCAGGAAGCTGATGATGACCCAGATCACAGCGGACAGCGCTACGTGCAGGCTGCGCTGGATCTCCGGGAGGGCGAGGACCACGATGGTGGTGTCGATCGCGGTCATCAGCACGCCCGCCATGATCACGATCATGGCGAGCCCGATCCGCGGCGACTCGCCGCCGGCCGCAGGGTCGCCGGCTGGCCGGAGTATCCGCAGTAGAACCATTTTCTTAGCCTAACGAACGGTGGATTTTGCGCCAGACGGGACTAGGCTTTCTTTCCGGCATTTCCCATCCGCGGGGTGGCAGTCTCATGGAACGCGATGAAGCCGCGATCGGCACGGTAGGCGTGCTCAGCATTGCCACTCGCGGCTCGGCCGGCCCCGGGGAGGTGCGGATCAGGGTCCGCGGCGGCTCTGAGCACTTCCTGGCCTGGTCAGAAGACCCGCTTCCGAAGGGCGCCACAGTCCTCGTGATCGACTACCGCGGCCCGCGGACGGTCGACGTCATCGAATGGGCCGACCCGCTAGGCGAGGCCCCCATAATCCCCGGTTCCACCGAAATCCCTCGCTCAGGAGAGTGAAATCATGCTTGGCTACCGCGTACCCGCCCCCGACGAGGCGATGCTCATTTCCGGCGGTCGTTACGGGCTGAAGGAGGCGCCATTCCGGGTCGTCACCGGGCATGGAGCCTTCGTGACGCCGATGTTCCGCAAAGTCAGGTACCTGACGCTGGCCATGCAGGAATCGGAGGTCTCCGAGACGTGCGTTACCAAGCAGGGCATCTCGCTGAACGTCCGCGCCGTGATCGCGTTCAAGGTGGGCAACGACGCCGAGTCGATCGTCAACGCCGGCCAGCGCTTCCTGTCCGACCAGGACCAGATGTCGATACTGACCGGCCGGATCTTCGCCGGCCACTTGCGGTCGATCATCGGCTCGATGACCGTTGAGGAAATCGTCACCGAGCGGCAGAAGCTGGCGACCGAGGTGCTCGACGGATCCAAGCAGGAGATGGCGAACCTCGGGCTGACCGTGGACTCGCTGCAGATCCAGTCGATCGACGACATGGGCGCCGGCTACATCGCCGCGATGGCCGCCCCGAACAACGCGGCCATCCAGCGGCAAGCGAAGATCGCCCAGGCGCAGGCCGACCAGGCGGCGGCGGAGGCGCAGCAGGCATCGGCCCGCAAGCAGGCGGAGTTCGCCAGGCAGACCGCGGTCGTGCAGGCCCAGTACAAGGCGGAGATCGACAAGGCGCAGGCCGAGGCGGCCCAGGCCGGCCCCCTCGCGCAGGCCGAGGCGCAGCGCGCGGTCATCGCCGCGCAGGCCGAACTCGCCCAGCACCAGGCCGAGCTGCGCCAGCAGCAGCTCGTCGCCGAGGTCATCAGGCCTGCCGAGGCCGAGGCGGAGAAGGTGAAGATCCTCGCCAAGGCCGACGCCGAACGCACCCGGATCGCCGCCGAAGCCGCCGCGTCCAACAACCGGGTGGCGCTCGACCAGATGCTCATCGCCCAGCTGCCGCAGATCGTCAAGGAGGCGGCCGGCGGGCTCGCGGGCGCCAACGTCAGCGTGCTCAACGGCGCCGACGGCCTCGGCGAGATCGCGGCCGGGCTGGTCAGCCAGGGCCTGACGATCCTGGAGTCGGTCCGCCGCGGCGTCGGCGCGCCCCCGCCCAATGGCGACACACCGTCGCTCAACGGCAACGGAAACGCGGGTAGTTAGCGTACTGGCCCCGGGGGGGCGACCCCCCGGGGCCCCCGCTGCGCATCCCCCGGCGCTGGGTCAGAGGGACAGCGACGTGGTCAGCCATGCCCGACCGGGTCATCCCGGTGCAGAACGCACGCCTGGTTGACGAACTTCAGCGCCCACCTGCCGTCTCGCGGCGACCAGGTGCACAGTCCGCAGCCGGGCGCGTCAGCGACCACGTGCGAACTGAACGCCACCGCGGCGGATGCTGATCCGCTGCGAGCACCTGACGGCTTGACCGGTTCCCCGACCGGCATTAGCTCGCCGTCGTCGGTGCTGGTGACCCGGACATAGCTACCGTCCGAGAGCTGCAGAAACTCGCGCGGCCGCTCGTCGGTCAAAAGAGGTCACCTCGCCTTCGCCCAGGAACTCGATGCGGGTTACACCCAGTGTCGCCGACGATTTGGCGGGTCTGTCATGCCTCGGGGTGGCGGAGGCGGACGAAGTTGATGGCCGTGACTCGCATTACCGTTTCGCCGTGCTGGTTGATTACCTCGGCCAGGGAGCGGATGATGCCACGGTCGCGCTTGCTGTTCGAGCGGCGGGCTTCAAGGACCGTGGCGCGCACGTGCAGGGTGTCGCCGGGGCGCACCGGGCGCGGCCAGCGAATTTCGTCGACGCCCGCCGCGCCGAGGCCGGACTCAGGGCTTACGAAATGCTCGACGAGCAGCCGCATCATCAGGGCCGTGGTCTGCCAGCCGCTCGCGATCAGCCCGCCGAATGGCCCCTGTGCCGCCGCTACCGGATCGATGTGAAACGGCTGCGGGTCGTACTCCTTGGCGAAGTCGATGATCTCCGCCTCGCTTATCGAGAAGCTGCCGCAGTCAACTGTGCGCCCCGGGATGTAGTCCTCGAAGTACCACGTCGCGCGCTCGGGATGGTCGGTCACGTGGGCCAGTATCCCAACCCGCCCGGTCGTCGTCACTATCTGCCTCCGCACAGTAGCCAGATCCGCAGCAGAACGTCTCTCACGCTCGCGAACCGCTAAACAGCAATTCGTCACCTTTCGCACCGGAATTATGTGTAAGTCGGTCCAGAATCCAACACGCTTAGCAAGATTATAAATACGGAGCGAGTTTTCTGGAGATTTAATCACAGAAAGATCACAGAAAAAACTCGATTTCCCTGCGATCGCCGATCACTCTCTGCAATGCTTCCATCCGATGGCCCGGTCGGAACAAAGTGGTACGAATTGTCCGAAATAGGACGGAACGACCTGCCAGCGTACGGCCCGCCGAGAGGCTGACAGCCGCGTAGGCCGGGCGAGGAAACGACCATGGGGGAGACTATGGGCGCAGGACGGGGTGACCGCCGGCCGGTGAAGATCTTTCGCACGGGCCGGCACACGACACCCTCACAGGTCGAAAAGGTAGCGGAGAAGGCCACCCGGGCAGCCCCGGCGGTGGCCATCGCCGGGGCGCTCGTCGCGTCGCCGCAGCTGCAGCACGCGATCCACGCGCCTGCCGCGTTGCCGTCGGCGCGAGCCAGCACGCCAGCGGCAGTGCACCGGCACTCCCACACGGCGACCCTGGACTCGGTGGCGTCGCGCGCCGGGGCCGCGGCCACCGCCCGCGTCGCGGAAACCGCCACACCGCACGCCAGGCCCGTGGCGACCGCGACGCACACCTATTACAAGGTCCGGGCTGGCGACACCCTGTCGGGGATCGCCGAGCGGATCTACCACAACCCCGCCGACTGGAAGTGGCTCTACGAGGCGAACAAGACCGCGATCCCGAACCCGGACATGATCTACAAGGGCGAGGTACTGCTCGTTCCGGCGCACGCGCCAGGCAAGCACGCGGCCAGCGACTACGCGCCACGGCACGCCAAGCCGGGCAAGCACAGGTCGGGCGCCAGCAGCCATCCTGGCTCGGACCCCGGCCGCAAGCACTCGGGCATACCGAGCGGCACGCTCGGCTGCTCGGGCCTGGAGCAGCTGTGGGATGACGCGGGCGGCAACCCGGCCGACGCCTTCATGGCGGCGGAAATCGCCATGGCCGAGTCCGGCGGGCAGCAGTACGCGCTGAGCCCGACAGACGACTACGGCTACTGGCAGATCAACATCTCCAACGGCGCGCTGGCGACGTTCAACGCCTACGAGAACGCGCGGTCCGCCATCATCATCTCCCACGACGGCACCGACTGGTACCCGTGGACCACCTACACCAGCGGCGCGTACGTCGGCCGCTGCTAAAGCCCCCCGCGCGGACCTCTCCCCCCGCCGGCCCCGTACGGCAGGTCCGCACCGGTAAAGGATCAGGCCGCCCGTTGCCCCCGCTGGGCGGCCTGATCCGTGCGCGCCTTCCATGATCACGGGTCACAGTGGGTCGTATTCGACCAGTAACGACCCACGATCATGATCGCCGTCGCGCTTACCGGGCTGTACTCGCGCCTGTTGCCTCGGCTATGCCCAGGCGGGCTAGTTCGTCGGCCCGCTCGTTGCCTGGGTCGCCCGCGTGGCCTTTCACCCACTGCCAGGTCACGGTGTGCGGCGCCATCGCCGCGACCAGCCGCTCCCAGAGGTCCGCGTTCTTGACGGGCTTTTTCGCGGCGGTCCGCCAGCCGTTGCGCTGCCAGCCCGGCAGCCATTTGGTGATCCCGTCGAGCACGTACCTGCTGTCGGTGTACAGCTTCACCGGCACCGGCCTGGTCAGCGCCTCGAGCGCCTGGATGGCGGCCGTCAGCTCCATGCGGTTGTTCGTGGTCAGCGGGTCGCCGCCGTGCAGCTCCTTCTCGGCGGTCCCGTACCGCAGCACGACACCCCATCCGCCAGGACCGGGGTTGCCGCTGCAGGCACCGTCGGTGTAGATCACGGCCTCGCCCATGGCGGACAGGCTATCGCCGCCGCCGGCCGGCGGCGGCCACGCAGGCATAACGGCGCCCGGCTACCATCGGTACCCATGACTACCGGGGGCGACGCGCCGCACGAGGCGGGCGGGAGCGCGGCCGCGGACCTCGTCCTCGTCGGCGGGAAGATCCGCACGCCGGCCCATCCGTCCGGCTTCGTTCGGTCCCTCGCCATCCGCGCCGGCGTTATCCAGGCAGTTGGCAGCGATGACGAGATACGGGAACACGCGGGCCCGCGCACCCAGGTGCTGCACCTGCGCGGCAGGCTGGCGATCCCCGCGTTCGGCGACGCGCACGTCCACCCCGTCCAGGGCGGCCTGGAAAGCCTGCGCTGCAACCTGCTCGGCATGCGGACCAGGCAGGAGTGCCTCGACGCGATCGCCGCCTACAGCGCGACGCTGCCCCCGGGCGACTGGGTGCTCGGCGGCGGCTGGTCGATGCCGGGCTTCCCGGGCGGCACACCCACCGCCGCCGACCTGGACGCGGTGACGGGCGGGCGGCCCGCGTTCCTGCCGAACCGCGACCACCACAGCGCCTGGGTGAACACCGCCGCGCTGGAGCTGGCGGGGGTCACCGCGGACACGCTCGACCCGCCGGACGGGCGGATCGAGCGCGACCACGCGGCCCGGCCCGCCGGCGCGCTGCACGACGGCGCCATGCGGCTTGTCGGCGACCGCGTCCCGCCAGCGGCTCCCGCCGAGCTCACCGCGGCCCTGCTCGCCGCGCAGCAGCACCTGCACGCGCTCGGCATCACCAGCATCCAGGACGCGTGCGTCGGCCAGGCGGGCGAACTCGGCATGCCCGACGCGTTCGACACGTACCAGCGGGCAGCCGCGGACGGCCTGCTGACGTGCCGGGTCACCGGGGCGCTGTGGTGGGACCGGGCCCGCGGGCTGAACCAGCTCGCGGACCTGCAGACCCGCCGGGAGGCGGCGGCACACGACAAATTCCGGGCCACCACCGTGAAGCTGATGCTCGACGGCGTGTGCGAGACGTTCACCGCCGCGATGGGCGCCCCCTACCTGGACGGCCACGGCCACCCGGATCCGGACGGGCACGCCGGAAGCCTGTTCATCGACCCGGAGGAACTCGCCGAAGCCGCCGCGCGGCTGTCCGCCCTCGGCTTCCAGATGCACTTCCACGCGATCGGGGACCGCGCGATCACGGTGGCGCTCGACACACTGGCCCGGCTGCCGGCCGCCGAGCGGGCCAGAGGCAGGCACCACATCGCCCACCTGCAGTTCATCAGCCCGCCCGACCTGGACCGGTTCGCGCGGCTCGGCGTGGCGGCCACCTTCCAGCCGCTGTGGGCCTGCGAGGACGAGCAGAACGCGGACCTCACCGTGCCGTTCGTCGGCGCCGAGCGCGCCGCCTGGCAGTACCGGATCGGCGCGGTGCTCCGGCACGGCGCGCGCCTCGCGTTCGGCAGCGACTGGCCGGTGTCGAGCGCCGACCCGCTGCAGGAGATGCACGTGGCGGTCAACCGGATGCTGTCGGCACGGCTGGGCGAGCCGGGCACGGCGGAGACCACCCGGCCGCTGCTGCCCGCCGAGGCGATCACCGTGGACGCGGCGATCGAGGCGTTCACCCAAGGCGTCGCCTTCGTCAACCATGAGGAGGACGTGGCCGGCACGCTGGCCCCAGGCATGATCGCCGACCTCGCGGTGCTCGACCAGGACCTGTACGCGATCACGCCCGGCGAGATCGGCAGCACCTCGGTGGCGGTGACGATCGCGGGCGGCCAGGTCGTGCACGGTGGCGAGTAAGCCGGGCGCGGGGGAGACGGCCGGGATCGTTCGGGAAAAAAGGGCGCGGAACCGGACGGCGACAGGGCGGTGAACACACGATCCCAGCCGTGACCGGGCGGGCTTCATGTGTTCTGCTATTAGCGTGATGCTTTCGCTGCCATCGCCGGGATCGGAAGACCCGGGCGACCTCGCGATCCTGGCCGGACTGACCGTGGTGGACACCGACGACGACGATCCGATGCTGCTGTGGCCCGACGGGCGCCCGGTCGACACCTGGCGCGAAGACTACCCGTACGACGAGCGCATGCAGCGGGACGAGTACGAGCGGCAGAAACGGCTGCTCCAGATCGAGCTGGTCAAGCTGCAGAACTGGGTCAAGGACACCGGGCAGCGGATCATCATCGTGTTCGAGGGACGCGACGCCGCCGGCAAGGGCGGCACGATCAAGCGGTTCACCGAGCACCTGAACCCGCGCGGCGCGCGCATCGTCGCGCTGGAAAAGCCGACCGAGCGGGAACGGACGCAGTGGTATTTCCAGCGTTACGTGACGCACCTGCCGTCCGCCGGGGAGATCGTGATGTTCGACAGGTCCTGGTACAACAGGGCCGGGGTCGAGCGGGTGATGGGCTTCTGCACGCCAGAGGAATACCTGGAGTTCATGCGCGAGGCGCCGGAATTCGAGCGGATGCTGGTGCACTCGGGGATCGCGCTGACGAAATTCTGGTTCTCGGTGACGCGCACCGAGCAGCACACGCGGTTCGTCATCAGGCAGGTCGACCCTGTGCGGCAGTGGAAGCTCAGCCCGATGGACATCGAGTCGCTCGACAAGTGGGACGACTACACCGAGGCCAAAGAGGCGATGTTCTTCTACACCGACACGGCCGACGCGCCGTGGACAGTCGTGAAGAGCAACGACAAGAAGCGCGCGCGGCTCGAGGCGATGCGGCACATCCTCGAGCAGTTCGACTATGAGGGAAAGGACCCGGAGATCGTCGGGAAGCCCGACCGGAAGATCATCGGACCGCCGTCGCTGCTTTCCGAGCGGGCGTCGATCCAGTCATTCACGAGGTTGTGAGAATGAGCAGCACAGAAACGCATACCCCGATCACCTCGGAAGAGGAACTGCGCGCGGCGCTCGGCGGCTTCCCGACAGGGCGCGCCGCGACGAAGGTCCGCCCCCGGCTGCACCCGCTGCAGATCGAGTGGCTGAAAGCATCGCCGTTCTGCGTGCTTGCCACGTCCGACGCCGCGGGCAACTGCGACGCATCCCCCAAGGGCGACCCGGCCGGGCAGCTCATCCACGTGCTCGACGAACGGACCATCGTCATCGCCGAACGGCCAGGCAACAAGCGCGCCGACGGCTACCTCAACATCCTGGCCAACCCGCACGTGGGGGTCATCGCGCTGATCCCCGGCCGCCACGACACGCTGCGGATCAACGGGCGCGCCCGGCTTGTGCGCGACGCGCCGTTCTTCGACGACCTCGCGGTCCGCGGCAAGCGGCCGGTGCTTGCCGTGGTGATCGAGA
>Ga0335073_10008888_pt1 | contig 14086 bp, 7 predicted proteins | sample Lox_Sample_22_FD_207093 | JGI IMG/M metagenome (GOLD analysis project Ga0335073, IMG submission 207093) | Soil microbial communities from Loxahatchee National Wildlife Refuge, Florida, United States - Lox_Sample_2.2 | ecosystem: Environmental > Terrestrial > Soil > Wetlands | place: USA: Florida... | reverse complement strand
GGATCGAAACCGAGCTGGCCAACCGCATCGAACTGGGGCGCGGGCAGTATCCGCCGCACTTCCGCTGGGTCGCCTTCGACGACACGTTGCTGTTCCCGTTGAACAATTCGTCGCTGGCCGCCCAATCACCCGATCGCAAGATCTTCTTCAATCGCGAGGAGATGTTGTTCGCGCGTTACATGAATCAGCTGCAAAGTACCGGCGTGCCGCCCACGCTGGCGCAGTATACGACGCAGATCGTGACTCCTCTGCTGGAGCTGCAGCGGAACAATGACGCACTCGCCGTCAAGTTCGAGGCCGCGTACCTGCGGGGGTTGGACTTCGCCCCCGCCAAGGAGGCCGACGCCTCGCGGGTGTATGCCCGCTACGTGAAGGGCGGAGTTCCCAGCGACGCCGACTACAAGCTGTTGCAGGACTATCTGTTCCGCTATATCGCGCGCGAGGCGGGACGGCTGGGCATGGCGGTGCACTTCCATACGGGCGGCGGTTGCGGCGGATACTTTGAGATGGAAGGCGCCAACCCGCTGCTGCTCGATTCGGTGTTCAACGATCCCACGCTGCGCAAGACGAAGTTCGTGATGCTGCACGGAGGCTCGGGCGGCTTCGAGCAGTTTGTGCCCTATCTGCTGATGAAGCCCAACGTTTACGCCGACTTCTCGGAGCAGACCTGGATGCTGTCGCCCCGCCACATCGCCACGAATGTTCGTGCCATGCTGGAGTTCTACCCCGAGAAGGTCTTGTTCGGCACGGACCTTTATCCGCTAACGCCGCAAGTGAATTGGGAAGAGACCGGATATCAGACGGCGACCGCCGGACGAACCGCGCTGGCCATCGCGCTCACCGGCATGATGCAGGACGGAGAAATCACCCGCGAGCAGGCCAGCGACATCGCGCGCAAGGTGATGCGGGAGAACGCAATAAAACTCTATGGGCTGGGTCAGGCGCCTTAGCGGTTCTGAGTTTGGTGTCTTCTGGTAGAGCGGCGCTTCAGCGCCGGGTTAGGGCCTTCCTCTGATTTGGGTTTTGCATTCCGCAGCCGCGGAATGCAAAACCGGTTTCCTGAGATGCACGGAACGCGAGCCTTAAAGGCTCGCTCTACCTGGATCCTCCAATCGTGGAACTGCCTTAGTGGTTCGTAGTGGCGGGTTCACAACGTAGGCACGGAGAACGAGGAGTTGTTTTTTCGTTCAAAGAAACTCCGTGACCTAGGTGGTGAAAACTCTGTTCGCATTTTCCACAACAGCATCTTCTTTCCCACAATTTCTGCACAACGAAAAGGCCACCCGGCAACTGGGCGGCCTCTTCTTCAAGGGAGAATAGTTCCAACGGAGGCTAGACCGTCAAAACTTTCTGGAGAAATAGTAGGGTTCCGGAAAGTACGTGTCAAGCAATTTCTAGGACTTAAATTGCTGTATTTTCAATTACTTAGATGATATGCAGAAAATCATAGGTCAATCGCTCGAAAGTTCCAGTTTTGCGATAAATATCACCTAAGTTGCTCATGATAAGCAGCTTACCGATCGATTCGCTCTTCCAGGTGAAGCTGAATGATCTCCACGGTCTCGGGACGGTCGAAGACCCGGTCGGGGAACAAACGCTTGGTCAGAATGCGAATGCCGCCGAAGAAAACTCCGAAGATGACGGAGATCAGCAGAATGATTCCGATCAGCGCAAAGACGGCCAGGATGAGATTGCCGATGTTATTGCGGGGGCTCACGCTGGTCGCTTCGTTCCACGTGACCTCGGCTTCGTAGTTCACCGAACTCAGCAAGTCGCGCGCCTCACTGCTGCCCACGGCACCCGTCACCACGTCCAACAGCGGCCCAGTGCGGCGGACGAGCAACGGTTCGCCGTTTGCCTGGCGCGCATTTTGCAGACTCTTCAGCCGCTCGCCGGCAATTTGCGGCGTGGGATAGTTGATGATCGTGAGCGTCAGATCGCCGCCGTGCGATGTGTAATCCTGATAGAGGACCTCGGCATCATGGGAGAAATCAATCTGCTCGGCCGTCAGCGGCGCGTGCGACGCCACCAGCGCCTGCGGGCCCAAAATGTACTTAGCGGAGTTCGCGACTACGTCCTGCTTGGGCAGATATTCAGGGAGGTTGGGCAGGTTGTCCGCCGAACCCTTCGCCGAAGGCAGCAGGGAAGCCAGCTCGCGCAGCTCTGCGCCCGACATCTCGGTTACGCGGTCGAAGGTCGCGTCCACCAGAACGTTGCTACGGAAAAACAAAATCCGATTGTTCAGCGACGCAGCCTTCGTCCCGATCTCTTCCGTCTTCATATCGGGATGGCGGTAAAAGGTGAAGGCACCATACGCGCCGCTTGCGTCAGCGAAGCGAGCGGCCTTGATGATCAGCTTGCGTCCGTCGTCGCGCGTGTACGTTGCCGTCTCGGAATCGGTAAAGCCATATTCCTTCAACACGGCAGGATACGCGCCGTCGGCCTGGACGGGACTTGTAGTCGTCTTCACTGAGCCGGTCTGGGTCCATCCAGCGAAAGAGTGGGGCAGGAGCGCCGCGTCGTCCGCGGCAAACGCCAGGGCGGAGAGGCAGAGACAAGCCAAGATGGCCAAGAAAACGCGCCTAAGCACAAAGCTGATCAAGCGAAATACCTGTAACCATTAGAGTACTGCGGAGGCAGCAAAGTTTCCAGGCAGCAATCGGCACTGAGGCCTACCCTGAGTCTCTTGATTTCGGGCGCTTTAGCGCGTTTCCGGATTAGGTGTGCCTGGTAGAGCGGCGCTTCAGCGCCGCGTGCAGGCCGCCTCGGACTTTGGTTTTGCATTCCGCTGCGGATGCACGGAATGCAAAAGCTATCCCTGACGGTGCCACCGAACGCGAGCCCAAAGGTTCGCTCTACCGGCTGGTTGCTTTCTATTGTCCCGCTTCTTTGCTGAATTTGGCGGCGACCTTCACCCCGCTCAGCCCGCCGGCGTAGGTTGCGATGCCCTTGTAGAGGGCTTCCGCGATCTTCTGGCGGTATTCGGGGGTTTCCAGCTTGGCTTCATCGGTGGGATTGGAGACGAAGGAGATTTCGGCGAGGATGCTGGGCATGTTGGCGCCGATCAATACCACGAATGGCGCCTTCTTCACGCCGCGGTCGCGCAGCGTGGAGTGCCGCGTGGCCAAACCCGAATACAACGATTGCTGAACGTCGGTGGCCAGCTCCCGCGATTCGTCGAGCTTTTCCTTCAGCGTGATCTTCTTCACGAGATCCTGCAGTTGAAAGATCGATTTTTGCGACACCGCGTTTTCGCGAGCGGCAACCTCCAGCGCGTCCGGGTTCGAAGTGAAGTTCAGGTAGTAGGTTTCGACTCCCCGAGCCGTCGGATCGCTGCTGGAATTGGCGTGGATAGAAATGAACAAGTCGGCCTGATGCTGGTTGGCGATGGCGGTCCGCGTTTCCAGCGGGATGAAGGTGTCGTCGTCGCGCGTGTAGATGACATCGGCGCCAAGGCGCGTCTCAAGCAGGCGTCCCAGGCGCAGGGCCACGTCCAGTACGAGGTCTTTCTCCATCAGTCCGTTCGGACCAATGGTGCCCGTGTCATGGCCGCCGTGGCCGGCATCGATGACGATGCGGCCGATCTTCAGCCCGAGGGTGCGCGTGAGGCTGCGGTCCCCCAGGGAGGTTGGAGCCGCTTCATGGGTGGTTGGTGAGTTGGGCACGCTGTTCTTAGCGACTCGCTTCGCGTCTTTGGAACGAGGAGCAACGGCAATTGCGGTGGGCTCCGAGGTCGGCTCTTCGGTCGCCTTCAACTCCGGACCGCTGCTGTCGCGCGACGAAGAGAACAGTGGGTCGTTGGGATCGTCGGCGCTGGCCACGGCATGTTTGGGCGGCGATTTCCCCGCGCCATTGCCGCTCTTCTGGGTGGAAGCGCTCGTTACCCGGCCGCTTTGCGTTGGGCCTGCTACGGAGCCATTGTCCGTGTTGGCCCCGCCTGCTTTTGCCGCCAAGCCCGCGTCGTCGGAATCGGAGTCGTCATTGTCAACAATCGTCTTATGAGTTGGCGCCGGGGCTACGTGAGTTGCCGGCACGGGGCTTCCGGCGGGGGCGACAACTATGGTGCTCTTGGCGGATGCAATGTCCTGGTCCCCGATCGGAGCCTTGTTCTTTGCCTCGTTCGCCTTCTCAAAGTTTCGGTAAGAGCGCTCTTTCTCGATCGCAGTTATCGAGCCCTGCTCCTTCTCGCTTGCGGATGGGAAATTGGTCTTCGCCACTTGGGTCTGCGCTTGCGGCTGGCGACCGTGAATATCGACAATGAGGCGGTAGGGGTTGGGCAGCAGAAACGCCGAGTAGTCGGAGACGTCGGCAACTTCCAGCACAACGCGCGTGTATCCCGGCTGGTACTGCGCGACGCGGATCTTCTTCAGGAAGCCGTCGCGAACTTCAAAGCTCTTGCCCACCAGAACGGACGCCAGCTTGGTATTCGGCAGGTCGAAGAAGATGCGATCCGGATCGGGCACGCGCCCGGCTTCGTATTTCACCTCGGCGTCAACATCGATAGCCACGCGCGTGTAATCGGGCGTTGACCAGTGCCGGATTCCGGTGACCAGCGCCAGCGGGGATTTCTTCGCGACGGCCGGAGGCGGCATGTCGTCTGTCGGTTTGGCCGGCGGCTCAGGCTGCATTTCATCCTGCGCCGTTCTCGTGTCCGGCTTCTTCGTATCCGGCCTCGGCAACGGGTTGGCTTCTTGTATCGCTTTCCTGGCCGGGGACGGTTGATTCAGTTCGGCAACCGCCTGTTTGGCCTCTTGCGCCAGCGGGTTCCGCGGATAACGGTGCAGGAACTCTTCGAAGGTCTGGCGCGCCGATTCGTCGTCCATCAAGTCCTCTTTGTAGATTTGCCCGATGGTGAACAGCGCTTGGAAACGATATTTGCTGCCGGGATATTCGCGGCGCAGGAACTCGTATTCGGCGATGGCGGCGCGCAGGTCCTTCTCGCCGGGCGTGAACTGGCGGCCCATCTCGGCCAGGACCTCGGCGACCGCGATCACGCTGGCATCGGCTTTGCTCGAGGCCGGCGCCACGTAATAGACCTTGCGATAAGCGTCGGCGACGCGCTGGTAATCCTTGCGGGTGCGCTGGTCGGCGGGAAGTCCGTTGAGCTCCTCGCGCATCTGCTCGGCTTTCTCGAACTGCGCCCGCGCCTCCTGTTTGCGTTCCGCAGAGCTGGCGGCAGACGCCGGCAGAGTGAACCCTGCCAGCAGAACCAGCACCGCCATGGCCGAAGCCGTTTGCCGAAAAAATCGCCGCGTGCGAGGTGAGGGCAGGGAAAGGAGGTAGCGAGGGCTGCCAAGGCTCGAGCAAAGGCGGCAGACAAAAATACGCCAAACCTCGGCTGACAAGGGGATCGCCATGCGCGTATTCCGGTCCGCCGCCGCAGCCGGAGCAGGGTGGCGGGCACGGATTTCGTCCAGAGCACTTCGATTATAGGTTGCGTTCAGGACATGGCATCATCGAAAAGCGGACCGGCATCAGGGGAGTGACCCCACGCCGCAAGGTTGTCGAACATTTCGCTTGCGAGATCGGCAATCCAGAGTTCCGTTAACAACATCCAACTCGTTCCAAGGCAATGTCGAAGACCGCCAAGATCGTTCAGCTTGTCCTGCTCGTGGCTATCGTCGCGGCGGGGATTCGTCTCTACTTCTATTTCCGTGACCGTCAAACTGGGCTGGTCGAAGAGAAGAAGCCGGAAGTGGCGCTCGATCCCGATTACTACGTCACTCCCAAGAAGCTGCATCCCCAAGACCTGAAGGATGCGAAGGAGCTTACCAAGCAGCCGGTCTGGGTGCGCGACGGTTATCGCTACGCCTACTATTCCTACTCCGGCCGAAGCGACTTTCAGCACCCGGCCGGCACTCTGGGTCCGCTGGAGAAGCTCAACATCACGGACGTCGTGCTCGATCGCGCTCCCGGATCAGCTACGCAGGTGATGGCGGTGTTCGAGAAAGCCGGGAAGCGGTATGCCTTCCCCATCGGCATTGACGAGAACGGCGATTACAAGATCTACAGCGACGACATGCTGTTCATCCAGGACCCGCACGAACTTTACAAGCACTGGCCGGCTGCGGTGTGGCAGGACATCGACAGCCACGAGGCAAAGCTCGGGATGAACGAGATCCAGGCGACCTTCGCCATCGGCTCGGGAGCTCCCGAAGGCACGGGACTGGAAAACCCCCGCATCGTCGATTTCCCCAACAACGGCCATCCGCTTCGCATTACCTTCACCAACGGCAAGGCCACCGACATCCAGCCGGGGTCGTAGCCAGCTCTCGAGCAAGTAGTAGCTGCCAAGTTCCATCTTCGGGAGTCTCTCGCCGGTCCCGATTCGGCTGCTCAGGCTGGTGCTGTGTGACTCTCATCCGCTCTGGGCAACAGGAAAATACATCGTGACACGATACTTTTGCATCCGTCTAAGTAAACAGAGAGCTTAAATTCAGGAGAAAACTTATGTCGGACCGAGGTTTAGCAATGCAGAATGTCTCGTATTTAGGTTCAGCTACCCGTTGGGGTGCTATCTGGGCAGGCGTTTTCACGTTCGCGGCGATCTGGGCGGTGTTCGAGGCCTTGGCCGTCGCGATCTTTCCCAATACGGCTGGGGGATCGGTGGGATTTCAGGTCTGGACGGTGATCCTGACGGTCATCGCGATGTATGTCGCCGGACTGGAAACCGGCAGGCTGGCCGCCATCGCCAACCGCCATGACGGGCTGATTCACGGCATGGTCATGTTCGGGTTGTCAACCGTCAGCGCGGTGATTTTGACTGCCTTCGCCACGGGCGCACTCTACGGCAGCGCGGCGCACGCCGTTGCGATTACGGCCGGAACGCAATGGGGTTATTTCTGCGCGTTGTTCTTGGGCTGGTTGGCGGCTATGGGCGGCGCCTCAACCGGAGTGGCACGCCGATTCGTCGCGACTTCTGTGCCGCGCGAACCGATTCAGATGCGTCCCGCTGCCTAACCGCGTTGGGCTCCAGCCGCGACTGCTTGCGCAGTCCGGCTGAAGCCTGGAGCGGGCTTTCTTGAACCCTCTGGCGGTCCCTCTAAGCGCTCGCAACAAACAGGCGAGCAACGCTGCCACTCCGCCCTACTGCGGCAGTAATCCATACACATCCACTTCTGTCGCGGTGCCGATGTAAACCCGGCCATCCGCTACCGTTGGAACTGTGAACTTGACCGCCGCTCCCGCCGTGTCGCGATTTCCGGCTTGCGTGGAGTTGTAGAGTTCCTGTGCGAGATTCACTGCGTTGTAGGCGTGCAGGATCGCGGCCCCGCCGCTGGAAGCGTTGGTGGTGTCGAGCTCCCACAGAATCCCGTCGGAGGTGCCGTTGGCCGACAGCGAGGAGTTGGCCCCGTGTCCGCCGTAGACGATGGTCCCCTGCGAGACCGGCGAGGTCGATAACAGGCCGGTGCTGGGGTACCAGTAGTACTGCTTGGCCACATCGTGCGCGCAGTGGTAGTAGATACTTCCGTTCCAGAACGTGGGCGTCGAGAAGATATTGTCATTCTGCTGGGTGCCGGTCTGCACGGTTTGGATGACATTGTTGGTCATGCCAAATCCGCCCAGGTTGTCGCGGTTCATGACGAAGATGCGGCCGTCTTTGCCGCCGCCGATCAGCTCGTGCGGATATTGCGACGGGTTGTCGGGCAGGATGATCGCCCCGCCGCTGCCGAAGTCCACATCGTTATCGCTGAGGTAGGTCTCGTTCGAGGGCTCGAAGTAATCGAGCACCGACAGATCCGTGCCCAAGCGCAAGGCAGAGTCGTTGTAGTCGGGCGGGGGATCGTCGAGATCGACGCCGCTGATGATGTACAGATCGCCGGTGCTGTCGTCGATGGACGGCGCGCCACCCCACAAGCCGCCGCCACCGCCGTCGGGCGTCATGTTGACAATGCCGGTCTGCTGCAGGCTGGCTTTGTCGTAGGACAGAATCCAGCCGTGGCTGCAATGTCCGAAGGAGATGTAGATGCCGTTGCTGGCAACATCCAGCGCCAGCCCGTTGCGCTGGTAGCAGCTTCTTTCGAGCGTGATCTGCCCGTTCTGGCTGTCATAGCCTGTGCCGGGCACGGTGCCGGTGACCGCCACCGGACCACCATACATCTCGCCGCCGGTAGCGATGCTGAGTGCGTGCAGCAGGTACACTTGGCTTCCGTTCTGCGTGCCATCCGTCACCACGTACATCACACCGGTTGTGGGATCGATTACCGGCGTGGAAGTGATACCCAACAGCGGGCTGATGCCTTCATCGTCGTTGATCTGAAGCGGCGTGTCCAGGTGCCGCTCCCACAGCGGTTGACCGGACAGGCCGTCGGCATCGTAGGCGTAAACGGTGTCATTCTCTGTCGCGACAAAGAGCACATTGTGCTGCACGCCCGCTACGGTCACATTGGGGACATAGAGAGGCTGAGCATAGACCTGGGCATCGACCGGCAGTGTGAACAGCTTGCCGAACTGCTGCGCATTGACGTTGGAGAGGGTCAGCGTGGTCTCGTTCGTGTTGGCGCCATCGCGCACATCATCGTTGCGGTAGGTGAGCACGGCCACGGTGCCAGGCGGCGCCAGGGTGACGGTGACCGCGGCATTGACGGTGTAGCTAGGCAAGGCTGCGCTCGTCGCCATAACGGTATACGACCCAGGGGTTCCGGGGGCATTGTAGAAGCCGGCGCTGGTAATGGTGCCGACCATATTATTTCCGCCGGCCACGCCGTTCACCGACCACGTCACCCCCGTATTGTTCGTCCCCTGAACCGTGGCCGTGAACTGCTGCGGACTGTTGGGCGCCAGGCTCACCATCGTCGGAGAGACGGTGAGGCTGATGATGCTCACCGCCGCGCTCGCGCTCTTGGAGGTGTCCGCCACGCTGGTTGCGGTGACGGTGTGCGCACCAGCAGCGGAAGGCGCGGTGTACAAGCCGCTGCTGCTCACGGTTCCCACCGTGTTGTTGCCGCCGTTCACGCCGTCCACTGACCAGGTCACGCTGTTGTTGTTCTCACCGGAAACCGTGGCCGTGAACTGCTGCGTCCCGCCGGCGGCCAGGGTTGCGGTTGCAGGAGAAATCACAACCGAGCCTATAGGCAACGGGCTCACGGTCACGGCGGCGCTGGCCGTCTTGGTGGAATCCGCACTGGAAACGGCGGTGACCATGACCTGCATGGTCATCGTCACCGGCGGGGCAGTATAGAGGCCGGAGGTCGAGATGGTTCCCGTGGCTGATGTGCCACCGGCAACGTTGTTAACTTGCCACTGGACAGCCGTGTTGCTGGAGCCGGTCACCGATGCCATGAACTGCTGCGTCCCGCCGGCAGAAACCATTGCCGACGTTGGGGTGATCGCAACGGAGACAACTTGCGTGGGGGCAGGCGCGCTGGAGGCGGCATTATTCGACGACCCTCCACCGCAGGAGAGCGTTGCAATCAAGAGAGCAGTGGCAACCAAGAACCACAGTGGGGAACTGGATCGATAAGACATTTGAACCCCTGGGCAGAGCAGTGACTTACGAGAGGGTAGATGACCAGCAGCTTGGGCGCGTTGGCTCACGTCCCCACTCCGTGCGGCACGCTCGGGTTTTTCTTGGCTTAAACACAATGGGCTACGATGCGCCAGCTTGCGCCACGATAGAGAGTGAGCGGTGACTGCCTCGGAGATGGAAACCGGGTCCTACGGCAGTCAGGAATCGCACTACAACGCGGGCGAAATCCAGGATCGGGAATTGCAAAACCCGGGGCTCCACTTCTGTGCAGGATTTTGCAATGTATCTGACGATTTCTGTTGCTGGAAACCAGAGACTCGGCTACTATCCCTGCTAGTTTCCGCTGCTCTAACTCTCGACCCGCGTGGGGGAATTTCGGAAGCAGATCTGCACGGTTGAGTTTTCTCTAAATTTTCCACTTTGGAACGGCTGCTCCGGCCGGGGCGAGTTGCGCGGAGCATGTCGCAAACTAAAAGTGCGAAGCGAAGGGGTTGAATATTTTGTCCAGGGAAGTGTTCCGAGTCCGTTGTATTGTCTGCCTTAACCTGCTATTGACCTTGATTTTGGCCGCTGCTGCCCAGGCACAAGCCCAACCGGGTGCCGACTCCTCAACCGCCGGCGGCTCTTCTTCTAATGCAAATGCCAATGCCAATGCCGTTCCGCCCGATCAGCGAGTCGTGCTGAAGGTGGGGGACCTGCAAATTACCCAGGCTACATTCGAGCAATACGTGGCTGATCTGGAGTCGCAGCAGGGGCCAGCCACCGCGAGCCGGAAGAAGCTGGGCGAGAACTACGCATCCATGCTCGACCTTTCGGAGCAGGCCAAGGCCGAGCATCTGGACACCTCGCCCGAGGTGCTTCGCCTGCTGGCCATCGATCGCATGCAGATTCTGTCGAACGCCGAGTTCGCCAAGCTCAAGGCGGAAGCGGCGCCCACCCCAGCGGAGATTAAGGCGTACTACGATGCCCATGGCGAGGACTTCAACATGGCGCTGGTGAAGAGGATCTTCATTTGGCCGGGCGATCCCAACGCCAAGGATCATCGCTTCACACAACAGCAGGCGGAGGCCATGGCTGACGCAATCCGCCGCGCCTACCAATCCGGCGGGGATGTTGACAAGGTGGTGCGCAATACCCCGCATGGTCCCCAGGACGTGCTTGCCGACGACCAGCCGCTGAAGTTCCGCAACGGAGATCTGCCCGCCGTCATGAACAAGGCTGTCTTCGAGCTGAAAGAGGGGGAGTGGACGGAATTCAACAACGGCCCCGGCACCTACGTCTTCCTTCACCTGGTCCAACGCACTCGCGAAGATCTGCAAGACGCAACCCCTGAAATCACGAGGAAGTTGCAAGCTGAGAAATTAAAACAAGAGCTGACCACATTGAAGTCAAAGACTGGTATCTGGATGGACGAGACGTACTTTGCCTCGAAAACCACGACACCGCCCAACAAAAACGAACCTGAAACTTCGGGCCAAGCTAAGACCAGCACGGAGAGAGGAGAAAAGGAAGAATGAACGGCAGAACACGTTGGTACTTTGCGCTACCAGTTCTGTTACTGGCAGTGTGCGTCTTAGGATCGGGGCTGGCTGTAGCCCAACAGACAACTACGGGAATACCGTGCTCGGAGATTGCCGCACGGCACCTGATGATGCAGGACAATCAGCGCGCCGGCCTGACCTTGATCCAGTGCGGCGTTATCCAAGGTGGTTCGGCTGAGGGGCGCCGCGCTGAGCAAGAAGAAGAGCCCCCGCAGCCCCCTAACGTTCAGGTCAGCAATCGTACCTGCACGGGTCCGGACGCCTGCACCCACAGCGAGAGCATGGTGTGGCAGAACACGACGGTAGGTAGCAACACCATCGTCGTGAACTACAACGACGACACCAATGGCAACGGCAGCAACTATTCGGGCACCTCGTATTCGCTGGATGGGGGCAACACCTTCACCGAAATCCTTCCGGCGCCGTTCGCCAGCGGCCATGGGACGAACTATGGCGATCCGCTGGTGGTGTACAACAACAAGCTGGGCTTGTTCTTCGCCGGCGACCTGGTGACCGCATGCGGCGGCTTCGGGGTTGGCGTGTGGAGCTCTCCCGATGGCATGAACTGGACGGCCGCGGGCTGCCCCGCCAACAACGACGACAGTGACCGCCCATCGATGTGGGTGGATAACAATCCCTTCAGCCGGCACTACGGCCGCATGTACGTGTCGTTCAATAATTTTGATGTCGATGGCGGAGCTCTGTTTGTGAGCAACTCCGACAATGGCCAGACCTGGAGCACTCCGGTGCAACTGACCACCGAGTTCGAACGCGACGTGCAGCTCACCGGCCAGCTTCCCGGACCGCCGCCGCCGAACGCCGGCTACATCAGCAACGTTTACCTGGCTGCCATGGACGAGGGTGGTGGTGGACTCAGCACCCGCCAGAACATCATCTTCAATTCGCGCGATGGCGGCAACACCTGGAACGAAGTCATGGTTGGTTCGCGCTTCAATCCTCCCGGCGATGGCACCTGCGGCTACTTCGCCAAGATGAATACGATTATTCGGCACATGGGTTGGGGCCAGCCCGCCGTCGGCCCGGGCAATGTCGTTCACTACGCCTACGCCGCCAAGGGAGCCCTCTCCACCGGCGACATTCTGTACACCCGCTCAACCGATGGCGGCAACACCTGGTCGACTCCGATCACGCTCAACGATCCCGAGACGAATCAGTACCAGAGCCACTGGATGCCATCGGTCAACGTCAACTACAACCTGGCCTCTTTCACTCCGCCGGAGGACGTGACCGTGACCTGGTACGACCGCCGTCAGGCCACCACGGCTTGCAACGTTGTGACTGATCCCGGCTGCATGTATCAGCGCGAGGGCGTTCAGTCACAGGACAACGGCGTCACTTGGGGCTCCAACTTCCAGATCAGCCCGGTCGAGCCAGAACCGGCCCAGGATGATCCCGAAATCCAGAGCTGCTACGCCGGCGATTATGACTACTCGACGGCTTTGAACAACAACTCGTACACCACCTGGACCGATGGCCGCGTGTCGGTCGGCGGCGTCAACGTGCAGAACGTTTTCTTCGCAAACGTTGGCGAACCATAAACGAGGCCGCTAGCAAGCTTCACCGGAGGGCGACCACCAGTCGCCCTCCTTTTTTGCCTGCCGGAAGCGAAGTATGCGGTCGAACCTATCTGCCGGATTCCATCTCTCCCACCTAACACCAAAATGCCAATTAACTACGGGGTAAACAGTTGATTGGCCGACCGCTTTGTGCTCTAATCTCCCCACCTGCCAGGGTCTCTCCGGGTTGTTTGCGGGCGAACGACAAAAGCATCTGATCCTCGTCGGACCCAAACCACCACACCATCTGCCGACACACGGCAGCCTTATGCACACGGGAACGGAGAAAGGAGCGGGATCGGTCATGACCCCCAAGAAGGTTCTCGGTAGTTGTCTCCTGGTTCTGAGCTTGCTGATCTTGGCCATTGTGCCCATGGCGGCTCAACAGAAATCCAATGCCCCCACCATGACATTTCGGCATGCCGACCAGTTCGCAGTGTCGCCCCCATTGCGCGAGCTGATCGCCAACCAGCCGCCAAAAATTATTTACGGATTTCACGAAGCCAACCCGGTACGCTGGGTCAACTTTCATCCTGGCCGGCAGCTGGGACCCGCGGTTGATCCGGTTGAGCAAAGCACGCCGGGCGGCCCGGCCACCATCAGTCTAGGTTTGAATCTGCTCGGCGTCGGAGAGGGCTTCCCCAACTACACCGTGCCCGATGCTCCTCCCGACACCAACGCGGCTGTCGGAGACACCGAAGTCGTCGAATGGGTGAACGTTTCCTACGCGGTGTTTTCCAAGACGACCGGCCAGGTCCTCGCCGGACCCATCGAAGGCAATACTCTGTGGTCGAGCTTGGGCGGGCCCTGCGCCAGCAACAATGATGGCGACATCATTTCGCAGTGGGACAAGACCAATCACCGCTGGCTGCTGGCCCAGAACATCTTCGTCGAAGGGTCGTACGCCGCTTGTATCGCGGTCTCGCAGACCAACGATGCGCTCGGCTCCTACTACCTGTATCACTTCTCCCTGGGTACCGGCTTCCCGGATTACCCGAAGTACGGCATCTGGCCCACCGGCTACTTCGAAACCATGAATAACTTTGGTCCCAGCGGCAGCGAATTTATCGGCGCGGAGGTTTGCGCCTATAACAGCGCCAAGCTGATTGTGGGCGACCAGACTGCTGAACAGATTTGCTTCCAGCTCACCGATAACGACTACAGCCTGCTGCCGGGCGACCAGGATTCCAACCTCCCGCCGCCGGGCACGCAGCAAGAGTTCTTCATTGGCAGCTACGACGTCGATCCCGACAACGACCACCTCTACCTGTACTCGATGGATCCCGACTATGCCGACCCGTCGGAGTCCACGTTTACCGGGAGCGGATTGGCCAATCCCTTCACCGTGCCGACCTATACGCCGTTCTGCGACAGCAATCCGATTCGCGGCGCCTGCGTTCCAGAGCCGGGCGGCTCGGGAGTGGCTTCGTTGGGCGATCGCGTGATGTATCGCTTCGCGTATTGGAATGACGGGCCGCTGCCCAGCGTTACCTCCACGC
>Ga0335073_10008887_pt1 | contig 14086 bp, 12 predicted proteins | sample Lox_Sample_22_FD_207093 | JGI IMG/M metagenome (GOLD analysis project Ga0335073, IMG submission 207093) | Soil microbial communities from Loxahatchee National Wildlife Refuge, Florida, United States - Lox_Sample_2.2 | ecosystem: Environmental > Terrestrial > Soil > Wetlands | place: USA... | reverse complement strand
TCCCTTCCCGGGCCCGAGCGGCAAGCCGCGGCACTGGGTTGAGGTCGCGCCGTTCGTGTGGCAGGACGTCGACAGCCACGAGCGCGCCGCCGCCCGGGTGGTCGACGGCCGCCCGGTGCGCTTCAGCTTCGATTTCCTCTCGCCCTTCGAGGTGTTCGACCGGGCGCCATGGTACGAGGCCAGCACCTGGCTGATGCCGCTGTTCCTCGCGAGCTCCGCGGCGCTGCTGCTCACGGCGCTGCTGTGGCCGGTCGCCGCGATCGTGCGCCGCCGCTACCACGCGCCGCTCGCCCTCGATGCGGGGTCGCTGCGCGCCTATCGCTGGAGCCGCATCGGGGCGGTCGCCACCGTCGTCGCGCTCGGCATCTGGCTGGTGTTCATGATGATGATCCTCAACGACACCGGCACGCTCGGCGGGAAGCTCGATCCGCTGCTCATCCTGGCGCAGCTGACGGGCATCGTGGCCTTCATCGGCGGACTCGCCGTCATGCTGTGGAATCTCGCCGTGGTGTGGCGCGGTCAGCGCCGCTGGCCGGCGAAGCTGTGGAGCGTCGTGCTGGTACTGTCGGCGGTGTGCGTGCTGTGGGTGGCGCTGGTGTGCAAGCTGCTCGTCGTCGGCACCAGCTACTGATGAGCGGACTGCGCCTCGAGGTCAGGGTCGAGCAGCTGCCGTTCTCGGCGCCGTTCCGCATCGCCGGGCGGGTATTCGAGCACCAGGACGCGGTGCTGGTCACGCTCGATGACGGCGTGCACCGCGGGCGTGGCGAGGCTTCGGGCGTCTTCTTCCTCGACGACGACGTGCCGCACATGGTCGCGGCCATCGAGGCGCTGCGCGCGCAGATCGAGCGCGGCATCGATCGCGCCGCGCTGCAGCGGCTGCTGCCGGCGGGCGGGGCGCGCAACGCGCTCGACTGCGCGCTGTGGGAGCTCGAGGCCGGGCGCGCCGGACGGCCGGTGTGGGCGCTCGCCGGATTGAAGCCGCCGCGCGAGCTCATCACCACCTTCACCCTCGGCGCCGAATCGCCCGAGACCATGGCCGCGGGCGCACGCCGCTACGCCGCCGCCCGGGCGCTCAAGCTCAAGCTGACCGGGGATCTCGAGCTCGATCGCGCGCGTGTCAGGGCGGTGCGCGCGGTGCGACCCGACGTGTGGCTCGGCGTCGATGCCAACCAGGCCTATCGCATCGGCGAGCTGCCGCGGCTGATCGAGGTGCTGGTCGAGACACGCGTCGAGCTCATCGAGCAGCCGCTCGCGCGCGGCCGCGAGGCGGATCTGGAGGGGCTCGAGTCGCCGATTCCGCTCGCCGCCGATGAGAGCGCGCTGAGTCTCAACGACATCGCGGGACTGGTCGGGCGCTTCGACACGGTCAACATCAAGCTCGACAAGTGCGGTGGGCTCACCGAGGGGCTCGCCATGGCACACGAGGCGCGCCATGCCGGTCTCGACGTCATGGTGGGCAACATGATGGGCTCGAGCCTCGCGATGGCGCCGGCGTTCGTGCTCGGGCAGCTGTGCGACGTCGTCGACCTCGACGGACCGACCTTCCTCGCGCGCGACCGCACGGTCGCGGTGCGCTACGCGGGCGGAAAGATCTGGTGCGACGAGGCCGTGTGGGGCGGCCCGGGCCGGCGCGCGGCCTGAAGCAGTGTCGAGCTGGTTCCAGCGCCGCCTGCTGCCCGGTCTCGCCTTCAAGGCGGTGGTCATCGGCGGCGGCTACGCCACGGGGCGCGAGCTCGCCGAGTTCTTCCTGCCGAGCGGCCCGTGGGGCGGCATCAAGGCCATGGCGCTCGCGATGGTGATCTGGAGCGCGATCTGCGTGGTGACGTTCCTGTTCTCGCGCGCCAGCGGTGCGCGCGACTACCAGAGCTTCTTCCGCGCGCTGCTCGGGCCCGCCTGGATCGGCTTCGAGGCCGCCTACGTGCTGTTCGTCGTGCTGGTACTGGCGGTATTCGGCGCCGCCGCGGGCGCCATCGGCGCCGCCGCGCTCGGCCTGCCGACGCTCGCCGGCACGCTCGCCCTGCTGGCGGCGATCGGTCTGGTGACCGCCTACGGCAATGCCTCGGTGGAACGGCTGTTCACCTACGTGTCGTTCCTGCTCTACGGCGTGTACGTGCTGTTCGTGCTCTTCTCGCTCACGCACTTCGGTGCGCGCATCGTCGCCGGCTTCGCCCTGCCGGCGGTCGCGCCGGGCTGGGCTGCGGGGGGTGTCGCCTACGCGAGCTACAACGTCATCGGCGCCGTCGTGATCCTGCCGGTGCTGCGCCACCTGAGGAGCAACCGCGACGCCGTGATCGCCGGCATGATCGCCGGACCGCTCGCGATGCTGCCGGCGCTGATGTTCTTCACCTGCATGATGGCGTTCTACCCCGGCATCGCCGGCGCGACGCTGCCGTCGGATTTCCTGCTGCAGCGGCTCGATCTGCCGCTGTTTCGCTATCTCTTCCAGCTGATGATCTTCGCCGCGCTGCTCGAGAGCGGCACCGGCTTCGTGCACGCCATCAACGAGCGCGTCGGCCACGCCTGGCGCCGCCGCCACGATCGCGAGCTGTCGCGTACGGCGCGGGCGGGCGTCTCGCTCGCGACGCTGGTCTTCTGCATGCTGCTCGCCGAGCACTTCGGGCTGGTGACGCTCATCGCCCGCGGCTACCGCGCGTTCGCGGTCGTGGTGCTGGTGGTTTTCGTGCTGCCGCTGTTCACCATCGGTATCTACCGGCTCATGAGCGGCAGGCTCATACCGCAGGAGGTCACATGAACTCGAGGAACCTGATCGCCGCCGCCGCGCTTGCCGGCCTTGCGAGCGGCGCCGCACTCGCCGCGCCCCCGCAGGGCTTCGAGCGCCGCGTGGAGCAGGCGCGCAGCGAGGTCGGTGTGCCCGGCATGGCGATCGCGATCGTCGAGAACGATCACGTTACCTTCGCGCGCGGCTTCGGCGTGCGCGCCCTGGGTGAGCCCGCGGCCGTCGACGCCGACACGATCTTCCCCACCGGCTCGACCGGCAAGGCGTTCACGGTGGCCGATCTCGCCGTGCTGGTCGATGCCGGCAGAATCGGCTGGGACGATCGGGTGACCGATCGGCTGCCGGGCTTCGAGATGTACGACCCGTGGGTCACGCGCGAGATCACGATCCGCGACCTGCTGGTGCACCGCAGCGGCCTCGGGCTCGGCGAGGGCGACCTCATGTTCGTGCCGCGCTCGAACCTGACGCGCGCCGAGGCGGTGCACCGGCTGCGGTACCTCAAGCCCGCCACCAGCTTTCGCTACGGTTTCGCCTACGACAACGTGCTCTACATGGTCGCCGGGCAGCTGATCGAGGCGGTCTCGGGCGAGAGCTGGGAGAAGTTCACCGCGGCGCACGTGCTCGAGCCCGCCGGCATGCTGCACTCGACCAGCGATGAGCCCGAGCGCTTCGCCACGGCCAACCGTGCCTATCCGCACGCGCGCCTGGACGGGGGCCTGCGCGGCGCGGGCACCCAGCAGCGGCTCAATGAGCGCGAAGAGCTCGGCCGCGCCGCCGCGCCCGCGGGCGGGCTCACGGTGAGCGCCAACGACATGGCGCGCTGGCTCATGATCCAGCTCGACGGCGGCGCGCTCCCCGGTCACGCGGGCCGGCTGTTCTCGGAGACCGCCCACACGCAGATGTGGCAGCCGGTGGTGCTGCAGCCGGTGCCCGAGCCGCCCGCGGCGCTCAAGGCGACGCAGCCCAATTTCAGCACCTATGCGCTCGGCTGGGACGTCACCGACTACGCCGGCACGAAGATCGTGTGGCACGGCGGCGCGGTGCTCGGCTTCCTCACGGCGGTGGTGCTGATCCCGGAGAAGCACGTCGGTTTCTCGATCGAGATCAACAGCGAGGACGGCGAGATCATCCGCGGTCTCATGTACGAGCTGCTCGACCACTATCTCGGGCGGCCGCACGTCGACTGGGTGGCGCGCTACCGCGCCGAGAAGCAGCGCCGCATCGGCGCAGCACTCGCCGCGCTCAGGACCGCAGCGGCGAAGCCGGCCCAGGTCGGCCCCTCGCTGCCGCTCGCCGCCTACGCCGGCACCTACACCGATCCCTGGTACGGCAACATCGAGGTGGCGGCGAAGGACGGCCGGCTCACGATCGACTTCAAGACCACGCCGCGCATGAGCGGCACGCTCGAGCACTACCAGTACGACACGTTCACCACCAGCCTGGAAGACAAGACCATCGAGCCCGCCTACGTGACCTTCAGTCTCGATGCCGAGGGCAAGGTGGAGCGCGTGACCATGAAGCCGGTCTCGCCGATCGCCGATTTCAGCTACGACTACCAGGATCTGCTCTTCACTCCTGCCAGGCAGCAGCGGCCGTGAGAGCCGGCCGCCGTGTGTGCCCTGAGCCGCGCGCCGCCGCTCAGCGCTCGAGCCCCGCGCGGCTGGTGAGGTAGACGGCGAAGGTCCCGAGCCAGTGGCCGCCCTCGTAATACTCGCCCGTCACGGCCGGCAGCGCCGCATCGGCGTGGCGGCGCGCCGCACTGCGCAGCGCCGCGCGGCGCGCGTCCCCGGGCGGCAAGCCGTGGGCGATGCCCTCCAGCATCCAGGCGCGGCTCAAGTTCAGGCCGTCGATGTGCGCGAGCTTGGGGTCGGAGCGGTCGGTGACGATGCCGGGCTCGAGCCAGCCGTGCGCGCCGTGTCCCGCCGCCGCGGCGGCGGGTGCCCGCGGAATCTGCGGCAGGAATGCCGCCAGCCACTGTGAATACTCCGGCGGCGCGAGCACGCGGCGCATGAAGTCCGCTTCCGCGAGGCACGGCGACAGGAAATCCTCGCCCGAGGGCTCGTAGGCGAGCGGGCAGTTGCGATCATGGCGATAGAAGCGCTGCGCGGCGTCGGCGAGCAGCTCGCGCATGTGCGTATCGCCGGCGACGCCCGCCCAGTCCCACACCAGACCGAAGGCGAAGGCGGTCTGGTCGTGCTCGCCGACGCGGATCGGATAGTGCAGCTTCGGCAACCAGCTCGCGATGCGCGCCGCCACTTCGGTCTCGAGCGGCGCGAGCACGTGCGACCAGCGGCGCGCGTCGGGATCGTCCGAGCGGCGCAGCTCCGCCGCGAGCTCGAGCAGCCAGGCGAGCCCGTAGGGACGCTCGAAAGAGGCGCGGCCCTTGCCGTGCAGGTAGCTCACCTCGGCTTCGATCTTGTCGGTCATGAAGCTCTGGTTGAGCGCGGTGCGCGCCTCGACGGCAAACGGCGCCTCGGGAAAGAGCCGCAGCAGCCGCACCAGCAGCCAGTGGCCGTGCACGTCGGAATGCCAGTCGAGACAGCCGTAGAAGACCGGCGTCAGCTCGTGCGGCGGCCGGGCGTCGGCTGCATCGTTGAGGGTATGACTGATGTGGTTCGGGTACTCCTGGTGCAGGCACTTGAGCGCGAGCGCTGCGAACCGTGCCGCCGCCTGCGGTGACAGGCGCCCGGCCGAGGGCGCTGCGGCGGCCGATGCGGCCGAGGCGGCGCCGAGCGACACCAGGCACGCGAGGAGTGCCGGCAGGAGGCGCATGAGGGCTCGCATGGGCACATGTTACGCTCCCGCCGGTGCGCGAATCTCTCCCCGTCGTGCTGATCCCGGGACTGCTCGCCTCGGCGCGACTCTACGCCGCGCAGATCGCGGAGCTCTGGCGCTGCGGTCCGGTGATGGTCGCCGATCACACCCGCGACGACAGCATGGGCGGGATCGCCCGGCGCATTCTCGCGGTGGCGCCGCCGCGCTTTGCGCTCGCGGGTCTCTCGATGGGCGGCTATATCGCTTTCGAGATCCTGCGCCAGGCGCCCGCCAGGGTCGCGCGCCTTGCGCTCCTCGACACCTCCGCGCGCGCCGACACCCCGGAGGCGACCGCCCAGCGCCATGCGCAGATGGCGCTCGCCGCGCAGGGGCGGCTCGGGGAGGTCGTCGAGCAGCAGTTCGCGCGGACCGTGCACCCGCTGCATCGCAACGATGCCGCGCTGCGCGAGGTGAACCGCCTCATGGCCGAGGACGTCGGCCCGCAGGCGTTCGTGCGTCAGCAGACCGCGATCATGGGGCGTCCCGACTCGCGCCCGACGCTCGCGCAGATCGAGTGCCGGACGCTGGTGCTGGTCGGCGAGCAGGACGAGCTCACCCCGCCCGACCGTGCGGTGGAGATGGCGCACGGCATCCGCGGCGCACAGCTCATCACCGTGCCGGAGTGCGCACATCTGTCGACGCTCGAGCAGCCGCGCGAGGTGACGCGCGCGCTGCTCGAGTGGCTCGGGGGCTGAAGGCGCGCCGATGGCCGCCGCCACGCAACGGGCGCTGCTGCTCGCGCATCCCTACACGCCGGGCGAGCGCGTGTGGAGCATCAGCGCCGCAGTCGCTCTCGAGGACTCGACCCTTGTGTGCCATTACTCCCTGCACGGCGAGGTCGAGCGGCTGCGAATCCCGGCGGCGCGCGCCGGCCGCCGCGCCGATGAGCTCTGGCAGCACACCTGCTTCGAGGTATTCGCCGCCACCGATCCTGCCGGCGGCTATTACGAGTTCAACTTCGCGCCGTCGCTCGACTGGGCCGCCTACCGCTTCAGCGGCTATCGCGCCGGCATGACGCCCGCCAATCTCATGCGCGCGCCGGGGCTCACGGCGCGCCGCACGCCCGACAAGCTGGAGCTGACCGCGCACCTGCACCTCGCGGGCCTCGGCGAGCTCGCGCGGGCGCCGCTGCTGCGCCTCGGCCTCACCGCGGTGATCGAGGACGACAGTGGTAGTCTTTCCTACTGGGCCCTGCGCCATGCGCCGGGCAACCCCGATTTCCACCACCCCGACGGCTTCGCGCTCGAGATCGACACCGCATGAAATTCGGCATCGACCGGCTGATCGAAGAGCCCGCGCTGCGCGCACCGCTGACGGGCAAGCGCGTGGCGCTGCTCGCGCATCCCGCCTCGGTGACGCGCGACCTCACGCACTCGATCGACGCGCTGGCCGCGTGCAGCGAGCTCGAGCTCAGCGCCGCCTTCGGGCCGCAGCACGGACTGCGCGGCGACAAGCAGTACAACATGATCGAGTCGGCGGACTTCACCGACCCGGTGCACCACATCCCGGTGTTCAGCCTGTACGGCACGGTGCGCCGCCCCACCGCCGCCATGATGGACACTTTCGACGTGCTGCTGGTGGACCTGCAGGACCTCGGCTGCCGCATCTATACGTTCATTACGACGCTGCGCTACGTGCTCGAGGAGGCCGCCCGCACCGGCAAGTCGGTGTGGATCCTCGATCGGCCGAATCCCGCCGGGCGTCCGGTGGAGGGACTGAAGCTGCGCGCCGGCTGGGAGAGCTTCGTCGGCGCCGGCGCCCTGCCCATGCGCCACGGCCTCACCATGGGCGAGGTGGCGCGCTGGTTCATCGCGACGCTGCGCCTCGATGTCGACTGCCGGGTCGTGAAGATGGAGGGCTGGGCGCCCGCGGCGGCGCCCGGCTACGGCTGGCCGCTCGGCGCGCGCACCTGGGTGAACCCGAGCCCCAACGCCCCGAACCTCTCGATGGCGCGCTGCTACGCCGGCTCGGTGCTGCTCGAGGGCACCAACCTCTCGGAAGGACGTGGCACGACGCGGCCGCTCGAGCTGCTCGGGGCGCCGGAGCTCGACGTGGCGGCGCTGCTTAAGGAGATGCACGCGCTCGCGCCCGCGTGGCTCGACGGCTGCCGCCTGCGGCCGTGCTGGTTCGAGCCCACCTTCAACAAGCACCAGGGCCGGCTGTGCGCCGGGCTGCAGGTGCACGTCGAGGACGAGGCTTTCTATCGGCACGAGGCGTTCCGGCCGTGGCGGCTGTTCGCGCTCGCCTTCAAGGCGCTGCGCCGGCTGCGTCCCGATTACCCGCTGTGGGCGGATTTTCCCTACGAGTACGAGACCGGCAAGCTCGCGATCGATGTGATCAACGGCAGCGAGCTGCTGCGCCACTGGGTGGACGATCCGGCGGCGACGCCCGCGGATCTGGATGGGCTGGCGTGCGCCGACGAGTCGGCGTGGGCGGCCGAGCGCCGCGCGGTGCTCATCTACTGAGACGATCGCTCTGCGGTATCGCGCGCTGATACCGCAAGGCTCGCAGCGCGATTCCCGTGCACAGAAAGTGGCCGGCCGGCGCACACCCGGCGGACAGTGTCCTCACGTTCCTGAGCCGACGGAGGATCCTGCCGATGCGTGCCCTGAAGCTCGTATGCGTGTCCCTGATCGCGGCCAACCTCAGCGGCTGTGCGCTGCTCGGTGTGGCGCCGCCCTGCGCTCCCTACTGCGGCGCGGCGCAGCGCAGCTCCTCGAGCCTGGTCGAGTTCCTCTATCCGAACGGCCAGCTGCCCCCGCGCGACGACAGCATCCCGCAACTGCACGTGCCGCTGCGCGTGGGGCTTGCGTTCCTGCCGGGCCGCGGCGCCGCCGCGGCGGCGCCCGATGCTGCGCAGCGCGCTGAGCTGCTCGAGCGCATCCGCAGCCACTTCAGCGACCGCAGCTTCGTGAGCGAGATCGTGGTCATCCCCGATTACTACCTGGCCGGCCAGCGCGGTTTCGGCGGGCTCGAGGCGCTGCAGCGGCTGTATTCGGTCGACCTGCTGGCGCTCGTCTCCTACGACCAGGTGACGCATCAGGACGACAACGGCTGGTCGCTCGGCTACCTCACGATCGTCGGCGCGTACGTGCTGAAGGGCACCCGCTACGATGTCTCGACGCTGGTCGATCTGGCGGTCGTCGACCCGGCGACGCGCTCGCTGGTACTGCGCGCGGGCGGCATCGACAGCCGCCACGGCAACACCACCCTGATCGGGCAGTCGCGCGAGTCGCGCGCGGCATCCAGCGATGGCTTCAGCGCCGCGTCCGGGCAGATGATCGTGCACTTCGATGCCGCGCTCAGCGCCTTCGAGGACCAGGTGCGCAACGGCCGGGCCAACGTGCGCGTGGTGCACAGGAGCGGTGCCGCCGGCGGCAGCGGCGGCGCAGGTGCCCTCAGCTTCCCGTGGCTCGCCGTGCTGGCGGGGCTGCTGTTGGCGCGCTCACTGCGCGCAGCTCGCGTAAGGAGGTCCTTCGCCGGGGACGATCGGGCATAGCTTCACGGGTCCGAGCTGTGCCAGGCGCGCACTCCAGTACTTGCTGTCGAGCGCGAGCGGGTGCGAGGAGTCGCGGCCGTGCTCGGTCCACTGCAGCACGTAGAAATCGTCCGGCCCCTTGATCGCGAGCATCACCGTGGTCTCGCTGTGCGCCTTGCCCCCGGAGCTCACCCGGCCGCAGCTCGCCACGCTCGCGAACGACGGTTCCTTCACAATGGTCTGCGGACCGAGATCGAGCGCCACGTAGGTGTCCGGACAGTGCCGCTGCCAGCCGCGCGCCAGTGCCTGCAGGTACGCCGCAAGCGTCGCGTCGGCGTTGTAGGACAGCCCCTGGACCCCGCTGAGCGAGATCATGCGCGTCCACTCGTCCACGGTCTCGCCCGCGGGCACGTGCTCGCGCACGTAGACGTTCCCGGTCGTACGCTCGAAGCTCATCCTGAAGGGCGCCGGCAGGGTGAATGCCACCAGGCGGTGAAAGACCGGGACGATCTCCCGGGCGCCCGGCGACTCCGTACCGCAGAGCGCCGGCGCGGTGGCGAGCGAGACGGCGAAGCTCGCGACCGCCAGTGCGGATGTGCAACGCATCGGCAGAGCATAGCGCACCGGGCGCTTGTCTTAATCCGCCCCGCCGCTGAGGGGCGGCCCGCACTTCGGTCGTCCCGGCGACAGCTTACGGTAAGTCCGGCCGCCGGCCGCGACGCATGCGCGCACAATGCTCCCGACGACGCCAGGGGTATCGCCCGCCGCAAGAGCGGGCGGACAAAACTATTCAAGGGAGTTCGGTCATCGTCACCGCACCCAGGCCGCTGCGCTTTGCGCCGGCCGTGCTCAGCGCATTTCTGCTCACGTGGGGTACCGCCGGCGCCGCGCCCGCGGCCTTCGTGGTCCGCACGAACCTCGCCCCGCTCATTCGCGCCGCCGCCGGCTCCGCCGACCAGTTCGCCGTACCGGTCCCGCACGCGGCCTCGACCGCGAGCTCCGGCAGCTGGTCGGTCACGGGTGATGAGGCCACGTGGCACTACGCCGTCAGGGTGCCCACGGCCGTGTCGCTGTCGTTTCATGCACTCGGCTCGCTCCCGGCAGATGCGACCCTGCTGGTGCGCGGGGGCGCGGTCACCACCAGCTACGGGGCGGCCGACCTGCACCGCGGCGAGCTCTGGAGCCGCATCCATGCCGGCGACACCCTCGAGCTCACCCTGAGCGTCGCGGCCGCGGAGCGCTCGAGCGTGGACCTGCGACTGGTGAGCCTGCAGGCGGGCTATCGCGCGATCGGTCCCGGCGTCGAGGATCATCCGCTCTTCAGGCTCCTGCGGTCGCAGACACCCTCCGGCGACGCCTCCTGCGTCATCAACTACGAGTGCGCCGTCACCGCCGGCAACGCCCCGGCGGCAGCCGCCACGGTCGCACTGGTGATCGAGAACCTCTACCAGTGCACCGGCACCCTCATCAACGACGTTCCCGGCGACGACAAGCCCTACGTGCTCACCGCCCGGCACTGCCAGACCGGGCAGCTGGGCGGCGGCAATCCGGATGCGGCGGCCGGCGTCACGGTGTATTGGAACGCGAGCAGCGCCTGCGGTACACCGCTCGGCTCGATCTACGACGGCACGCTGCCGATCCAGACGGGTGCGCACACCGTCGTCGAGCAGCAGGACGCGTGGCTGCTGCTGCTCGACTCGAATCCGGTGGTGGCGGAGGCGCAGTTCGCGGGCTTCGATGCCAGCGGCGCCGCCGTCGCGGGCGGCTACACGATCCAACAGGCCGAGGGGCGCGATAAGCAGCTGGTCGCCTGGTACGGGACCGCGCAGGCACTCGAGGAGCAGGGCGCGCTCGGCACGAGCTATGTGTCGAATTTCCTCGAGACCGTCAACGAGCGCGGCAACATCGGTCCGGGCGCGTCGGGGAGCGCGCTGTTCGATGCTCATGATCACCTGGTCGGTGCGCTGGCGCTCGGTCGCAAGACCTCGGATCCCTCCGGTTACGAAGCCTGTCCGGCCACGCCGCCGCCGGCGCCGAACGGCGCGAACGGCGCGGCCGACTTCACCGCCCTCGCCGCGGTGTGGAGCTCGACCGCAGATGCGACCAGCAGCACGGGCCGCACGACGCTGCGCTCGGTGCTGGATCCCGCCGACACCGGCAGCCTGGTCGTGCCGAGTCGCCCGGTCGAGATGGTGGCACTCACTGCGCCGCCGCCGCCCGCCCCGCGCATCACCTTCAATCCGACCAGTGTCGCGGCGGGTCAGTCCTTCTCGGTAGCGTGGTCCGCGAGCAATGCCACGAACTGCACCCTGAGCGGCGGCGTGCCGGGGGGCAGCTGGGGTGCGAGCGCGCAGTTCGTCCCGGCGTCGGGCTCGACGACCGAGTCGGGCCCGGCGGGGAGCTATACCTTTGGCCTGGTGTGCGCGAGCGCGGCGAGCGTGAGCGCGCCGGTCTCGACGCAGGCGACATTCACGATCAAGGCCGATGCGGCATCCGCGGCGACCGGCCCGACCGCCGCCGCGACCAACAACGACACCGGTAGCACCGGGGGAGGGGGCGCGATGGGAATTCTCGAGGGGACGATACTGGCGGCGCTACTGGTCTTCAGCCTGCTGCGCAGAGCTCCAGGTCACCGCCGCTGGCGGCTGCCGTGGCAGCTGCGCCCCGTGCGACGCGCGGTCAGGCAGCAGGAACGTTCTGCGCGCCGCGGCTGAGGCCAGCCGCTCGGTCCCATACCAGCGGGCGAGGACGCCTTTCTCCAGCAGCTCGGGGTGCGCCTGCACGAACGCCCCGAAGTCGCCCGCGGGCCCGCCTGCCATGCGCTCGGCGATCAGCGCGAGAAAGGCGACGGTGAGCGTCTGGTGGAAGGCCTCGGGCTTGCCGACCCTGGCCGTCATCGCGCGCAGCGCGCGCGAGTAGTGCAGCACCGTCTCGGGGAAGTCGTGGCGGCTGAGCATCTCGTACGCCATGCGCACGTGCTCGCGGTGCGGGAAATGCGCGGGATCGGTCTCGCCGCGCATGAACCGCTCGAGATCCGGGCAGTCAGCCCTCATCGTCGGCCGCCTCGCGCAGCTGGTGCGAATCCCTGGCCGTCAGCTCCAGCCCGTAGACGGCGCGCAGCGCCCTGACCTTTTTCAGGGTCGCCGCCGAGAAGGGTGCCTTGCCCTCGAAGGCATGCAGCACGATCCCCTCGAGCAGGTCGCCGAGCGAGAGGTCCAGCTCGGTGGCGAGCGCCTTCAGCACCTTGAGGAGACGCGTCTCGAGGCGCACGCCGGTCTGGGTACGGGTGACGGTCTTCATCGGCATATGGTACCAAAGTACCAATGTACCAAGCCAGCCCGGACCCCGCCGGCGTCCCGCGCGGCCGTTACGGCCACGCCGGGGGCCTCAAGTCCGGCTCCCGTGGCCTGGCTGCGGGGGTTTTGCTCTAATGCCCGGCTGCATGCAGACCGCCCGCGACATTCACGGCTACCGCAGGCACTGGGCCGAGCGCTTCGGCACGGCGCCGTTCCTGCCCATGTCGCGTGCGGAGATGGAGCTGCTCGGCTGGGACAGCTGCGACATCATCATCGTCACGGGCGATGCCTACGTCGATCACCCGAGCTTCGGCATGGCGATCGTCGGGCGGGTGCTCGAGGCGCAGGGCTTTCGCGTCGGCATCATCGCGCAGCCCGACTGGCACAGCAGCGCCGCGTTCGCCGCGCTCGGGCGGCCGAATCTGTTCTTCGGCATCACCGGCGGCAACATGGATTCCATGGTGAACCGCTACACCGCCGATCGCCGCGTACGCAGCGATGACGCCTACACACCCGGCGGCGCCGGCGGCCAGCGCCCCGATCGCTCGGTGATCGTGTACGCGCAGCGCGCGCGCGAGGCCTTCCGCGACGTGCCGATCGTGATTGGCGGCATCGAGGCCTCGCTGCGGCGCATCGCGCACTTCGACTACTGGTCGGAGAAGGTGCGCCGCTCGGTGCTGCTCGACGCCAAGGCCGATCTGCTCATCTACGGCAACGGCGAGCGTCAGATCTGCGAGATCGCGCATCGCCTCGCAGCCGGGGAGCCGATCGGCGCCATCACCGACGTGCGCGGCACGGTGTTCACGCGGCGTGGCACCCCGGACGACTGGATCGAGATCGACTCGACGCACCTCGATGCGCCGGGCCCCCTCAATCCTGCGGTCGATCCCTACGCGATGGCCGAGCGCGCGCCGCAGGCGGTCGCGCCGGCGGCTGCCGCCGCGCCCTGCGCCGCTGCCACGTCGGCGCCGCCGACCGAGCACGTCGTGCGCTTCGTGCGCCGGGTGAAGAATGCCGACCGCGAGCGCAGCGTCATCCGCATGCCGGCGTACGAAGCGGTGGCGGCCGACCCGGTGCTCTACGCCCATGCCTCGCGCATCCTGCATCTGGAGTCGAACCCCGGGAACGCGCGTGCCCTCACGCAGCGCCACGGCGACCTCGACGTGTGGCTGAATCCGCCGCCGCTGCCGCTGTCCACCGCCGAGATGGACTGGGTGTACGAGCGCCCCTACGCGCGCGCGCCGCATCCCATCTACGGCAAGGCCAACATCCCCGCCTGGAAGATGATCCGCTTCTCGGTGGCGATCCAGCGCGGCTGCTTCGGCGGCTGCACCTTCTGCTCGATCACCGAGCACGAGGGCCGCATCATCCAGAGCCGCTCGGAGGCGTCCGTGCTGCGCGAGATCGAGACGGTGCGCGACACCGTGCCGGGATTCACCGGCGTCATCTCCGATCTCGGCGGCCCGACCGCCAACATGTACCGTCTCGCCTGCAAGAGCCGCGAGATCGAGAGCGCCTGCCGCAGGCCCTCGTGCGTCTATCCGGGCATCTGCCCCAATCTCAACACCGATCATGCACCGCTCATCCGTCTCTACCGGCGCGCGCGGGCGCTGCCGGGGATCAAGAAGGTGCTGATCGCCTCGGGGGTGCGCTACGACCTCGCGATCGAGTCGCCCGAGTACGTCAAGGAGCTCGCCCAGCACCACACCGGCGGGTATCTGAAGATCGCACCCGAGGCGCTCGCCGAAGGGCCGCTCTCGA
>Ga0335073_10008885_pt1 | contig 14087 bp, 9 predicted proteins | sample Lox_Sample_22_FD_207093 | JGI IMG/M metagenome (GOLD analysis project Ga0335073, IMG submission 207093) | Soil microbial communities from Loxahatchee National Wildlife Refuge, Florida, United States - Lox_Sample_2.2 | ecosystem: Environmental > Terrestrial > Soil > Wetlands | place: USA: Florida... | reverse complement strand
CGGCCCGCGCCGGGTCGAGCTGGTTCCACTTCGAGGCGCAGGCCGCGTGCAATGGCGTCCAGCCGGTCCGGGCGTCAGCCCGGGTGGCCAGGCCCGGGTCCCGGCTGATTTCGGCTCGCACCCGGGCAGCGTCACCGAGGATGACCGCGGTGGCGAAGTTGTAGCCGGCCAGTTCGGGGTTGGCGGCCAGCATCCGGGCGGCCAGCCCGGTCCAGTCGCGGATGCTGGCCTCGCAGAACTTCTCGGCCTGCTGAGCGAGGTCGGTGGTGCGGGCCTGCACGGCGGTCTTGAGCCGGGCCCAGCTGGCGAAGCCGTACTCGCGGGCCAGGGCCAGCTGCGCGCTGGCCAGGGTGGGCGCGGCCGATACCGCGCGGATGCGGCCGATGGCCGCGGGGTCGCCCGCCTGCGCGGCACGCAGCAGGTCGCGGGCCTCGCCGCGCAGGTGGTCCAGGCTGGGGCGGGCCGGAAGCTCGGCCATGACGTCTCCTTCACCGGCCTGCGATCCGCGCGGCGGGCCGATCCAGGAGATCGCCGGGTGCTGCTTGCTGACGAACAGAGGTGGACTACGTCCTGCCCGCGGATCCGGAGGCGCCCTCTCGTGCCTACCGTCACCGTATCACCGGGCAGGGAAGCCCGGCCTGGGTCAGGCCGGGTGGTGATAGCGCCGGCGTACCGCCCGCTGCAGGCGGCGGCGCGGCAGGTTGAACAGCAGCGCGGCGATCAGCGTCGCCGCGGCTGCCGCCACCGTGCTGTGGAACGCGAGCACCTGAATGCTCAGGACCACCAGTGCGACATAGACCAAGGTCAAGAGCCCGGTCATTACTATGTACCTCATATTTCATACGCTACGGCGGGACCGTTCCGGGAACGTTACGACTCAGGGTGAAAGGGCGCTATCGTCCTGTCATGCCGCAACCGGACCGGAGCCACGCGCTCGATCACGTCGTCGTGATCATGTTCGAGAACCGCTCGTTCGACAACCTGCTCGGCCGTCTGTACGAGCCAGGTGAGGCCGCGTCCTTCGCGGGCGTGGCGGGCCTGGACCTGTCCTGCCCGGTGCCCGAGTGGGCGGCGGACGCGGGCCCGGGAACGGCGCCCAGGCTGGTGCCGTACGGGACCACGGTCGACATGAACACCCCCACCCCCGACCCCGGGGAGGAGTACCCGCACGTCAACACCCAGTTGTTCGGCCTCATCGACCCGCCGTCCAACCGCGGGATGGTGATCCAGCACATCGGAGCCCCGTACAACGCGCCGGCTGATCCGGGGCAGCGGCCGACCATGGACGGGTTCGTCGCCGACTACATCAGCGCCTTTGAGGCCGAGACGGGCCGCTCCCCGGTCTTCGAGGAGTACGCGCAGATCATGACCGGCTATGCGCCCCTGCAGGTGCCGGTCACCTCGGCCCTGGCCCGCGGCTTCGCGACCTTCGACCACTGGTTCTGCGAGGTACCGTCGCAGACGTTCCCCAACCGGTCGTTCCTCCACGCGGCCACCTCCTCGGGGTTCGTGATCAACATGGAGCCGGCCGAGTCCTTCCCGCTGCACAACACCGCCGAGACCATCTTCGAGCGGCTCGAGGCCCGGGGCCTGAGCTGGCGGGTCTACTGCGATCCGCCGAGCCACATCTCCCTGACCGGCATCATCCACGCGCCCCGGCTGGCCGGGCGCTGGGAGACGAACTTCTTCAGCACCGACCGCTTCCTGGAGGACGCGGCCACCGGGCAGCTGCCGGCCTACTCGTTCATCGAGCCCAACCTCCTCTACGGCCACAACGACATGCACCCGGCCTTCGACGCGCTGTTCCCCGGGGTGGACCTCGACCCGCCGTCCGCGCTCCTGGGCGGCGAGGCGCTGCTGGCCAAGATCTACGACGCGATCCGCTGCTCAGCGTCGGCGACCGGGTCGAACGCCTTCAACACGCTGTTCCTGGTTACCTTCGACGAGCACGGCGGGACCTACGACCACATCCCGCCGCCGGCCGTGCCGCCTCCGGACCCGACGGCCCCGGCCGGGCAGATGGGCTTCCGGTTCGACCGTTCGGGCCTGCGGGTGCCGGCCATCGCCGTCTCGCCGTGGATCCCGGCGCAGACCGTGATCAACGACCAGTACCGGCACACGTCGGTCATCCGGACCCTCAGGCAACGCTGGCAGCTCGGCGCGCCGTTGACCGCGCGCGACGCCGCGGCGCTGGATCTCAGCCCGATCCTGTCCCTGGACACGCCGCGGGACCCGGATGACTGGCCTGACGTCACGCCGCGGCCGGTACCGGCGTTCAGCCCGGCGCGGGTGCCGCTGGAGGCCCGCCTGAAGGGACTGTGCAAGGCGGCCTGCTTCCCGGTCCTGGCGCTCGCGAAGGACATGGGCCTGCCGGCCCCGGACATCGACCAGGACGAGGCCATCGGCCGCGCGGACGCCATCGAGCTCATCGACGAGGTGTTCGGGCACATGTTCCCGCGCCTGCACGCCTAGGTGGCCACAGTGAGCACTTCGTTTACCGGCCATGAAGGGCGCTGGCAGGCTCGGCTGGGCAAGCTGAGGGACGTGGTGCGCCAGGAGCTCGTGACCCGCCAGCTGGCCGGCGAGCTGGCACCACCGCCCGTTCGGATCATTGATCTTGGCTGCGGCCAGGGGTCACAGGCCATCAGGCTTGCGCGGCGCGGGTATGAGGTGACCGGGGTGGATGCCTCGGCCGAGCTGCTGGCCCGCTTCGAACGGGACCTGGCCGCCGAGCCGGCCGAGGTCCGGGCCAGGGTGCGGGTCGAGCGCGGCCTGATCGAAGACTGGGCCGAACGGCCCGTGGTTTCCGCGGCCGGGACCGTGCTGTGCCACGGGGTGCTGATGTACGCGGCGGATCCCGATCCGCTCGTGCGCGCCATCGCGGGGCTGACCGCGCCCGGCGGGATGGCGTCGCTGCTGGTCCGCAACGGCGACGCGCTGGCCATGCGGCCGGGGCTGCTCGGCGACTGGGCCACGTGCGCGGCCGCCTTCGGGTCGGTCACCTACGCGAACCGGATCGGGGTCACCGCCCGGGCCGACCGGCTGGCCGACCTGACGGCCCGGCTGGCGGGCTACGGGCTGGAGGTCACCGCCTGGTACGGGGTGCGGGTGTTCACCGACACGGACCCTTCAACCCCCGGTGACGCCGAACCCCCGCCGGAGCTGGAGACCCTACTGGCCTGCGAGGAACGGGCCGGGCGCACCGACCCTTACCGCCGGGTGGCGGCCCTGCTGCACGTCATCGCCCGGCGCCCCGGCTAGGGTGAGACGGTACGTCACCCATAGCGGGCCACGGTAGCCGGCAAACACAGTTGGACTACCGCGCGCGGCGGCTTAAGGTAAGTACTGCTGTGAGAGACAACGAGGTCATTGAGCGGATTGACGCGTTCTGCGACGCCGTCCCGCGCCGCCGGGCCCAGGCCGACGAACACGGCCCGCTCGTGATCTTCGTTCCCACCGGGTCGGGCTGGCCGTACTACGCACGCCCGAGGCACGGCTCACGACCGCCCGTGACCGCGGCCGACATCCGGGCCGTGCGCGCCCGGCAGCGTGAGCTGATCATCCCGGAATCCTTCGAGTGGATCGAGCAGACCGCGCCCGAGATGGCGGCGGCCGCCGCCGACGCGGGTCTGGAGGTTCAGGCCCACCCGCTCATGGTGCTCACCGGAACCGCCCAGGTCCCGCCGCAGCCCGTGGGGGTCACGGTGCGTATCGTCGGGCCTGAAGACGCCGACCTCGACCGGGTCTGGGCCGTCCCGGCCGTGGCGTTCAGTCACCCGGGGACGGCCGTGGGTGAGGCGGGTGCGGCCGAGCGAGACAAGATCGCCGCGGACCACGACGGCGGCACGATCGAAATGCTGCGCGAGCGGCTGCGATCCGGGCAGTCGGTGCTGGCCGCCGCGTTCGGCGCGGATGGCCCGCTCGCGGCGGGAAGCTGCCAGGCGGTGGACAGCGTCGCCGAGATCACCGGCGTCGGCGTGCTGCCGTCGGTGCGCCGCCAGGGCCTGGGCGCGGCGGTCACCGCGCTGCTGGCCGCGGACGCCGCGGACCGCGGGGTGCAGACCATCTTCCTGTCCGCCAGCGACGAGGCAGTGGCCCGCGTCTACGCCAGGATCGGCTTCCGCCAGATCGGCACCGCGATGATCGCCGAGCCGGCCCGCTAGCCGGGTGGCACGTCGCGCGGTGCGTGAGCAGCCGAGGGCCGTTAGGGTCGTGACGTGCTGTCGCGCTGGCAGGGAGGGCTCGCCGCGCTCATCGTCACGCTGCTCACCGGCGTGCTGGTGATCCTGGACGTCACCGACCGCGGGATGCGCCGGTGGTGGGACGGTCACGCCCTCACCACCGGCACGGTCTCGGGGCTGCTCGTGCTGCTGATCACGCTGCTCGTCGTCGACCAGGTGGTCAGGCTCCGTCAGCTTAACGACCGGGCCCGCGCCGTGGGGGCGCAGGCGGCCATCATCCTGACCGAGGCGCAGCGGGCGTCGGCGGCGATCCGCAAGGCGACGGCGCAGGGCGCCGCCGACGAGGACCGGGACGCTGCCTCCGACGGGCTGCGGACTTACATGATGATGCTGCTGGTCGGCGCCCCGGTCCTGATCGACGCCAGGGCGTCGAGGACCTTCCTCGAGCAGGCCCAGGTCGTGGCGGCCCTGATGGCGCGCGCGCTCGGGGTGACGGCCACGTCACCGGGTCCGCCCCCTCAGGATCACCGGCTCGATGACGCGGTGAAGCGGCTCAAGCAGGCGTCCACCCCACTGCTCCAGGCGCTCGACCCGGAGGCCCGGGCCGCCGTGCAAGGCAATGAATCCGCCTTATCGGCATGCAGGTGGTCACAAGCGGAGAAAGTCGGCGCTGGACATCTCCGTGGCCGGCTAGGCTGCCGCCGTCTTTGGGGTGCTATAGGCACGTGGGGGTGGCGGGATTGGGCGACTTCGAGGAAGTCGTGCGGCTTCAGGCTGGGATCCGTGAGTGGCTGCTGCGCGCGGCGCGGAACGGCCGTCATGAACTGCACGGGATCCCGGCTCCGGCGGTCCTGCCGTTGCTGTGCGCGGCCGCGTTCGGGACGGCGCTCACCGAGGCCGCCGACCTGGACGGCGCGGCGGCGGTGACCAGCGTCGGGGTCTTGTCCTCGGTCGGGGTCTTGTCCTCGGTCGGGGTCTTGTCCTCGGTCGGGGCCAGCACCTTGACTGAGGTCCTGGCCGGGGCGGTGGACCGGGTCCGGTCCGCGCATCCGTCCGGCGACCTGTCGCGGGGTGACGTACAGCGGGAAATCAGCCGGAGCGTCAAGGAGATCCTGTCCGCCGGCGACAGGCGCGCGGACCAGGTGCGATCCGACGTCGCGATGGTGCTGCGCGAGATCGACGCGGGCGGTACCGTCTTCCGGGCCGCGATCGAGGCGGGCGACGAGGAGCTGCAACGCGACGTGCTGGCCGCGGTCGGGGCGGTGAGCGCCGAGTTCGGTGAGCTGGAATTCATGCTCGCCGACCTGGCCCGCGCGGCCGGAGAGATCCAGGACAGCCTCGGCGGCCAGGGCACCGAGCTGCGGGCCGCGAACGAACAGGTCGCACGGCAGTCAGCCGACGTGCGTATGATCCGTGAGCAACTCGCGGTCATCGATCAGCGGACGCGGCAGTGGATGCCCGGCTCCGGCCAGCCAGACCAGGGCGCCCCGCGCTGGACGAACGGCTGCCCCTACCGCGGGCTGCTGCCCTACGAGCAGACCCATGAGTCGGTGTTCTACGGCCGCGACCGGCTCACCGCGACGCTGGCCGGGACGCTGGCCCAGGCCGGCCTCGTCATGCTCACCGGCGCCTCGGGCGCGGGCAAGACCTCCCTGCTGCAAGCCGGCCTGGTGCCCGCGCTGGCCCGGGGGATTCAGGTACCGGGGTCATCGTCCTGGTTCCGGATCAGCATGACCGCCGGCACCGGCCCGCTGACCAAGCTTTCGACCCGGCTCGCGCAGCTGGACGGCCGCGATCCCGCGGTGATCCGCAAGGGCCTGGCCGATGCACCCGACGCTGCTCACGTGCTGATCAGCGACATCGTCCGGGCCGCCGCCGACGGGCCGGAGGCGGCCCGGCTGGTCTTGATCATCGACCAGTTCGAGGAGGTCTTCGCGGCCGCGGGCGGGGAGGAGGCGGCCGAACGCGCCGCGTTCATCGACGCGGTGTGCACGGCGGCGACCCGGCCGGCCGGGCCCCGGGGGGAGCCTCCGGCGCTGGTGGTGATCGCGGTGCGCGGCGACTACTGGGACCGGTGCGCCGTCCATCCCCGGCTCGTCCGGGCCATGCAGGAGGGCCAGGTCATCGTCGGCCCGATGAACGAAGCCGACCTGCGCCGCGTGATCGTCGGGCCGGCCGAGGCGAGCGGGCTGGCCGTCGAACCGGACCTGGTCGAGACCGTCCTGGCCGACCTGCACTCGGCGGCCGACGGCGGACGGGGCGGCGCCGGTGTCCTGCCGCTGCTCTCCCAGGCGATGATGCTGACCTGGGAGCACCGCGACGGCGATCGGCTGACCAGGCCAGGCTACGAGGACGCGGGCAATCAGGCCGGGATCGCCCGGGCCATCGAGATCACCGCCGAGACGGCCTACCGCGGCCTGACCGAGGATCAGCAGGCGATCGCCCGGGAGGCCTTCCGCAGGATGACGGCCGTGGGCCCGGACCGCCGGCCCGTCCGCCGGGCAGCGGCCCGCCGCGAGCTGCACTCCGGCCGGCCCAAGAGCGAATGGCCCGAGGTCGATGCGGTCCTGGAGGCCTTTGCCCGCGGCCGCCTGCTGGTCCTGGACGCCGACCGGGCCGAGATCGCGCACGACGTCCTGCTCCAGGCGTGGCCGCGGCTGCGGGGGTGGCTGGAGGAAGACGCGACCAGCATGATCCTGCACGCCCAGCTGGCCGAGGACACCTCCCGGTGGCGCGCGAGCGGGGACGACCGCACGGTCCTCTACCGCGACGTCCAGCTGGCCGCCACCCGGCAGGCCGCGCGGGTCTGGGCCGCGGACCCGGACCGGTACCCGGCCCTGAGCGCCAGCGAGACGGAATTCCTGCGAGCCAGCGGGCGGGTCATGACCCGAGGCCAGTGGCGGCGCCGGGCCCTGGCCGGCGTGCTGGCCGTGCTGGTCATCGCCGCGCTGGCCGGGGCGGGGATCGCGGTCAAGGACGCGAGGACCAGCGCCGCCCAGCAGAACACGGCGAATGTCTCCCAACGCCTGGCCGCGCAGAGCATGGCCCTGGACGCGACCAACCCGGTTACCGCGGCGCTGCTGGCCGGAGCCGCCTGGCGGCTGGGAACGACCGCGCAGGCCCGGTACAGCCTGCTCCAGTCCCTGGCCCAGCCGGTCCGCGGCGTCCTGTCGGTGCCGTCGGGCGTGGTCACCGCGCTGGCGTACAGCCCGGACGGCGCCAGGCTGGCGGCCGGATATTCCGGCGGCGCGATCCGGCTCTGGGATCTGGCCTCGCACAAGATGATCAGCGCCACGACGTGGGGGGCCACCCCCCTCGCCCTGGCCTTCACCAGCGGCGGCCGGCAGCTCGAGGTCGCGGACGCCGACGCCGTCGGCACCTGGAACCTGGCCAGCGCGGCCCGGATCACGGCGCGGCCGCTGGCCAGCCCAGCTCAGGGCGACGCGGTGGCGTTCAGCCCGGACGGCCAGACCGTGGCCACCGGCAGTGCCGACGGGAACGTCCGGCTGTGGGACACGGCCACCCAGCAGGAGATCGGGCCGCCGATGAGCTCGGATGCCCAGCCCGTGGCGGCTGTGGCGTTCAGTCCCGACGGCGCGCTGGTGGCGGCGGGCAGCGCAGACGGGAACGTCGAGCTGTGGGACACGGCCACCCAGCAGGAGGCGGGCACGGCCCTGGTGGCCGGCTCGACCGAGGTGGACGCGCTAGCGTTCAGCCCGGACGGCAAGCTGCTGGCCACTGGCGGCCAGGACGGCACCGCCCGGCTCTGGGATGTCGCTACCGAGAGCCAGGTCGGCGCGACGATGGCGACCGGCGACGCGATCAGCACTATGACGTTCGGCACCAGCGGGACCACGCTCGCCACCGCGGAGAGCGACGGCGCCACCGAACTGTGGAACGTCTCCACGCAAGCCCAGACCGGGGCCGCGCTGACCGTCCAGGGCTCAGCCGGGGTGAGCGCGCTGGCCTTCAGCCCCGCCGCGGACGCTCTGGCCACCGGGAACGGCAACGGTAGCATCGAACTGTGGAATCCGGCCGGCTTCCACCAGCCCTCGCCACCGCTAGGGCTCGGGCCGGTCGGGGTGGCCGCCGCGGCCGCCGGGCACCCGCCGGCCGCGTTCAGCGCCGATGGAAGCCTGCTGGCGACCAGCACCGGGCACGGGAGCGTCCGGGTGTGGGACGTGGCAGGGAAACGACCAGCCGGCCCGCCGATGTCCAGTTACCGCACGGTGACCGGGCTCGCTCTCAGCCCGGACGGAAAGATCCTGGCCGTGGCGGGCAGCGGGGTACAGCTGTGGCAGACGGCCACCGGCCAGCGGATCGGCACCGCACTGCCCGCGGTGGGCCACGGGCGCTACCGGGCCGTGGCGTTCAGCCCGGACGGCACGATGCTGGCCACCCTGGATGCCAACGGCACGGCCCGGATCTGGAACGTGACGACCCAGCAGGAGATCGGCGCGCCCATGACCGTCGACGGGCCCGGCTCGCTCAGCGGAGCCGTGGCGTTCAGCCCGGACGGCAAGACGCTGGTCACCGTGGGCTCGGGCGGCCAGACCCGGCTGTGGGACGTGGCCACCCGGCAGCCGCTCGGCAAGCCCATGGCCGCCGGCCCGGCCACCACCGTCCTGGCCTTCAGCCCGGACGGCACGATGCTGGTCACCGCGGGAAGCGACGGCAGCGCCCGGCTGTGGGACGTGGCCACCCGGCAGCCGCTCGGCAAGCCCATGGCCGCCGGCCCGGCCACCACCGTCCTGGCCTTCAGCCCGGACGGCACGATGCTGGTCACCGCGGGAAGCGACGGCAGCGCCCGGTTGTGGGACGTGGCCACCCAGCAGGAGATCGGCACGCCCATGACCGCCGACGCCCAGCCGGTCTACGCGGCGGCGTTCGGCCCCGGCGGCAGCACGCTGACCACCGCCGGCGGCGACGGCAGCGCCCGGCTGTGGGACGTGGCCACCCAGCAGGAGATCGGCACGCCCATGACCGCCGATGCCCAGCCGGTCTACGCGGCGGCGTTCGGCCCCGGCGGCAGCACGCTGACCACCGCCGGCGGGGACGGCACCGCCCGGGTCTGGGACGTGGCCTTCCCGGCCAACCTCCTGCAGGCCGTCTGCGGCATCGCGAATGGATCGCTGACCCGGCAGCAGTGGGCTGACTACGCTGGAAGCCAGCCCTTCCAGCAGGTCTGCCCGGCCGGGTAGCCCGGCCGGGCAGACCGGAGCAGAACAGGACGCCATCATCGCAATGAGGGGGCGGCACTCGGCTGGAGTGCCCGCAGGTACCAGAACGCTGCTCGCGGTGGCCGGCGCTGGCCTGCTCATAGCCGCGGGCATCGTCGCCATCCTGGCCCTGCGGGGATCCGGAGCGGCGCCGTCCGGGCACGGTGCCGCGGCCGCGGCGGGGCCCGGCTCATCATCTTCATCTGGCGGGCCGCTGATGGCGAGCGTCTCGGCGGCCGCGAGCGTGCCTGTCCCCCGTCCGTCAGGGACGGCCCCGCCGAGGGGAGACCAGGATCCGCTCGGTGCGACGGCGGCCTCGTACGCAGCGAGCCGGGCGGGCGTCGTCGTGGCCGCGGTTTACGATCTGCGCACCGGCCGGACCTGGCAGCTCGGGCAGGGGCACCCGCAGGACGAGGCGAGCGTGGTCAAGCTCGACGTGCTCGAGACGCTGCTGGCCGAGCGGGGCCGGAGCGGCACCGGGCTGTCCGCCAGCGACCGGACGCTGGCCGAGCAGATGATCGAGGACAGCGACAACGACGCGGCGACCAGCTTGTGGTACGAGGTCGGCGGGGCCGGCCGCATCCGGTCGTTCAACTCCGCGGCCGGCCTGGCCGACACGGTGCCCTCCTCATGCGTGAACTGCCCCGGCTTCCCTTGGCCCGGATGGGGGCTGACCACGACGATCCCGAGTGACCAGCTGGCCCTGCTGCGGACGCTGGTCGAGCCGAACTCGCTGCTGACCAGCGCCGCGCGCAGCTACGCCCTGTCGCTGATGGAGAACGTGACGGCGGCGCAGCGGTGGGGAGTCTCCGGCGGCGTCCCGGCTCAGGCCACCGTGGCGCTCAAGAACGGCTGGCTCCCCCTGAACAGCGCGGGCAACGACTGGCAGATCAACAGCGTGGGCTGGATCTCGGGCAGCGGGCGGGACTACCTGATGGCCGTGCTGACCACCGGAAACCCGACCGAGCAGTACGGCATCGACACGATCGACCAGCTGGCCGCCATGGTCTGGAACGACCTGGCCTGACCGGGCCCGGTCAGAGCTGGTTCCACTGAAAGGTGGACAGCCCGTAGCGCGCGGCGATCGGGTTCCAGCCGCTGACGAACGTCTTCTTGCCCGCGGTCGCCTGGGCATCGGGCCCGGCGGCGGCCTGCGCGTTGGGGTCAGCCGCTGCGTTGTTCGCCGCACAGCCGCGGGAGATCTCGTCCCGGGCCCATCGCAGGTAATCCTGATCGGCCTTGATCGAGTTCTGCCAGGCGCTGGTCAGCGAGGCCAGCATCGCGGAGGGCAGCACCGAACGGCCGGGCAGGCGGGCGAGCCGGCCGATCAGGTCCTGGCGCGAGGTGACCGCGGCCTGGAGGGTCTGCGGGTCCTGCTGCAGGTTCGGCCCGCACTGGCTGACGTCGTTGACTGCCGCCACGATCGACCTGCGGTCGGTGACGCTCTGCGCGAGGAGCCCGGCCAGGCCCTGGGCCGCTTGTTCCCGTGTGGGCTGGGCCGGTATCGAGCTGGTTGGTGCCGGGGCGGGCCTGCGCTGCAGCGGATGCGCGATCAGCATGGCCGCCGCGGTGATACCGCCCGCGGCCACGAAGGTGACCGCGCCGAGCAGCACTGCCCGCAGCCGCCGCGGCCTGCCAGGTCCCGGGCTCGGCGGGCCGAAGCGCACTCCCGGCCGCAATTCGTGAGCGCATCCCTGTCCGGTCAAGGCCATGACCTGCTCCCCAGGTTCGGCTGGCGACAATGCCCATAGGACGCCCGGCGAGTGGGCCAGGTTGCTCGTTCTCGCGCTTGTGTCTTATTCGAGATCTTCCCGTCGGAACGGGCGGCAGCCTGCGAGAACAATCCTGGTCGCGGTGCCACCCAGACCTGATTTATGTCCCCTTATGTCCGAAGTTCGGATTAAGACATTCCGGGCGTCAATCATGATCGCGGCCAGTTTGGGGCCGTATTTGGTCATTTCTGGCCGTGATCATGGAATCGTCGCCTGATGGCAGCGGCGAGGGGTGGCGGGTCTGGTCAGGGGCGGGCGGGGGCGGCGGCGATGGGACCGCGCTGGCGAGCTAGCGCGGCCGGGGTCAGGCCGGCCAGCGCCCGGCATTCCCGGGTCAGGTGCGCCTGGTCCGCGTAGCCGGCCTGGGCCGCGAGAGCGGCCAGGTCGTGAGCGTCCTGCCCGGCCGGCGGGCCGGCGTCGAGCCGGGAGACGAACCGGCGGAAGCGGAGCACCCGCTGCAGGGTCTTAGGACCGTAGCCGACGACCGTATGGCAACGGCGGCGCAGTTGCCGCATGCTCAGCCCGACGTCCGCCGCGACGTCTTCGGTGCGCGCCCGCGGGTCGGCCAGCAGGACCGCGGCCCGGGCCGCGGCGGGGTCGGGCTGGCCCTCGGTGACGAGGGCGGCCGCCAGTTCGAGCGCGCAGACCACCGCGGTATCCGGCTCCAGGGTTCCCGGCAGCCGCCTGGCCTCGCGTCGGCGCAGGTCTGCCAGGTCGACGCGCTGGTCGCGGATTTCGTTCAGCGGGAGGCCGAACGCCGGGCCGCCGGCCGAGGGCCGGAAACGGACGCCGACGATGATGGTGCCGGCCTTCATCACGGTCCGGACCGGACCCGTGTCCGGGCCGGCCACGAACGCGCCGCGCCCCTGCTCCCAGATGAGGTCGCTGCACGCGTCGGGCAGCACCAGGCCATCCCGGTCCTGGCCGCCGTCCGGCGTGACCTGCGCCCACAGGCACGCGATGGCGCGCCGTAGCCCGGCCGGGGCCGGCCACTCCAGGTAGCCCGCCGGCAGATCCCGCACGCGGGCCGCCTGATCAGCCATCCTGCCAGCATGCCACGACGGTGGCCGTTTCGTTCAATACGGGACGGCCCGGCGCTGGTGTGATGGAGCGATGAACACTCCTGACTTTGATGCTGCCGCCGCTTTCATCGCGGAGAATGCGAGGGTCATCGACCAGCGGCGGTTCGAGCGACTGTTCGGCGGGGGTACCGCCCAGCCGGTGCGAGACGCGGTCGCCGCCTACCGCAACGACGACGGCGGGTTCGGGCACGCCCTCGAACCGGACCTCCGGGATCCGGCCAGCCAGCCGGCGGCGACGGAGATGGCCCTCCGCATCCTGGATGAGTCCGGCGGATGGGATGACGAACTGGTCCGGGCGGCCTGTGACTGGCTCGAGTCCGTCGCGCCGGCCGAAGGCGGCGCGGCGGGGATGCGACCCTCCGTCACGGACTGGCCGCACGCACCGTGGTGGGTGCCGGAGGACGGGAACCCGGCCTCGCTGATCCAGACCGGGATGATCGCCGGGAGACTGCACGCCCGCGGCGTACGTCATCCCTGGCTGGACCGCGCGACGGAAACGATGTGGGCCCGGCTCGCCGAGGTGACCAGCCCGGCCCCCTACGACATGTTCGGCATACTCGAGTTCCTCCAGCACGTGCCGGACCGGGACCGGGCCCGGCGGGCGTTCGAGCGCGTCGGGCCGCTGATCCTCAGCCGGAACCTGGTCACCCTGGACCCGGAGGCCCCCGGCGAAGTGCATTCGCCGCTGAGCTTCGCGCCTGAACCGGACTCGCTGGCCCGCACGCTGTTCGACAAGCCGGTCATCGAGGCTCATCTCGATCACCTGGCGCACGGTCAGCGTGACGATGGCGGCTGGACGTTCAACTGGCCGGCCTGGTCACCGGCCGCCGAACGAGACTGGCGCGGCTTCCTGACCGTCGATAACCTGCGCCTCCTGCGGGCGAACGGCTACTGGACGGCCTAAGGCAGGGGCGCTAATCGTGTCCCCTGAGCCCCACGCGCCCCACTGGCGTGGTGGATCCGGGCTTCGCGGTGGATCAGTGGTGGCGGAGCGCCACCTTTCAACCGCAAAGCCCGAATCAACCGCGATAATTTCCGGGTGATGGAACCGGTGAGCGAAGATGGGCGCGTGCGGGGTTAGCGGGACCGGTGAGGATCGGTACGGCGCCGGGCCGGCCGTGAAAGGCCGCATCGTCATGGCCTCCCGGTCCGGGGCCGGTCTATCCGATGTTCACTTAGGCCTTGACGGCCAGGACGCCGAACAGGCCGGGGATACCCGGAGGTCCGCCCTCGGCCGTACGGACGAGCCGCAGGCCGGCGTAGAGAATGCCGTTGAGCAGGTCGGCCAGCGGCACGTGCCAGGCACCCACGCGCGCCCGGACGCCGTGCGGCGACCAGGCGTCGAAGCTGCGGCTCCGGTCGGCGTAACGCTCGTCGATGACGATCCGGGCCGGGTCGCTGCGGTCGGCGAACGCGCCGGTGAAACACGGGTGTACGCCCACGTGAACGAGGCGGCCGCCCGGCCGCAGGACCCGGGCGGCCGCACGCAGGGCCGCGGCGTAGTCCGGCATGTCGGTATGGGCCAGAACGCACACCACAGCGGAGACCGAGGACGAGGCCAGCGGCAGGGCGACGGCATCGCCGGCCACCGCCGGCAGCCGGGAGGTAGCGTAGCCGAGCTGGCCTCGCGAGATGTCCACCCCCACGGGCGTCCAGCCCAGGGCCCGGAGCAACCACGCCCGGGCGCCGGTCCCGCAGCACATATCCAGGCAGACGCCGCGGCCCGGGCCGAGCAGCTCACGCAGGCTGGCGTTGACCCGGTCGCTGAAATAGGCCGCCGAGTCCGCGATGTAGTGCTCGTACCAGTCGGCGTACGCGTCATACGCGGCCACC
>Ga0335073_10008884_pt1 | contig 14090 bp, 11 predicted proteins | sample Lox_Sample_22_FD_207093 | JGI IMG/M metagenome (GOLD analysis project Ga0335073, IMG submission 207093) | Soil microbial communities from Loxahatchee National Wildlife Refuge, Florida, United States - Lox_Sample_2.2 | ecosystem: Environmental > Terrestrial > Soil > Wetlands | place: USA... | reverse complement strand
ACCAGATGCACGCCATCGGACCCGGGCGGCCCCGGTGCGCGACATCGCTGGTCGTGGCGACCCAGTCGACCCACAAGCTGCTGGCCGGCCTGTCGCAGGCATCACAGATCCTGGTGCAGGACTCCGAGACCGCGCGCCTGGACGAGCAGGTCTTCAACGAGGCCTTCCTGATGCATACCTCCACCAGTCCGCAGTACGCGATCATCGCCTCCTGCGACGTCGCGGCCGCGATGATGGAACCTCCCGGCGGCACCGCCCTGGTCGAGGAGTCCCTGGCCGAGGCGCTCGAATTCCGCCGGGCCATGATCAGGATCGGCACCGAGACGCCCGGCACCTGGTGGTTCTCGGTATGGGGACCGGACACGCCGGTCCGGGAGGGGCTCGGGAACCGCAGCGACTGGGAACTCCATCCCGATGACAGCTGGCACGGCTTCCCGGACATCGAGCCCGGCTTCGCCATGCTCGACCCGATCAAGGCCACCGTCCTCACCCCCGGCCTCGACGTCGCCGGGACCTTCGGCGATACCGGCATCCCGGCCGCCGTCGTCGCGCGCTACCTCGCCGAGCACGGCATCGTGGTGGAGAAGACCGGGCTGTACTCGTTCTTCATCCTGTTCACGATCGGCATCACCAAGGGCCGCTGGAACACGCTGATCAGCCAGCTGCAGCGGTTCAAGGACGCCTACGACGCCAACCTCCCGCTGCCGCAGGCCATGCCGGGCTTCGCGGCCGCGCATCCGCGCTATGACGGCACTGGGCTGAGAGATCTCTGCCAGGGCATTCACGACTTCTACCGGGCGCACGACATCGCCAGGCTCACCACCGAGATGTACACCGCCGACCTGGCGCCGCAGATGCTCCCCGCCGACGCCTGGGCTCAGCTGACCCGCGGCAACGTCGACCGGGTACCCGTCGGCGACCTGGCGGACCGCACCACCGCCGTGCTGCTCACCCCCTACCCGCCCGGCATCCCCCTGCTCATCCCGGGAGAGCGCTTCAACCCGGCCGTCGTCAGCTACCTGCGCTTCGCCGAAGCGTTCAACCAGGCCTATCCCGGACTCGAGACCATCATCCACGGAGCCGAGACCCGAACCGCGGACGGCAGATCCCGCCTGTACGTGAACTGCCTGCGGGAGGGAAGACCCTGACCGGTCCCCGAGGGCAGCGATCGTGACATACGGGTCATCGGCCGTCCGGGGCATTCGTCCGATACCCACTAAGGTGACCGGTAGCGGCGCTGCGGACACCTTAGGGGAGGTCCTTGGTGACTGAAGGAAACGGCCACCTCATCGATCCGGCTGGCCAGGCCCGCCGGGCCCTGCAAGCGGCCGTGGCCGAGCACGGGCCGGAGGCCCTGTCGAACGCGGTCATCATGGACGGCATCTGCCAGGAGCGGCTGAGCGACCTGCCCGGCGAGGCCATCCTCATCGGCAGCGCGGCCCGTACCGATGTGCCCGCGCTGCTCCGGGCGCAGATCCCCGAGCTAGGCAACTACGGCGCGATCCAGTCCGTCGCCGCCACCCTGGCCGAGGCGCACGGGCTGGACAGCGCCGCGTGCCTGTGGGTGGTCCGCGAGTTCGCGCGCGCCCTCGGCGTGATCGCCTCCGGAGGAGCCCAGCCGGCGGCCCGTGTCAGCCCCGGTGAGAGCGCAACGCCTCCGCCCAGGCCGCCCGGGTCTCCCGCTTCCGCCGCCGGGGGCACCTCCGCCGGGGCCGGAGCTACCGCCGCCGGGGCCGGCGCCGCTAAGGCTGCCGCGGCAAGCGAGGGTGCCGGGGAGAGCGAGGGTGCCGGGGCCGGGGCGCAGCCGGTACCGAGCGAAGCCGCCGCGAGCACCGGCGCCGCCGCCAGCGGGAGTCCTGGTGGCGGAACTGGCGCGCCTGGCGGGCCGGGGGCTCCAGGGGGGCCCGGGGCACCGGCCGGGCCCGGGGTTCCAGGCGGGCCGGGGGCTCCGGCCGGGCCGGGGTTTCCCGCGGGAGGGCCGGGGGGTCCCGACGTTCCGGCGGGAGCCGGGATGCCGGGGGGCGCGGCGGGACTGCCGCCGCGGCGGCCGCCGTCGGGATCACGGGTGCTCAACCGGAACACGATCGGCGTCGCCGCGGCCATCGCGCTGGTCGCGGGGTACCTGGGCGTCGCGGCGGTGGCGCACCTGAGCCCGTTTCCCGCCCAGACGGTCGCGGCGACCTCGTCCGCGCCCCCCAGCCAGCCGAACGCCACGACCCAGAGCCCGGACGGGTCACCGGACCCGTCCGCCGACCCGGATCCGAGCCCGAGTTCGGACTACCAGATCTTGCTGAGCAAGATCCCGAGCGCGGTCCAGGGCACGAACAAGTGCCACAACTTCGGCACCAGCTTCGGCGCGACCGCGGTCAGCGAGTGCCTGAACGGACCGGTCACCGAGAGCCTCTACTATCTGTTTCCCAACTCGGCCGCGCTCAGCAACGGGTACAGCAGCTTCCTGAAGAGCGTGAAGTTCAAGAAACAGACGGAGTGCGCGAGCAACGGCAACTTCACCGATTTCATCGTCGAATGCGAATCGGGCTTCACCAGCTCATCACCGAACATCACCGGCAACGTCGCCGAGTACACCAGCACGAGCAATAACCCCGTGATCGTCACCAGCGACAAGCACCAGAATGTCATGGTGATCATGGTCGGCACGAACGACGGCGACCTGCTGACGTACTGGAAAAAGATGCACTGGGTGGTCACATAGAGCGCCGGTCGTGTAGCGCATGGGCTGGTTCCGGCACGGGCCCGCCCGTCCTTTTTATCCCGTTTACCCCTATATGCCCGCAGGGTTTGTGTGGTTGATCCGGGCTTGGCGGTGGATCAGGGGGACTCCCGTGCACCGGAGTAACCGCCAAGCCCGGAATCACCACCGTAACCGGGGCGTCCCCCGCCTGCCTCGCCGGCGGGCAGGCGCATGAGTGCTGTGATGTACAAGAGACTGCCGTTACTTGATCGACGCTCCAGGCCGGTCAGGACTGGCCGGGCGGCTTGGACTTGTTACCGGCCGCGGTGACGAGCCGCCACATGCCCCAGGCGCCGGCCACGAGGCCGCCGATCACGATGATGGCCACGTGGACGGCCGCCCCGACGATCAGGAGCACGATCCCGAGGCCCAGCGCGATGCCCCCGACCAGCGGCCCGGGCTGCGACTTCGCGGTCCGCACGGGCCGGGCCGGCGCGGCCGGCCCTGAGCTGACGGCTCCTCCCGGTGCGGGCGAGGCCGGCCCGAGGGGCGCGGAGCGCGGGGGCCCCTGGGGCGCGGGTGACCCGGCCCCTTCAGGCGCCGACCCGGGCGGCGCCCGGAAGGAGCCTGGACCCCACCAGATGGTGGAACCCGGCGGAGCCATCTTCTGGCTCAGCTGCGGCATCGGGCCGGTGCCCGCCGTGCCGAGCGGGGCGGACAGCGGCGGCGGGGCGGGCAGGGACTGCGCCGCGATCCGCGCGGTCACCGCCTGGGCCGCGGCCGTCGCCGCGGCGGCTGACGGTGCCCCGCCAGACGAGGCAGCAGCCCCAGACGAGACGCCCCCAGACGAGGCGCCCCCAGACGAGGCAGCCGCGGGCGAGGCAGCCTCCGACGGTGCCGCGGAGGAGGCGGCGGCCGCGGGCGCGGCGGAAGGCGCTCCCGGGACCCAGGGGCGCGGGGGCGACCCGGCCGCTCCCGGGGAACCCGCGGTGCCCGGGGAACCAGCGGGGCCGCCGGAGCCTGAGGGACCGGAACCAGGGCCGGCGGAAGCCGAGGGAAACCCGGAAGCCGAGGGAAACCCGGAAGCCGAGGGAACCCCGGAACCAGGGCCGGCGGAAGCTGAGGGAACCCCGGAAGCTGAGGGAACCGCGGAACCTGGGGCAAAGGCGGGCTTCTTTTCCCACCAGCGCTGCTCGACCGGGATCGGCTGCCGCGCCGGGGTCACCGCCTGCTGGTCGAGGGTCATCTCCAGGCTCCGGGTGGACACCCAGCCCGGATCGCAGCATTCCTGCAGCCGCCGGGCCAGCTCGTCGACCTGCGGGTCCCCCATCGCGGCCAGTTGCTTCCAGGCCTCGGTCTTGAACGGGGGGTAGAAGTCGTTCTTGGCGAACAGCAGGTTCTTGGAGTTGTACAGCGCCAGCCAGAGCCCGGGATCCTTGGCCAGCGCGACCAGCGACAGGTAGATCACCAGGGCGGAGAAGGTGTCGAGCCAGCGATCCCAGACGCGTGCCGTCGGGTGCTGGTAGTTCGGGTGACCGAACTCGGTGGGCGGGGAGTGGCCCGCCAGCTGCGGGATCCAGACCCCGTCGAAGTCGACAAGCCGCAGCCGTCCGTCCTGGTCGACCAGGACGTTGCCGTGCTGCAGGTCGCCGTGGGCGAACTCGCTGCGCTGCAGCAGCGCGACCAGCTCACGCCACCGCGCGGCCAGCGTGGCCAGCGCGGCGGCGTTGGAGTTCGTGACCAGGAAGTCCACGTACTCGTTCAGCGTCCGGCCGTCGATCCAGTCCATGGTCAGCACCGGCCAGGTCGCCCGGTTGACCTGGATCGCGCCGTCCAGCCAGGTCGCCCCCGACACGTACGGGTACAGGTCGTTATCGGCCAGGTAGGCGTCAAGCGCGCTGTACCGGTCGCGGCTGGAGGCGTCGTTCCTGATGTAGCAGCGCAGCGCCTGGGGCCGGCCCTCCACCGAGGCCTGGAACACCACCGCGCTGCTGCCCCGGGCCAGCGTGGGCCCCAGGCTGTCCCAGACGAACTGGGCCGCCTGCAGCTTCGGCACGGTGAACGTGCGGGCCGGCGCCTGCACCGCCTTGTAGTAGTCCCCCGCCGCCGGGAACGCGGCCTGCTGGGCGTTCACCGGCAGGCCAGCAGGAAAGCGGGCTGGCCGGCCAGCAGCCGCAGGCGCATCAGGGTCACGTCGTCGTTCTTCATCCTTTTGGCGCCGTCCTGCTCTCTGCGTTGGTCCTGGACCAGCCGGGCGAACACGTCCGGGTGCGCCAGCGTGGTCAGGGCGTCCCAGACCCTGGGCTCGCCGCGCTCGATGGCGCGCAGGATCCACTGCGCCATCGCATCGGTGGCCGCGAACAGGAAATCGCCGGCCTCGAGAACGCCGCCGTCGAAGCGCAGGCGCTCGGTCATCCGGTCCAGGCTGGCCGGCGAGGTGTGCACGCCGTCGGGCAGCGTGCCGAAATCGTCGGGCCCCATCGGGGGGAACTCGGCGATCAGGCGGCCCGCCCGGACCTGGAAGAGCACCGTGTCGCCGAGCGCGACGGCGCGCCAGCGGGGTTCGGTGCCGTCGAGCCCGTCGATCTCGAAGCCGAGCAGGGTCGCGAACGAGCCGACCTCGGCGAACTTGCGCTCCTCGATGATGCTGTCGAAGTGCGGCACGTCCGCGGCCCACTGCTGCTGCATCCCGGCGAACCAGGCCCGCATCGCCGCAGGCTCCAGCCGGGGGCCCGCGGATCCCCCGGCCTGCGGCGCGAACGACCTGACCAGCTGGTCCACCCAGCGCACCGCGTCGTAGGCCCCGGTGGCGCCGTCGAGCACCACGAACCGGGCCCGGCGCGGGGCCGCGGTCCCGTCGCTGACCACGCCGCCGCAGGCGCCGTCCTGCCACTCGCCGGGCGCGTTGCCTTCCTTGGCCTCGCTGAAGGTGACCATCTGGATCTGCACGGCGGCCTGCTCAGTCCCGCACGTCGACCTTGGTGCCGACTTCGAGGAACCGGACCAGCATGGTGGCGTCGGCGTTGAAACCGAAGCCGCGGGCTCCCGGCTCCAGCATCGTGCCGGTGCTCTGCGCGTTGGCGACCATCGGCGGGGGCAGCGGGCTGCTGATGTGGAACAGCTGGGGACCCGGATCGGGCAGCCCGTAGTCCGTCGCGGGGAACAGCACGCCGTTCGACGCCATCGGGGACAGGAAGATGTTGAAGAACAGCGCGGGCCCGTCGCTGGTCTGGATGTTGACCAGCCGCTGGGCCCACTCCTCCAGGGTGGCGCCCTCGTACGGGCTGTCGGTCACCATGCCGTCGGTGATGTTGATGATGATCGGCGGGAACGAGTCGGGATGCGCGCTGGCCCACTCGTAGACGTGGGCGCCCGCCACCGCGACCGCCTGGCACATCGGGGTGCGGTAGCCGTGCACCGGCTCGACCCAGACCGGCACCCGGCTGGGCGGCGCGCCGACGTCCACCGAGGGTGTCTCCCGGACCGCGATCGGGTTATCCCGCAGGTCGGGCAGCGCCACCAGCGGCTGGCCGGCCAGCTTCCCGCCGAAGGCGGGCTCGACGCCCTCGCCGCCGGCCGCCGGCCGGATGCCGTAGCCGAAGATGCCGACGTCGAAGTAGTGACGTGCCTTCCCCGGCTCGCCCTGCGACGTGAACAGCAACTCGAGCAGGATCTCGTTGAGCACCCGGGACGCTCCCTGGGCCAGGGACTCCTGGCTGTTGACCCAGGTCGACTTCATCGAATCGGAGCGGTCGAGCAAGAAAACCACGCAGCCAGGATCTCTCCGGCTGATGTCTCTCTCATACATGGAATTACCTCCGTTGCCTACGGGGATAACACGAAACACAGGCGTTGATGGGTTCAGGGAGCAGGCGGCCGGGACTCCCTTCGTCCCGCGGGCATGACCCGGACCGGCGGCCACGGCGTGCCCGGCTGCCAGGTCCAGGTGTACTCGCAGGACTCGCAGCGGAAGTCCCAGCCGTTCCTGCCCCGCCGGATGTCGAGCCGGAACGCGCCGCAGCGCGGGCACTGCGCGATAAAGGTGGAAGCCAGGTAGGTGGACAGGTCAGGGGCGGGCGCCCGCTTGGCCGCCGAGCTGGGCGGCGGCGCCCCCTGGGCGGAGTCCCACCAGGGCGCGTCGGGCGGGACGGGGCTGCCCGGCTGCGCCGGGAGCGGCAGCAGCTGGACCGCGGTCTCGCCGCGGGGCTGCCCGTCGGGTCCGGCCAGGCCCGGGGTGACCGGACCCGGGGTGACCGGCCCCGGGGCCACCGGGTCCGCGGCCCCGGGATCGTGGGTCACGGGGTCCGGGGCGCCGGGGGCGAAGGAAGCGGGCGGGACGGCCCGGGGATCGCGCGCCGGGGATGCCGACCGCGGGTCGTACGCCGCGGGCGGCACCGGGCGGCGGCGCGGCGCGGTGCCGTACCGGCCAAGCTCCGCGTCCGGGTCGCCGTCCGTCAGCTCGGGCGGCCGGGACGGCGACCGGAACACGACCAGCACCGCGATGCCGCCCGCCACCAGCGAGACGATCACCGCGATGGTCATCGAGGTGTGCACCAGGGCGGCCGCGGCCAGCCCGCCGATCAGCGCCGCGGCGACCACCAGCAGGGCCCAGCCGAGCTGGGCCGGCCCGGCCGACTCCGGGTCCTGCCTGCGCCGACCCCGGGCCCTCACTGGCCCACCTGGGGGAGCTGGGGGGCGAGCCGGAACGTCACCAGCAGGGGTCCCTGGCGCACGTCGGCCGAGGAGCAGATCCAGCCCGCCAGCACGTGTGTGGTGCGGACCGCGCTGCCCCAGCCGACCGGCGGTTCGATGCACACCTGGTACTGGCCCGCGGGCACGTTCGCGGCGAACTCCAGGGCCGGGTTCAGGGGGCCCGACGCCACGCTGGCCAGCGTCCCGGCCTGCAGCACCCGCACCGGGCTGCCGGACACGCTCAGGCCGTCGGTGCCCTGCTCCGTCACCTTGACGGTGAGCTTGACCGAGGGCCCCCGGGTGGCCTGCGCGGTCGAGCTGGTGCCCGGGCGGGCGGCCGGCGAGGACGAGTGCGCGGGTTCGGGCGCCGCCGTCGAGGCGTGGCCGGTGAACCCGCCGATGACCAGCACCGCGACGAACGCGGCGGCCTGCGCGAACAACGGCGCGGCCAGCTTCTTGCGGTCGAGCATGACCACCGGAGGAATCCCCTCCTCTCGCGGATCGGGCGCTATTACCCTGTCACGGACGTGTCGCTACTGCTCCCACCACGGCTTGGGGACCGGCTTTTGCGCCACGGTGGGCTGCGCCGCGGCCGGCCTGGGGCCGCCGCCCGGCGGCGGGGAGGTCAGCGGGGCGGTGCGACCCGGCGGTCCGGGCGACGCGTGGGCCGGCCGGGGCGCGCGAGCAGGCCGGCCGCCGGGCGCGGGAGCAGGGGCCCGCTGCCACCAGGCCGTCCGGGACGGCGGCCGGGCGGCCGGCGCGGCCTGCTCCGGGACCGGCGGCGGCGCGGCCGGGGCGCCGTAGCCCGCAGGGGCGCCGTAGCCCGCAGGGGCGCCGTAGCCCGCCCGGGCGCCGTGGGCGGGGGCCGGGTAGCCCGCCGGGCCGGGGTACGCCGCCGGAGGGGTGCGGGCCGGGGGCGCGTGGGGCGGCGGGACGTGGGGCGGGGGCGCGGGGCCGACCGGGCCCGCGGGCCAGGAGGCGGCGGCTGCGGGCGGCAGCGGGCCCTCGGCCACGGCCGGGGGCGAGGCGAGCGCCTGCTGCGGCAGCCGGGCGCCGGCCCGGGCGTAGCCGAGGAACAGCAGCACGCTGATCAGCGTGACCAGGACCCAGGACACGTGGCTGTTGATCGGGTTCCAGTCGTTGAGGCCGTGCAGCACGGCCGCGATGCCGATCCCGACCAGGCCGAGCGAGTACTTCCTGACCGGGCCGGTGATGGCCAGGCCGATGAAGTAGCCGGTGATGCCGGCCCACATGGCGTGGTCGATCGGGTCGGTGAGAAAGCGCCAGACGTACTGGATCGTGAGGTCCTGCAGCACCAGGCCGTTGACGTTGCCGGACAGCGACCCGAGCACGTTGGTGAAATAGTGCACCACTTCGGCGGCGCCGAACACCAGCCCGCTCACCGCGCCGAGGAACAGGTAGTCCCGGGGGGTCTGGGTGTCCCAGTAGTGCCGCCAGATCCACGCCACCACCACGATCGGGATGGCCTTGGCCAGTTCCTCGGGGATGCCGATGGTGAAGACGTCGAGCAGGCTCCCGGTGCTGCTGTGCAGCCTGGTCTCCAGGAAGATCGCGATGGGCGCCTGGGTGACGACGCCGACCACCGCTACGGCGGCCAGCATGGCCTTGGTGACGTGCTGCGGGCGGACGATGACGCCGAGCAGCAGCAGCCAGGCCACCGCGAAGTAGGCCGCGAAGATCCAGGCGATCTCGTGGATCTTGGCCTCGGTCGCGTTGTTGAGCATGACCAGCGCGATCGGCGGCACGCAGACCAGCGCGACCAGCAGCAGCACCGGCCAGCTGCGCAGCGCCGGGTCGCGGGCCCAGTGACGGATCGGCACGAGGTGGGAGAAGGAATACGACGGGAATTGCCCGCCGGAATTAGGAAAGCCGCCCCCACCCATAATGCCCACCCTTCCGCGACCGTGAGGGAATGGCCGCTGGGCCAGGGTCCGCCGCCCCTGGCTGTGCCCCAAGTCCCTGGAAGGTCCCCCCGCCCGCCAGGTCCGGGCACTTGAGGCGCCGCCCGGGTCATGGCGCGCGTGCGCCTGCTCCGAACGCCAATCCTAAACTAGCCCCGATGGCTTGCACTAGGGATCGCTATTGCCGGCCAGCCCGCGGATGATCACGATTTTCAGTCGCCGATAACCACCCGGTTGGTCAGCGTGCCGATGCTCTCGATCGTCACCGACACCTCGTCCCCGTCGGTCAGCGGCCCCACCCCGGCCGGCGTCCCGGTCAGCAGGACGTCCCCCGGCAGCAGCGTCATCACCGAGCTGACGTAGGCGATCAGCCCGGGCACGTCCCACACCAGCTCGGACGTGCGGGCCTGCTGCCTGATCTCGCCGTTCACGGTGGTGGTGAGCTCGAGGTCGGACGGGTTGGTCCCGGTCTCCATCCACGGCCCGAGCGGGCAGAACGTGTCGAAGCCCTTGGCCCGGGTCCACTGCCCGTCCCGGGCCTGCAGGTCCCGCGCGGTGACGTCGTTGGCGCAGGCGTAGCCGAACACCACCTCCTCGGCGCGCTCCCGCGGCACGCCGCGGCAGAGCCTGCCGATGATGACCGCCAGCTCCCCCTCGAAGTCGACCCGCTCGGCCAGCTTCACCGGGTACTTGATCGCGTCCCCCGGGCCCGTCACCGACGTGGACGGCTTGAGGAAGATCACCGGCTCGCCCGGCGGCTCGCCGCCCATCTCCCGCACGTGCGACGCGTAGTTCCGGCCCGCGGCCACCACCTTGCTCGGCAGCACCGGCGCCAGCAGCCTCACCTCGGCCAGCGGGTACCGGTTGCCGGTCAGCCGGACCCCGCCCGGATCCACGCCGAACGGGTGCCCGTGCAACTCCGCGATCGACAGTCCCGGCCGCGGCGGCCGCCCGGCCCCTCCGCTTTCCAGTTCGCCCTCGACTACGCCGTACGCGACCCCGTCGCCCTTGGCGAATCTCGCGATACGCACGCCACTCCCTTTACCTATTGACCGTGCGGCTGGCTACTGCTGGTAGCCCTCGACCTCGCTGACCGGCCGCACGATCGCCTCGTCCGGATTCTCGCCGAACTCACGGCGGGCCCGCCGCTGCCGCAGCAGGTCCCAGCACTGGTCCAGCGCCACCTCGGCCGAGCGCAGCTGCTCGCGCTCCTCCGGGCCGTTCAGCTCACCGGCCGCCAGCTGCTGGCGGAGCTTGTGCTCGGTCTCGATCAGCTCGCCGATGTGAGCCATGATCTCCTTGTCGTCCATGCCCCTACCGTAAATCCCTGACCGTCCTGCTGCGGCCGTGGGTCTATTAATTGGGCCCGAACGGATCCGGTTCCCGCCTTCTTCCCGGCTACTCGCAAACCTGGGCGAAACGGACATCACGATTAGTGATCTCTCTGGTACCCGCCGGAGCCGCGAAGTCGTGGCTGGAACAGGGGGCGGAAGCGGACGAAATCCTCGGCGGTCACCAGGTGAATGGTGTTACGCATGAGATGGGCACGAACCGCAGTCCGTTCGGTCAAAAGATCTTTCAGGTGCTGCGGACCGAAGCCGGCCAGCCGGGTCCACAGCCCGACGTACGGAGCCAGCGGGGCCTGGGCTTGCAGCCCGGCCAGGTGCGCGATGGCCTACCGGGGCGCCCGCGCGGACCGGCGCAGCAGCAGCTGGCGGTCCAGCGTGGCCCGGTTCAGCGTGCGGCGGTCCAGGCGGTCCGTCACGGCGCCAGCCACACGGCGGTCGCCTCGTCGGCCGGGTAGAACGACTCGATGGCCAGCTCCTCGACGGTGACGTCCAGCGGCGTGCCGACCACGGCGGTGATGCTGATGAAGGAGAGCTCCTCGCGGTCGGTGCGGTAGCGGAGCGGGACCACGACGTCGGCGGGTTCCGGCCGGCGGCCCTGGCCACCCGGATAGGCTTCGAGCTCGTCGTGCAGGGCGGCCAGCCGCGGGTCGCCGGTGGCCTGCGCCTGGCGGTGCAGCCGGGACAGCAGGTGGGCGCGCCACTGCGGCAGGTTCGCGATCCGCGGGGCCATGCCGTCCGGGTGCAGGCTCAGCCGCAGCACGTTGACCGGGGGCTCGAGGAGGCTCGGTTTTACGTGGCTGGTGAAGTGCGCGATGCCGCTGTTCGCGTCGACCAGCTCCCACCAGCGGTTCACGAGTACCGCCGGGTAGGGCTCGTGGCCCCTGAGCACGCTGCGCAGGGCGTGGCGGACCGCGCTGAGCTCGGGCTCGTCCAGGCCGCGTTCGGGGTAGGCCGGGGCGTAGCCGCCCGCCAGCAGCAGTGCGTTGCGGTCGCGCAGCGGCACGTCCAGGTGCTCGGCCAGGTGCAGGATCATCTCGCTGCTCGGCCGGGCGCGGCCGGTCTCGACGAAGCTCAGGTGCCGCGAGGAGACGTTCGCCGCGATGGCCAGGTCGAGCTGGCTGAGCCTGCGGCGCTGCCGCCACTGCCTGAGCAGGTCCCCGGCGTGCGCTTGGGTGGTCATGGTTTTCGTGAGCTTAGCCGGTCCTGGTGGGCGCGCACATTACCTCGGAGGTAATTGCCGCGCTTCCCTGCGGTGGGCAGGATCGTGTTCCGACGCGTTCAACTACCACGGGAGGAAATCCGATGCAGGAAATCATCGAGCGCTACATCGCCGCCTGGAACGAGGCGGACCCGGCCCGGCGGCGGGGGCTGGTCGACGCGCTGTGGGCGCCCGACGGCAGCTACACCGACCCGCTCGCCGACGCCCGCGGGCGGGACGAGATCGACGGGCTCATCGGGGCGGTGCAGCAGCAGTTCCCGGGCTTCGTGTTCACGCTCGGCGGTCCCGTCGACGGGCACCACCACCAGGGCCGGTTCAGCTGGCACCTAGGACCGTCCGGCGGCGGCGAGCCCGTGGTGATCGGGTTCGACGTGGTCGTGCTGGACGACGGCGGGCAGATCCGCAGCGTGCACGGCTTCCTGGACAAGGTGCCCGCCGCGGCCTGACGCTCGCGGGGCCACTTCGGGAGCCTTGGCCGCGTCCGGCGGGGCCGCGACCGGCGGGGCCGCTTCGGGGGAGCCTTGGCCGCGTCCGGCGGGGCCGCTGGGGCTGGTGTGGTACCTGGGGCGACCGCACCAGCCCCGGCCGGGGCGGCCGTGGCCTAGTCGCATCATTGTGGGTCGCTACCCCCGCGATCACGGGGGTAGCGACCCACAATAAGTTGGTTCTTACGAGTGAGGCGGTTAGCTGGGCTCGCGGCCGGAGCGCAGCAGGCAGTAGGTGACCGCCTCCTCCAGGGCGTGCCAGGAGGCGGCGATGATGTTCTCGTCCACGCCGACCGTGCTCCAGGTGTCGCCGGCGCCGTCGTCGGACTCGATGAGCACCCGGGTCACCGCGCCGGTGCCGTGCGTGCCCGCCAGGATCCGCACCTTGTAGTCGGTGAGCTCGAGGCGGGCGAGTTCGGGGTAGATCTGCTCGAGCGCGGCGCGCAGCGCCTTGTCCAGCGCGTTGACCGGGCCGTTGCCCTCGCCCACCGCGACCAGCCGCTCGCCCTTGGCCTGCAGGCGCACCGTCGCCTCGCTGGTCATCCGCTGGTCCGGGTGGCGTTCCACGATGACCCGCCAGGACTCGACCGCGAAGTACTCGTGCCGCTGGCCGAGCTCGTCGCGGAGCAGCAGCTCGAAGCTGGCGTCGGCGGCCTCGAACGTGTAGCCGCGGGCCTCCATGTCCTTGACCCGGTCGGTGACCCGGCCGATCGTGTCCTTGTCGCCGGACAGGTCGTAGCCCAGCTCGCGGCCCTTCAGCTCCACCGACGCGCGGCCCGCCATGTCCGAGACCAGCATCCGCATGTCGTTGCCGACCAGGGCCGGGTCGATGTGCTGGTAGAGCATCGGGTCCACCTTGACCGCGCTCGCGTGCAGGCCGGCCTTGTGGGCGAACGCCGACAGGCCCACGTAAGGCTGGTGGGTGTCCGGCGCCACGTTGGTGACCTCGCTGATCGTGTGGGCGATCCTGGTCATCTCCTGGAAGCCGCCCGCCGGGAGGACCTGGCGGCCCTTCTTCAGCTGCAGGCCGGCTACCACGCTGAACAGGTTGGCGTTGCCCGCCCGCTCGCCGTACCCGTTCGCCGTGCCCTGCACGTGCGTGACGCCCGCGTCCACCGCCACCAGGGTGTTGGCCACGCCGCAGGCGGTGTCGTCGTGGCAGTGGATGCCCAGCCGGGATCGCGTGGCGTCGGCCACGGCCGCGACCACGTCGCCGAGCTCGTTCGGCATCATGCCGCCGTTGGTGTCGCAGAGGGCCACCAGGTCGGCGCCCGCTTGCACGGCGGTCCTGACGACTTCCAGGGCGTAGTCCGGGTTGGACTTGTAGCCGTCGAAGAAGTGCTCGGCGTCCAGGAAGACCCGCTGGCCGTGCTCGCGCAGGTGGGAGACCGTGTCCGCGATCATGTTGAGGTTCTCTTCGAGGGTGGTCCGCAGGGCGAGAAGGACGTGCCGGTCGTGACTCTTGGCCACCAGAGTCACGACCGGCGCGCCCGATTCGCGCAGCGCGGCGACCAGGGGGTCGTCGGCCGCCTTGACGCCGGGCCGGCGGGTCGCGCCGAACGCGGCGAGCTGCGCGTGCTTGAGGTCCAGTTCGGTGGCCGCGCGGCGGAAGAACTCGGTGTCCTTCGGGATCGCGCCGGGCCAGCCGCCCTCGATGAACCCGACGCCGAGTTCGTCTAGCTGCCGCGCGATGACCAGCTTGTCGGCCACGGTGAGGTTGAGGCCCTCTTG
>Ga0335073_10008882_pt1 | contig 14091 bp, 14 predicted proteins | sample Lox_Sample_22_FD_207093 | JGI IMG/M metagenome (GOLD analysis project Ga0335073, IMG submission 207093) | Soil microbial communities from Loxahatchee National Wildlife Refuge, Florida, United States - Lox_Sample_2.2 | ecosystem: Environmental > Terrestrial > Soil > Wetlands | place: USA... | reverse complement strand
CCGCTCCGGTTCCTCGCCGCGTTGATCGGCGCGATGTTCATCCAGATAGGGACCAACCTGTCCAACGACTACTCGGACGCGCGGCGGGGAGCCGACACCGAGGACCGGCTCGGGCCGGTCCGCGTCACCGCCGGAGGGCTCGTGCCGCCCCGGCAGGTGCTGATCGCGACGTACCTGACCTTCGGCGTTGCGGTGCTCGCCGGTGTGTACCTGGTCATCGTCGCGGGCTGGCAGCTGCTGCTCGTCGGCGCCGCCTCGATCCTCGCCGGGGTCCTGTACACCGGCGGCCCGAAGCCCTACGGCTACGAGGGCCTTGGAGAGCTGTTCGTGTTCCTGTTCTTCGGGATCGTCGCGGTCGCCGGCTCGTTCTTCGTGCAGGTCAAGCACCTCGACTGGGAGGCGTTCGCGCTCGCGGTGCCCGTCGGGCTGCTGGCGGCGGGCCTGTTGATGGTCAACAACATCCGGGACATCGACACCGACCGCCGCGCCGGCAAGCGCACGCTCGCGGTTCGGCTCGGGCGCGACCGGGCCCGGACGCTGTTCGCGGTGACGGTGTACCTGGCGTACGTGCTGGTGCCCGTGACCTGGGCGTTCGGTCCGCTTGGCCCGTGGCTGCTGCTCGCGTGGCTGACGCTCCCGCTGGCCGCCCGCGTCGTCCGCGTCGTGCGCAACCGCACCGACGGTCTCTCGCTCAACGGAGCGCTCGCCCAGACGGGGATGCTCCAGCTCGTGTTCTGCACGCTGCTGGCCGCCGGCGTGCTCCTCAGCCGGTGAAGGTCGACGTCGAGGTTTTAAGGGCGCGCTTGCGCGCGCCGTTTGTTTCATCATCGGGGTCGCTTTCCGACCGCGAGCTCGTCCTGGTGCGCCTGGAGGACTCGGACGGCTGGGTCGGGCTCGGCGAGTCGGCGCCGCTGCCGGACTACCACGGCGTCAACGTGGGTGACGTGCTCGAGACGCTCGGGGCGTGTCGGGACGTGCTGGCCTCCGCGCCGCCCGGCACGTCCCCGCGGGAGGCACTCGCGCAGTGGCGCGCGATGGCCGTCCTCCCGGCGGCGGCGGCGATCGACATGGCGCTGTGGGACCTCGAGGGGAGGCGCACCGGGCAGCCGGTCTGGAGATTGCTCGGCGCCCGCGACACCGAGCCCGTCGAGGTCAACTACACGATCGCGGCATCCGACCGCGCGGGCGCCGCCGCGCAGGCGAGCGAGGCCAGGCTGGCCGGGTTTCGCACGGTCAAGGCCAAGGTGGGGATCGGCGATGACGCCGGCCGCCTGGCGGCCGTCCGCGCCGTGCTCGGGCCCGGCGTCGCGATCAGGCTCGACGCCAACGGCGCCTGGTCGATCGCGGAGGCCGAGGCAGCGCTCAGTGCGTTTGCCCCAATCGGGATCGAGCTGTGCGAGGAGCCGGTCCGCGGCCTCGCGCAGACGCGTGAGCTCGCGGCGGCGACGAGCGTGCCGCTTGCACTCGACGAGACCGCCGCCGCGATCGGCGCGCTCGACCAACAAGTCTGCGACGCGGTGTGCCTGAAGGTCGCGAGCTCGGGCGGCATCACCGGGCTGATCGACGCGGCCCGCCGGGCGCGCGCGGCCGGCTACGACGTGTACCTCGCCTCGACCCTCGACGGGCCCCTCGGGATCGCCGCGGCGCTGCACGCGGCGGCGGTCATCCGTCCCCGCCGCGCGTGCGGTTTGGCGACGCTCGCGCTGTTCGCCGACCGCGAGGATCCGCTCCCGGCGCGAGACGGGCGGATCGACGTCCCGCCGGGCGCCGGCCTCGGCGATGGCTTCGCGTCCTGGTACCGCGCCGCCTGACCGCCGCCTGACCGCCGCCTAACCGGCGCAAATGTGACCCAGGTCACGGTTCACCCGGCCCCCAGCGGGTAAAAGTGTGAACCGAAGAAATTTCTCTGACGTACTAAAGGCAGAGGGCTCAGGTGACGACCATGTTGATCAACTGAGCAGCCGTTTGATCGGACCGGGAGATGCAAGATGAGTCCTGAACGTTCCAAGGCATACAGGCGGGTCATGAAAACGCTCGACGACATGGGTCCGAGCAAGCTGCTCGACGACGAGCAGCAGCGGATCCGCTACGCCGCCGACAACCTCGTCTTCAGCAAGGACCTGAGCGCTGACGTCGAGGCATGTGACGCACTCGATGACGTCGCGGCCCTGTGCCGCACGCTCGTCGAGAGTGGGCGCTGGCAGCAGGAGACCGCGATGCGCCTCCTCGATGACGTGTGCGAGTGCGGACCGGACAGCCCGGTCATCCTCCAGGCCGCCTAGCTGATCAGCTCCGCGACGCGCCCCGGCGCTTCGAGATGCACGGCGTGACCCGTCTCCGGGATCACGGCAACCGACGCCTGCGGTAGCTCCGCCGCCATCTCGGTCGCGATCGCCCTGAACTTCCCGTCGCGCTCCCCCACGACGAGCGTGACCGGCACGCCGAGATCGCCGAGGCGTTCCCACAGCGACGGCAGCGCTCCCGTGCCGAGGCCGCGGAGCGCGCGCGCCAGCCCCATCGGCTGATTTCGCCTGCGGTCGGCATCGATCGCCGCTGCCACCTCGGGCGGCTGCCCCGCGAGCACGGGCGTCTGCGCCCACCGGTGCGCGAACTCCTCGATCGTCATGTGCTCGACCTCGTCGGCGAGCCGTTCGTCGCTGGCGCGCCGCGCCGCGCGCTCCGCCGGGTCAGCTAGCCCCGGGCTGGCCCCGATCAGCACGATGCGATCGATGCGCGGTCCGAGCGCCGGCGCCACCGCCGCGTGGAGCGCGATCCGCCCCCCCATCGAATAGCCCACCAGCGTGAACCGCTCCGGAGCCGCCTCCGCCAGGTCTTCGAGCACCGCGTCGAGCGACACGGGCTCCCGCGCCGAGGCCGACCCATGCCCGCGGATGTCGGGCGCGAGCGCCCGGTAGCTTTCCGCGAGCGCCGCGACCACGGGGTCCCAGCTCGCTCCGGTGTGGGTGAAGCCATGCAAGAGGACGACATCGCGCGCCATCAGATCCGCATCATGACCGCGACCAACACCTACCTGCTGCTACGCGCCTTCTGCGACGAGCTTGCCCGCTGTGGCATGCAGCACGCCTGCACCGCGCCCGGATCGCGCTCGACCCCGATCGTCCTGTCGCTCGTACGGCAGCCGCGGATCCGATGCTGGTCGCACATCGACGAGCGGTCCGCCGGCTTCTTCGCGCTCGGTGCGGCCAAGCGGTCGAGCCGTCCGGTGGCGGTCACGTGCACGTCCGGCACGGCGACCGCCAATCTCGCGCCGGCGGTGATCGAGGCACAGTACGCCCGGGTGCCGCTGATCGTGCTCACCGCCGACCGCCCACCCGAGCTACGCGAGGTCGGCGCCGGGCAGACGATCGACCAGCTGAAGCTCTACGGCGACGCGGTCAAGTGGTTCTTCGAGGTCGGGCTGGACCGCGCGACCCCGGACTCGCTCCGCTGGATCCGTACGCTCGCCTGCCGCGCCTACTGGACCGCCGCGGACGGCCCACCGGGGCCCGTGCACCTGAATTTCCCGCTCCGCGAGCCGCTGGTTCTGTCCGAGCCCCTCCCCGAGGACCGGAGCGGCCGCGACGGCGAGGAGCCGTACGTGATGTTCGACGCGCCGGCGCCCACCGCCCCGTCTCCGGCCGGCCCGGGCGGGCACCCGGCGGGGCGGATCGTGATCGTCGCCGGGCAGGACCGCGACCCCGACGGCGGCGGGCACATCGCGCGCGTGGCCGCGGAGGCGGGCATCCCCCTGCTCGCCGACCCGTTGTCCGGCGCGCGACGCGGGCCGACCGCCGTCGTCCACTACGACCTGCTGCTGCGCGACCCGGAGTTCGCCGCCGCCCACCGCCCGCAGTTCGTTCTCCGCGCCGGCGACCTCCCCACGTCGAAGCCGCTGCGGGCCTGGCTGGCGGGGCTCGAAGCCGCCCAGATCGCGTTCGATCCCGACGGCGTCTGGCACGACCCCGATGCGGTGGTGGGGCTGCGGATCCGGGCGCCCCTCGGCGCCAACCCGCCGTTCGTCGACGGCGCGCCGATCGCCGCCGACCGCGACTGGCTCGCGTCCTGGCGCGCGGCCGACCACGCGGTCGCGGGCGCGGTCGACGCCACGCTGGGCGACGAGCTCTCAGAGCCGCGCGTCGCCCGTGCCCTCGGCGGGTGGCTGCCGCCCGAGGCGACGCTGTTCGTCGCCTCCTCGATGCCGATCCGCGACGTCGAGGAGTTCTTCCCGGCGCGGGACGGCGGGCCGCGTGTGCTGTCGAACCGCGGCGCGAACGGCATCGACGGCACGGTCTCGTCCGCGTTCGGCGCGGCCGCCGCCTCCTCCGGCGAGGGGCCGGTCGTCCTCCTGATCGGCGATGTCGCGCTCGCCCACGACATCGGGGGGCTGCTGGCTGCGTCGCGGCTCGGCCTCCCGTTGACGATCGTGCTGCTCAACAACGACGGCGGCGGCATCTTCCACTTCCTCCCGGTGGCCGGCGAGAGCGACGCGTTCGAGGAACACGTCGCCACCCCCCACGGCCTCGAGTTCGCCCGCGCCGCGGCCCTGTACGGATGCGACTACCACCGGCCGGCGACCCTGGCCGCCCTTCGTGACGCGATCGAGTCCTCGCTCGCCGGCGACGGCACCACGATCATCGAGGTCCGCACCGACCGCGAGGAGAACCTCGCGCTCCATCGCCGCGTGGTCGACGCAGCCCTCGCCGCCCTCTCGCGCCTCTAACCCGCCAGCACCGGCAACAACGCGCCCAGCTTAACCTCGGTCTCGGCGAGCTCGGCCACCGGGTCGGAGTCGCGCACGATCCCGCCGCCGGCGTACAGATGCGCGAGCCGCCCCCGCACCAATGCACACCGCAGAGCCACGCAGAACTCGCCGTCGCCGGCGGCGTCGGTCCACCCCACGGTGCCCGCGTACCAGCCGCGGTCGAGTCCCTCGAGCGCCGGAATCAGCGGCGCCGCGACCTCGAGCGGCTCACCTCCCACGGCCGGCGTCGGATGCAAGATGCCCGCGAGATCGACCGCGCTAAGCGGCGCCGCCAGCTGTGCCCGGATCGGCGTCCCGAGGTGGATGATGTTCGCCACCCGCACCAGCGACGGCTCGGGCGCCGCGGTCACCCAGACCGACACGGGACGCAGTGCCCGCGCGATCCGCCGCACGACGATCGCGTTCTCCTCGCGGTCCTTCTCGCTCTGCAACAACTGCTCCCCGAGGTGCTCGTCGATCGCGGGATCGGCGCTCCGTCGCGAGGAGCCCGCCAGTCCCACGGTGGATGCCCGCGCCCCGTCCCGTCGCACCAACAACTCGGGACTGGCGGCGATGAAAGCGGCGTCGCCGCGACCGACTGCGAACACGTAGCACGACGGAAACGCCTCGCGAAGCAGCCCGAGGGCCGCGCCCAGGTCGTGGTCGACGGGCGCGTGGACCTCGACGTCGCGGGCCAGCACGATCTTCTCGAGCATTCCGCTGCGGATCCGCTGCACCGCCCGCGCCACCGCCTCCTCGTAATGAGACGGCGGCATCGGGCTCACGACGCGATATTCGCCCGTCGGCGCCGGATCGAACAGCGGGAGCGCCGGCGACCGCAGCTCGCCCACACGCTCCGCCACCCGCGCCAGCAAATCGTCCGGCGTGTCATCCGGCGCGGCCTCGACGTTGACGGTCAGAGACACGCGGCCCGCACCGCGGGCCAGCGACACCTCCGGCACGACAAGCGACGCCGGCGCGAACCCCTGCCACCGCGGCGAGCCCCCGCCGTCGGGCGCGAACGCGAACCCACCGAGCGCCACCAGCCCCGATCCGGGGGGCCCGTCCGGTGCGTCAGCGAACGCGGCCGCCGCCACCGCGGACCATCGCCGCGCGACCACCCCGAACCGGTCAGAGCCATCCGCCTCGAGCACCCGAACCGACCCGACGGACGCCACCGCGTATCCGTCCCGGTCGGGCTGCTCGAGGCAGAACCACTCCTCGCCGGGCCGGCGCGAGGCCACGGCGACCGCGGTGGGGTCTACCCCGGCGTCGACGCCGCACGTGACGCTGGCGAGCTGCGGGGCGCCGACGGCGCGGGCACGCCGGAGGGCATCGCCGACGCGGCGCTCCAGGCGCCGGACGCTGACGGCGTCGAGCCAGCCTTCTGCCGAGGAGACCCCGAGTGCTATGTCTCGCCGCGTCCCCGGGCGATCGCGATCTCGCCGGTCCGCGCCATCTCGATCAGACCGAACGGCCGGACGAGCTGCTCGAACGCGTCGATCTTGTCGCACGTGCCGGTGACCTCGACGACGATCGCGCGCTTGGTCACGTCGACGACCTTGCCGCGGAAGATCTCGCAGATCTGCATGACCTCCGCGCGACTCGCGCCGTCGGCGGACACCTTGAACAGCGCCAGCTCGCGCGCAAGCGTGTCCTTGGGCTCGAGATCGCGGATCTTGAGCACGTTGACGAGCTTGTGCAGCTGCTTGGTGACCTGGTCGATCGGATGCACGGCGCCGTCGAGCGTGAGCGTGATCCGCGACAGGCGCTCGTCGTCGGTCGGGCCGACCGCGAGCGTGTCGATGTTGAACCCGCGTCGCGCGAACAGTCCGGCGATCCTGGTCAGGACACCCGGCTTGTTCTCGACGAGGATCGACAGGACGTGCTTGCGCCCGGTGCGCAGACCCACCGCCGCCTCGAGCTCGTCGAGCGACAACACTTCTTTTGTTCCTGGCTCACCCATTCCAGTCACCCCACCATGTTCCTGGCCGGCTGGCCCGCGGGGATCATCGGATAGGTGTTCTCCTCGCGCGTGACGCGCACGTCGACCAGCACCGGTCCGTCCATCGCCAGCGCCTCCTTCATGTCGCTCACCAGCGTCTTCTTGTCCTCGAACCGCAGGCCGGTCGCGCCGTATGCCTCGGCCAGCTTCACGAAGTCCGGCCACTTCCCCATGTCGACCTGGCTGTAGCGCTTGTCCCAGAACAGCTCCTGCCACTGGCGGACCATGCCCAGGTAGCCGTTGTTCATGATGAACACCTTGATCGGGATGTCCTCCTGGGTGCAGGTGGCGAGCTCCTGGATGTTCATCTGCACCGAGCCGTCTCCGACGATGCCGACGACGGTCCTGTCCGGGCATCCGACCTTCGCGCCCATCGCCGCGGGCAGGCCGAAGCCCATCGTGCCGAGGCCGCCCGAGTTGATCCACAGCCGGGGCTCGCGGAACGCGAAGTACTGCGCGGCCCACATCTGATGCTGGCCGACGTCGCTGGCGACGATCGCGTCGCCGTCGGTGGCCTCGTACAGCGCCTGGATCATGTACTGGGGCTTGATCTCCGAGTCGGTCGAGTCCTCGTACTGGAGCGGGTGGCGCTGCTGCCACGTCCTGATCCGCGACCACCACTCGTCGAAGCGCGTCGGCTCGGGGACGAGCGCGCGGTACTCGGCCGTCAGTCGCGGCAGGATGTTCTTGGCGTCGCCCACGATCGGGATGTGCGCGGGCACGTTCTTCGAGATCTCGGCCGGATCGATGTCGATGTGGATGAACTTCGCGCGGGGGGCGAACTCCGACAGCTTGCCGGTGACGCGGTCGTCGAACCGCGCGCCGATCGCGACGATCAGGTCGGCCTCGTCCATCGCGTAGTTGGCGGCCCGCGTTCCGTGCATCCCCAGCATCCCGAGCCACTGCTCGTGCGGGGCCGGGAATGCGCCGAGCCCCATCACCGTGCTCGTGACCGGGAACTTGTCCGAGGTCGCGAGCTCGACGAGCTCAAGCCCGGCGTTCGCGCTGACCACGCCGCCGCCGGCATAGATCACCGGCCGGCGCGAGTTGGCGAGCGCCTTCGCCGCCAGCCGGATCTGCTTCTGGTTGCCCTCGGTCGTCGGCTGGTAGCCGGGCAGACGGAGGTCGGTGACCGGCTCGTACGGGATGTCGGCGCGGCTCAGGTCCTGCGGGACGTCGACCACAACCGGTCCGGGCCGGCCGCTCCGCGCGATGTGGAACGCCTCGTGGATCGAGCGAGGGATCTCGAGCGGGTGCTGGATCATGAAGCTGTGCTTCACCACCGGCATCGTGATGCCGATCGTGTCCGCCTCCTGGAACCCATCGGTTCCGAGTAGCTCGGTGCGCACCTGGCCGGTGATGAACACCACCGGCACCGAATCCATCATCGCGTCGCAGATCGGCGTGATCAGGTTGGTCGCGCCGGGGCCGCTGGTCGCGAGCGAGACGCCGACCTTGCCCGTCGCCTTCGCGTAACCCTCGGCGGCGTGGCCGCCACCGGCCTCGTGGCGCACGAGGATGTGGCGGATGCCGGCGTCGTAGAAGGCGTCGTAGGTTGGGAGGTTCGCGCCGCCGGGAAGCCCGAATACGACGTCAACACCTTCTGCCTTCAAGCATTCCATCAGGGCGTCGACTGCACGCATGCGCGTTGCCTCCTTTCGGCGAACCAGGGTACGCGCGGCCGTCCCGCGCGCGGGGGAAGGCGAGTGTAACAGTGGCTTTCCGGCGGGTTTATGGCCTCGATCTGGATGTGAGTCGATCGCCACACCCAACGGAGGCGTGGTCGATTTGTGCTCACTATGAGCCACAAACGACCAAGGTTGCTGGATTTGAGGCCACGATGACCCCTTTTCGGCGAGCGCGGGGTCAGCCCGGGCGGATGCTCGACGCCATCCGACGCTCGCGTACGTCCGCCTCGGACGCGATCGCGACGTCCGGGAACTCGAGCTCCTCGCCGCACCGAACGCAGACCGTGTCGTGGAGCATCAGGACGCGCCCGCAGCCCGGGCACTGACGCCGCAGCTCCCGGTTGTCGAAGCGGTAACAGACCGCGGCGAGCAGCCCGAAGAACGGGATCAGCCCCGAGATCAGGAACCACACGAAGAACGACGAGCCCTTGATCCGGCCGACGATGCCCCCGGCCAGACCAAAGAAGAACATGATCACCAGCAGGCCATCGGAGGCCATAGGACCGGTGCTACCAGACGAGGGTCTTGACTGCCCAGAGGACCGCCAGCACCGCCGCGACCACGACCACCGTCCAGAAGATTGCGACCACGAATCCGATGACGATCTTCAGGAGCAGCGCGGCCGCAGCCACCAGCACGATGCCGGCGAATGCCTTGCGAACGACCGGCGTGCGAGTCCTCGATGGCTCCATTTGAGTATCCATGCTCATAAGCGTACTCCCGCCAGAGCACGGCTCCCGAAGGAGACGCTAAGAACCGCGTCAGGCGATCAGTCGTACGTGCGCTTGAGGTGCTCGAACCGGGACTCGCCGGAAACCGGCGGCGGGTCGAAGCGCAGGCGGGCGATCCGGTAGCGGCGGACCGGCACCGACTCTCGCGACGACGGGGCGGCGCGGCGGTCCGCCACCAGCAGGACCTTGGAAGCAGCAGCTGAACGGGTCATGGCGAGAATGATCGGCCGCGGGCCACGCCCGCACATTGGCCCTGAGTACAAAGATCGAGCGGTCAGGCCAGCCGCGCGGCCGCGGCGAGCGCCTCGCGCGCCGGCGCGGTCAGCCGCCGCCGTAGCCGCCACCGCGCGCCCGAGAACGCCAGGTTCGCCACCGTCGCGAACCCCTGCTCGTCCGTCCTCAGCGCGAGCAGGAGATGGGCGACCCGGTCGCTGGGAGGCAGCCCCGATCCGGTCGCCTTGACGCAGTAGCAGTTCACGCGCCGCCCACCCGGGCGCACGAGCAGGGCGCCCGCCTCCCCCACGAGCCATACGCCCAGCCGCCCGCGCTCGAGCATCAAGCCCGTCCGCGAGTAGAGCTCCCGTGGCGGGTGGTCGACGAGGTCGCCGAGCAGACCCAGGGCGACGCGCTCGGGCTCGGTGCCCGAGGCCGAGCGGGGCTTGACGGCGCCCGCACCCCGGGCGGCGTACAGCTCCGGGATCGCCCAGGCGTGGACGAGGCACAGGGCCGCGAACGGCAGCATGATCGGCCCGGCGAAAGCGAGCGCCACCGCCCCGGCCACGAACGGCACGGCGTGGACGACGCTCGACAGCGTCCACAGGCGCCCGACACGCCGCAGCGACCCGTCGCTGACGCGTGGGCGCCAATGGACACTGGCGACCTCCGGGAGGACGTTCGCGAACGATCCGCCGGCCGTGGCCGGCGCCGTGTCGGCGGTCCGGGTCAGCGCCCTAGCCTCCGGCGATCGGGCGGCGCAGGATCACCACGGGGGCATCGAGCGGCAGCTCGCGCACCTGCTCGGCGCGCCCCTCGCCGTGGGAGACGAGTGCGTAGTACCCCTGCTCCAACTCGGCGCGAAACGCCGCGACGGCTGCCTCCGCGCTCACTGGATCGTCGATGGTCCATTCCGCCAGCGTCGTGTGGCCGGTCTGGTCCATCCTGATGAGTCGCGACATCGCGGCGCCTCCTGATGACGGGTTTGGGACATCGTACGCTCCGCCATCCGGCGCCCGTGGAAGACTTTGCAAGTTGCGGATAGGGGTGGTGTGCTTTGGGTAGGTATGGGAATTAGTGCGCTTTTTGGTGTGATAGGATCGGCTTTCGGTAGAGTCAGTAACGGATTACGGACGACGGCTTGCGGGGGATCAAAGCTCGAAGGGGACGTCTACGTGGGTCTCAGCCGCGACGCGAAAGCGCGCTGCCGCACAGCTCAATCCGGAGGGGCTCCAGGGTGACGCCGCACGCGGCGTCACACGCTGAACAGGCCCGGCAGCTCGGCGTCCCCCGAGCCCGCTCGGATTCCACCGCGTCGGCCATCGCGCGACTGCTGGACGTCCGCGTCTGGTCCCAGATCCGGCTCCTGCTCGACGCCGTCGTCCTCTGCCTCGCTTCGATCGCCGCCCTTTACGCCGGGCCGATCCCCGACAGCGGCAGCTCTCAGTGGGTCGCCGGTGTGTTCCCGCTGCTCACGCTGGGCCTCCTGCGCGCCCGCAGGGATCCCGACGAACGGCTGCATGTCTCGCCGCTCGACACCGCCGCCTATGTGCTGGGCGTCGTCTCGATCTCGGCGATGATGATGATCGCTGCCGGCTCGATCGTCGGTGGCCCGCACCCGGTCGGACTTGCCGTCCGGCTGTGGCTGTTCGGCGTCGTGTACCTCACCCTCGGGCGGCTCGTGCTCGGCTCGGTTCGTCTCCAGGCAAGCCGCGACGAGGCGCTGGCAATGCCCACGCTGATCATGGGTGCCGGCTCGGTCGCCGAGCTCCTCGTCCAGCGCATGAAGGAGGACGGGTGCTACGGAATGCGCCCGGTCGGATATCTCGACGCGGACCCGCTGCCCCGGCCCGAGAACAGCGGCGGCCGGGCGATCCCGGTGCTCGGTGGTCCAGAAGACCTGGAGACCGCCGTCGCCGAGACCGGAGCGCGTCGCCTGATCCTGGCGTTTTCCTCCGAGCCGGATCGCGTGCTCGTCGACAAGGTCGAGGAATGCCAGAGGCTGGGCGTCGAGGTGCTGCTCGTGCCGCGGCTGTTCGAGTCGATCAACGACCGCATGACGGTCGACCACATCGGCGAGGTGCCGCTGCTCTCGCTCCGCCCGACCAACCCGCGGAGCTGGGAGTTCACCGTCAAGCATGCGCTCGACAGGTCAGTCGCGCTCGTGTCGCTGATCGTGCTCGCGCCGCTGTTCGCGCTGGTGGCCCTGGCCGTGCGGTTTTCGTCGAGCGGCCCCGTGCTGTTCCGCCAGCACCGGGTCGGCCGCGACGGGCGCGAGTTCGCGATGCTCAAGTTCCGGACGATGCGCGGAGATCCCGCGGTCGTCGGAGAGGCGGACGCCCGCTGGGCCGCCCAGCTACGGGGCGAGTCCGGGACGCCGTGGGCAGGCCCCGAAGACCGCATCACACCGGTCGGCCGCTTCCTGCGTAAGACGTCGATCGATGAGCTCCCCCAACTGCTCAACGTCGTCCGTGGCGACATGTCGCTCGTCGGGCCAAGGCCCGAGCGAGTCAGCTACGTGCGGGACTTCGAGCGCATCGTCTACCGCTACACCGACCGGCACCGCGTCAAGTCGGGACTGACCGGGTGGGCGCAGGTCAACGGCCTTCGCGGCGAGACGTCGATCGCCGACCGCGTCAAGTGGGACAACTACTACATCCAGAACTGGTCGCTGAAGCTGGACCTCAAGATCATCATGCTCACGTTTGCAGAGGTTTTGCGCTTTCGCGACAGCCAGAAGGCTCGAAAGTACGGGCCCGATTGGGCGAGAAAACGGCGCCGCGGCTGAGCCGAGGCGCGCGTTTGCACACCTTTCCGGCGCGAATCCGGCACATGTTTCCATCGTGCCGATGGCGGTGTCCGCAAATAGGGCATTTTGAAAGCGATCGGCAGGGACAGTTCCGCTCGGGAGGGCGTCGGTTGGCGACCGGGGTTGCGGGCGTGGACTTCCGCTGCCCCGACCCATGCGCCGAATCGCTGTCATCGCCCAGTTGCTGCTCGCGTCGCTCCTGCTCGGGGCGACACCGGCAGTGGCGGTGTACAACGCTCGCCGGCCCGCGATCCAGAAGACCCGCCGGGCGGCGACCCACAAGGCCCGCCGCGCCGCGTGCCAGCAGAAGAAGTCTCGGACCCGGCGGAACAAGAGCGCCACGGCGAAGAAGCGCTGCCGTCGTGCCTCCCATGGCACGCGAGTCGCACGGCCGGCGGCGACCGGGCCGCTGATCGTCGGCCTCAACGCGGACGTCTCGGGCTACGGCGGGGCCAGCACCGCGCCCCGCCTGAACGAGGTCATGTCGCAGACCGATACCAGGTGGTTGCGCGAGGACTTCGAGTGGGCGAAGATCGAACCGCATCCGGGCGACTTCGAGTTCGGCTACTACGACCACTTCATGCTCGAGGCGGCACGCCGTGGCGAGCGGATCCTCGCGCTCCTCTACGACGCACCATCGTGGGCGGGGCCGGCGCCCTCCGCGATTCCGGCGGATCCGTCGAGCTACGCCGCATTCGTGGCTGCGGTGATGCTCCGCTACGGCCCCAATGGCTCGTTCTGGTCCCAGCACCCAAGCCTGTCCGGCTCCGCCATACGCACCGTGGAGATCTGGAATGAGCCGTACTTCTCCAATGGCGACAATGGCAACTACGACCCGGGCCGGTACGCCCGGCTCGTTCAGGCAGCCGGGGCTGCCGCTCACGCCGTCAATCCGTCGGTCAGAGTCCTGCTCGCCGCCGAGATGCAGAGCGCTCGCAACTCCCAGGGCAACTGGGAATGGTGGGTCGACTCCCTGTATCAGGCCGTCCCCGGGCTGAACAACTATTTCGACGGCGTGGCGATGCACGACTACGGCACCAATACGAGCACGCTCAACCCGATGATCTACGGCCGGCCGTACGGCAACTACGACCATATGCTCAGGATCGAGAACCTCCGCGGCCAGTTCGTCCGTCACGGTGCGGCTGGCAAGCCGTTCTGGCTCACCGAGGCGGGCTGGTCGACTTGCAGCGATGGCCCCGACTGCGTCACGCAGGATGACCAGGCGGCCAACCTCGCCACCCTCTTCAACGACATCCACAGCCAGTGGGGCAACTGGGTCCAGGGAGTGTTCATCTACAGCTACGGCGACGGAGCCGATCCGGCGTCCGTACAGGGGGGCTACGGACTCACGAACCTCGATGGGACGCCGAAGCCGGCCCTGGCGGTGTTCCGGGCCGCCGCGCTTGCCAGCGCCGGCGCAGAGCGCGACCGGCGCGCCCGCAAGTCTTCGAACAGTCGTTGAGCAACCGCTAAGCGGGCTCCCATGGACCACATGGGTGGGTCGACCACCCATGTATGTCCAGGCGCCGGGCCCCGATTCTGCTTGCCGTGCTCACGGTCGTCCTGGCGCTGCTCTGCGCCGGGTCGGCGTCGGCTGCCCACCCGGCTGGCAAGACCACTCGCCGCTCGCCCGTCCACAGTGCCGTCAAGCACAAGCCGGCCAAGCGCAAGCCCGTCAAGCGCAAGCCCGTCAAGCGCAAGCCGGCCAAGCGCAAGCCCGCCAAGCGCAAGCCCGCCAAGCACAAGCCGACGAAACCCGTGCACTCGGTACTTAAGCCGGTCGCCGCCCCGAGCCCGGCATCGCCGGTAGTCTCGGCGCCCGGGACGGCTCTCTCAACCGCGACCGGAGTCCTGACCCAGATTTCCACCCCGGCGCCTTCCTCTGGCCCCACCCCGCCGGC
>Ga0335073_10008880_pt1 | contig 14093 bp, 14 predicted proteins | sample Lox_Sample_22_FD_207093 | JGI IMG/M metagenome (GOLD analysis project Ga0335073, IMG submission 207093) | Soil microbial communities from Loxahatchee National Wildlife Refuge, Florida, United States - Lox_Sample_2.2 | ecosystem: Environmental > Terrestrial > Soil > Wetlands | place: USA... | reverse complement strand
TTCTGCGGGGACCTGCTCACCCAGCTCGGCGGCGGCCCGCCGGTCACCGGGGACGACATCCTGGACACCGCGATCAGGGCGGAAGAGGTGTTCCGGCAGACCTCGCTCGGCCCCGCGGTGCCCGCGGCCTACCGGCGCCTCGCCGACCTGGCGCCGCGCCAGCTCGCGATCATGCACGGCTCCGCCTACGCCGGGGACTGCCCGGGGCTGCTGCGCGCGATGGCCGACGTCTACGAGCAGCGATTCGGCTGCGCGCCGTCCTAGGACCGCGGCCAGGTGCGGTGGGCCAGCCTGGCCACCATCTCCAGCTTGGCCCGCTGCGCGGCGGGGGTGACCGGGTTGGCGACCGGGACCGACGCGAACCCGCACTGGGTGGACAGCGCGAGCTGGTCAAGCGGCTTGTAGCTGGTCGCCTCGGTGATCCGGGCGGTCACGTCGTCCTCGGACTCCAGCCGGTCCGACTTCGTGGTCAGCAGGCCGAGGACCACCACCGTGCCGTCGCGCACGTCCGCCAGTGGCTCGAAACCGCCCGCGCGGTCCGAGTCGTACTCCAGGAGCAGGCGGCTGAAGGCCAGCTTCGGGAACAGCGCCGAGGAGATCGCGCCGTACCCGCCGGCCGAGTGCCACGCCCCGCCGGGCCCGTTGCCGCGGCAGACGTGCAGTGCGCTGGTCACCCCGGAAACTCCGTCGAACAGCGAGCTGTCCAGCTCGGCGTCGAACGCCAGCTCGGCATCCGGGTCGCGGCCGTGGGCCCGCATCGCGGCGCGGGTGTCCGGGTCGCACAAGGAGCCGTAGTTCGGCGCGTCGAGCTGGATGTAGTCGCAGCCGAGCGACACCAGGGTGTCGACGACCGACCGCAGGAAGTCGCGGACCTCGGTCAGGTACTCCTCGGCCGAGTCGTAGACGCTCGTGGAGTCCTCAGCGGACCAGTACCGGCGGTGGTAGCTCGGCGCGGGCATCGTGTACTTCGTCCTGGCCCGCGCGTACCGGGCCAGGAACGCGTACTCGCCCGTCATGTCGCCGATCCGGGGCGCGGTGGCGACGCGCCTGACCACCGCCGGGTACCCGGCCGGCCGATCGGTCGCCGCCGCGCCGGAGCGCCCCTCGGTGGCGCCGCGCCAGTTCAGCGCGCCGCGGCCGGCCGTGGTCGCGAACGCGTCGATGAACCGCGTGGTCTGCGCCCACGCGACGCGCCGCACCTCGCCGTCGGTGATGACGTCGAGCCCGATGTCCTCCTGCAGCTTTATCGCGTCGCGCGCCGCGTCGTCGAGCACGGCCGTGTCGGCGGGGCCGCCGCGGCGGGCGGCGCGGACCACGGCGTCGTCGCGGAGCAGGCTGCCCACCGTCTCGGCCCTGGTTGCCTGGTCACGATCGTTCACGCACGCTCCCCGGGTCAGCGGATCTTGGCCAGGGCGGGCACCACCCGGGCCGGGTTCTCATTGAAGATCTTGATTTTGTCATCCTCGGTGAGGAAATCGAAAGCGCCGATGACCGGCACCAGGTCGTCGCTGGTCCGGCCGGTCTCCGGGCGGACCGCCCGCCCGGATCCCGGCGCCTCGGTCCCGAACAGCAGCCGCGGCACGCCGCGCTGCTTGATGGCCGCCTCGAGGAAGTTCAGGTCGTAGGCGCAGGTGTCGTAGAACAGGTTCTCCGACAGGTCCTTCTGCGCGATGTGGTGGTCGGTCGGGATGAACCTGTCCAGCCCCCCGCCGCAGTGGCAGATGATCACCTTCAGCCCGGGGAACCGCTCGAAGACGTCGCCGTGCGACAGGAACTGGCCGGCCAGGTACTGCTCGGTGTAGAAGCCGAGCTGGTAGTTGTGCGGCACCACCCGGAACCGCGGGTCCAGCGAGTTCGTGCCGTGCACGATCAGCGGGATGCCCAGTTCCTGGGCGCGCGCGTACACGGGGTGCCAGTAGGCCTCGTGCATGCCGGGCGTGGTGCGCTTGCCGCCGGGGTCGGGGGACAGGTACGCGGCGGCGAAGCCGAGCTCGGTCACGCACCGGTCGAGCTCGTCCAGGCAGTTCGACAGGTCCGCCGCGTCGGATAGCTGCGGCAGCATCGCCGCCCCGAGGAACCGGTCGGGGAACATCTGGCACTGCTGGTGGATCATGTCGTTGACGTACCGGGTCCAGGCCGGCAGCAGGTGCGACTCCATCCAGCCCAGCATCAGGAACGGGCGCGGGCCGATGATCTGCACGTCGATGTTCCGCTCGTCCATGTACTTCGCGTGGCCGAGCGCGGCGGCGTGGAAGTCGTCCCGCGTCACCCCGGCCGGGCCGGCCTTGTCCTGGCCGATCGGGGAGGCCATCGGCGTGTTGGACCCCATCATCAGCACGAGGAAGGAGTTGGCGGAGAACGGCACCGACACGTGGCCGTGCACGTCGAGCACGCGGACGTTGTTGTACACCGGGGATCCTTTCTGGTCACTCCCACCGTACGAAGGCCATGCCGGCGCCCGTGCCTGCTGGCGTCCGGTAACCAGGAACGTAGTCAACCACCGCGGCCGCGAGGTGCTCGAGCGCCCCGGCGGCGACGACCCAGTTGAGGATCTCGGAGTTTCCCGAGCGCAGCTGGTCCCGCGACAGCGAGCCGAGGACCGACGCGTCGCGGGAGGTGAGCCCGTCAAGGACCCGGTGGTCGAGATTCTCGTCGACCACGAAGTGGCTGAGCCCGCCCGAGGCGATGACCGCCACCCGCGCGTCGCCTGGCCAGGACTCGACGGCGCGGCGCAGCGCCCGGCCGAGCTGGTAGCACCGCGTCGCGGAGGGCACGTTCGGCGGGTAGTAGGTGTTCACGAAGACTGGCACCATCGGCGTACTATGCGGCAGCCCGAGCCGGTACCTGGGGAAGGTGAACGCGTGCCCGAGGGTTCGCCCGGCGGGCTGCTTCCTGACCACGGTCAGGTCGAAATCGTCCCAGGCGAGCTGCTCCGCGACGTGCGCGCTGAGCTCCTCGGCGACCAGGTGCGTGGCCGGCTCGTCGGCGTGCACGGCCCAGTAGGCGGCGCGGATGCCCTTGGGCACGCGCTGCAGCGTCTCCTCGTCGGGCAGCATGTCCACCAGTTCGGGCCCCGTGAAACAGGCGAACGTGGGGATGCCGTCGTCGGTGAACATCTCGCGCTGGTCGTCGCCGATCACGACCGCGACGTCCGGGCTCGCCTTGGCCAGCGAGACGGTCAGCGCCTCGATGGCCTCCTGCCCGCGCTGGTACTTGCGCTCCCAGATCGCGGGCGCGAGCTGTTCGGTGATCGCCGGGTCCGCCTCGGCGAGCAGCTCGTCGTACGAGTGGTACATGGCGTCGGTGCCGAGCAGTTGCGGATTGCGCCGGTCCCGCTCGGCATGATCGAGCCACATATCTACCCCAGAGCTCAGCTGAGGCGTATGCGACGATGCAATGCCAATGACGATATCTGCCATTCCTGGCACCTCTTATTTGGCTATCGGTGCGTCAGTGTCAGCAGAGTTTGGCAGGCCTGTTTCACTCTGGTAGCGATCACGCTAGAAAATGATCAATACCGTGTCAACAGGCGGTAACGCCAAAACGCCGCGCGTCCCGTTGTGCCGCCGCGAACTCCTCACGAGCTACCGGCAGACCAGGCAGCCGGCGTGCGTCGTGACGAGCAGGTCCCGGCCGGATCCGGCGGGGAAGGCCGCGGACAGCACGTCCGCGACGATCCGCTCCGGGTCGGCGTGGTCGAGCGTCGAAGACATGCTCCGCACATAGGCCGCGACCGGCTCCGGGTCGGGAATGCGCAGCTGGCCGGCGAAGTCGTGCCTGGTCACCGAGGAGAAGACGGTGCGCAGCAGCGCTTCGCCGTCGTGCAGCCGGATTCGCTCGCCCGGCCACGCGCCGTGCGCGGCCGCGACGATCGTGCGCAGTTCCCGCAGGTGGTCCGCCCCGTTCAGGCCGACCACGACCCGCCCGCCTGGCCGGGTGACCCGCCGCAGCTCGCGGATCGCGGGCACCGGGTCGGGCACGTGGTACAGCATGTGCATCGCGAGTGTCAGGTCCGCCGCACCGTCCCGCAGGGGCAGCGCGCCCGCGTCGGCGGTGATCAGCGCCGCCCGCGCCGCGCGCCCGCGCGCCGCGGCCAGCATGCCGGCCGAGAGATCCGCCCCGAGCACCCGCCCGGCGAAGCCGCGCCGGCCCAGTTCGGCCAGGTACGCCCCGTTGCCGCAGCCGATGTCGGCGACGGCTTCACCGGCGGCGGGCGCCGCCACGTCGAGCACCCGCGCGGCAAGGTCGATCCGCGGGTGCTGGTAGGCATAAATGGACTGGCGGGCCGCCAGGTTGACGTCGGTCCGGTACTGCACGCCGCGCAGGAAGTCCCGGTCCGCCCACCGCTGCGTCACGAGGAGCGGCCGCCGGCCGAGCCCCCGGCGATCTCATAGGACCACAGCTCGCTGTGCACGCCCACCGGGCGCTGGGGCGCCTCGCCGCCGGCCCGCTCGGCCGCCGACCGGTGCCCGTGCGCGAACGCGGGCGAGTTCACCCACGCCTGGAACGACTCCTCATCCCGCCACCGGGTCACCACCAGCCACACGGACCGCGAGTCGGCCGGCTTGAGCAGCTCGAACCCCTCGAAGCCCGCTTGGTCGTCCACCGCGCCCGCCCGGGCGGCGAACCGCCGGGCCAGCTCGTCCCCGCCGTCTTCCGGCACGGTAATCGCGTTGATCTTCACCACGGTCATGGCACCGATCATGCCAGGCCCAGGAAGCCGTGGCCTAGGCTGGTGCGCACGGGGACAATGTAAGCAGGAGGTAGACATGCCTGAGGACCTGCTGTTCACGCTCGGTGCCGACATCCACTGCACCGATGGGATCTGCGGCACGCTCAAGAGCCTGGTCATCAACCCTGCCGTGGACGCGGTCACGCACCTGGTCGCCGAGCCGCCGCACCAGGAGGGCGTGGGCAGGCTCGTCCCGTTCAGCCTCGTCGACACCGCCACCCTCGACGGCGAGATCCGGCTCAGGTGCACCACGACGGAGTTCGGCGATCTCGGCGCCGCGGAGGCGCGCGAGGTCGTCCCCGGCACCGCGCAGTGGGAGATCTACGCCGACGAACCGATCTCCTCATGGCCCTACTACGCCCCGCCCGGAGTCATGGGCGCCCCTGGCCTCCCGCCCGACCCCGTGGTGAGCGAGCAGGCGGTCACCGTCGACACCGTGCCGGATCAGCTGCCCGACGAGGACGAGCTGTCCAGCGATCAGCGCGTGCACGCGACGGACGGTCACATCGGGCACGTGCGGGGGATCGCCGTCGATCCGGGCACTGGCCGGGTGACCTTCGTGTTCGTGCGGATACGGCACCTGCTCGCGCACAAGACGGTGCCCGTCCCGCGGTCCGCCGTGGCCGAGGTCGACGCGGATGGCTTCCACCTCAACATCACCACCGACCAGGTGCGGAAGCTGCCCCAGCCGGCGTAGCCGCCGGTCAGGCCGGGACGGACAGGGACAAGCCGAACTCGGCCGCCTCGTTGGTCCACCACGACCGCAGCGCCAGCCCGGCCGCCGCGAGCTCACGCTCCACGCCGGCCCGGCGGAACTTCGCCGACACCTCGGTGCGCATCTCCTCGCCGGCGCCGAACCGGACGGTGAGCCCCAGGTCACGCACCCGGACCCGCTGCGGCGCCGCCGAGCGCAGCCGCATCTCGATCCACTCGTTGTCCGGGTCCCAGGCCGCGACGTGGTCGAAGGCGTCGAGGTCGAAGTCCGCGCCGAGTTCGGCGTTCAGGACGGCGAGCACGTTCTTGTTGAACGCGGCGGTCACCCCGGCCGAGTCGTCGTAGGCGGCCACCAGGACCGCCGGGTCCTTCACCAGGTCGGTGCCGAGCAGGAACGTGTCGCCCGGGCGCAGCTGGGCGCGGACCCGCGCCAGGAACGCGGCCCGCTCCGCGGGCACCATGTTCCCGATCGTGGACCCGAGGAACGCGACCAGCCGCGATCCACCGCCGGCGCCGTCCGCCGCCGGCAGCCCGAGCGACTCCTCGAAGTCGCTCTCGACCGCGTGCACGTCCAGGCCCGGGTATTCCGCCGCCAGCGCGTCCCCGGCGAGCACCAGCGCGGATTCGCTCACGTCCACCGGCACGTAGGAGCGCAGCGTCCCGGCGTCGCGCAGCGCGTCGAGCAGCAGGCGGGTCTTCTCCGACGACCCCGAGCCGAGCTCCACCAGGACGTGCGCCCGGGACGCGGCTGCGATCTGGGGCGAGACGGCCTTCAGGATGGACCGCTCGGCGCGGGTCGGGTAGTACTCGGGAAGTTCGGTGATCTTCTCGAACAGCGCGCTGCCCGTCGCGTCGTAGAACCACTTGGGCGGCAGCACCTTGGGGGTCGCGGTGAGCCCCGCGAGGGCGTCGGCGCGCAGCGTGCGCGCCCGGTAGTCCGGCGGAAGGCGGTGTTCGACGGTGGTCAACGGATACCTATCCCTTCGGTCAGCGGTCCTTCGGTCAGCGGTCCTTCTGTCGACGGTCCTTCTGTCGGCTGTCCTGCCGCGGGCGAGCCGAGCGGCCGCACCGTGACCCGCGCCACCGTGGCGGTGAGCACCTGCCGGTCCGGCACCTCGGTCCAGCCGGGTTCGCCGTCGCCGGGCTCGGACGCGACGGTCACGGCGCCGCCGGCGTGCCGGTACCACAGCGCCTCCCCGTCGGTCGTGGCGGCGACCGAGCGCCCGTCGGTGAGCAGGAAGTTGAGCCGGCCCGGACCGTAACGCCCGCCGGCCGCCTCGACGGCGCCGATCGTCGCCGCCAGCGCGACGTCCAGGGGCGCTCCCGCCCGCAGCCGCCCGAGCACCAGCAGCCACAGGAACGCCGAGTCGGTCAGCGCCTCGAGCGACAGCAGCGCCTCCGCACCGAGGGAACCGGCGGACAGCGCGGCCGCGGACGCCGGCCAGCCGGCCAGCGCCCCGTTGTGGCTGAACAGCCACGGGCCGGACGCGAACGGCGCGACCGCCGTCTCACCGAGCGCGGTGCCGGCGGTGGCGTCACGCACCGCGGCGAGCACGGCGCCGGACGAGATCACCCGGGCCACGTCCGGCAGCGACGCATCCGCCCAGATCGGCACCGCCCGCCGGTACCGCGCGGGCACCGGGTCGCCCGCCGCGTACCAGCCAACCCCGAACCCGTCGGCGTTCACCGTCCCGTGCCGCTGCAGCCGCGGCGCCCACGACTGCCGGTACAGCCCGTGCGGCGGGTCGAGCAGCACCGACCGCAACGGGACCGCCGGCCCGAGGTAGGCGAGATGCCGGCACATCAGCGGGCCCGGGACTCGCCGGCCTCGGGCGCGGACCGCGCCGTGCGGAACCCGGCGAAGATCTGCCGCCTGATCGGATAGTCCCAGTTCCTGAACGTGCCGCGGCACGCCACCGGGGACACGCCGAACGCCCCGCCGCGCAGCACCTTGTACTCCGGGCCGAAGAACACCTCCGAGTACTCGCGATACGGCCAGGCCACGAAGCCCGGGTACGGCAGGAAGTCCGAGCTCGTCCACTCCCACACGTCGCCGATCAGCTGCCGCGCGCCGGACGGCGCGGCGCCGGCCGGGTACGCGCCCGCCGGGGCGGGCCGCAGGTGCCGCTGCCCGAGGTTGGCCAGCTCGGGCGTTGGGTCGGCATCGCCCCACGGGTAGCGCCTGGACCGGCCGGAGACCGGGTCGTGCCGCGCCGCCTTCTCCCACTCCGCTTCTGTGGGCAGCCGCCGCCCGGCCCACCGCGCGTACGCGTCGGCTTCGTACCAGCAGACGTGCACCACGGGCTCGTTCGGGATAATGGGCTGCGGGACACCAAAGGAGACCCGCACCCAGGCATCCGAGTCCCGCCGCCAGAACAGCGGTGCCTCCAGCCCCGCGCGCCGCCGGTGCGCCCAGCCGGCGGCCGACCACCAGCGGGGGTCGTCGTAGCCGCCGTCGGCGATGAACTCGGCGTAGGCGGCGTTGGTCACCGGCGTGGTGTCCAGGTAGAACGCCGGGACGTGCACGTCGTGCGCGGGCCGTTCGTTGTCAAGCGCCCACGGCTCGGCCGAGGTGCCCATGGTGAACGGCCCGCCCGGCACCAGGACCTCGGGCGGCAGCGTCGCCGCGTCGGCGGGCGCGGGGGGCGGCGGGGGAGCCGACAGCGCCGGACCGCCCGCCCGCAGCTGGTGGGTGGCGAGCATCGTCTCGTCGTGCTGCGCCTCGTGCTGGGCGATCATGCCGAAGGCGAACCCGCCGTCGGTGAGCCGCGTCCCCCCGAACGTCACCCGCTCCAGGAGGTCGAGGACCCGGCCGCGGACCTCGCGGGAATAGCTGCGCGCCTCGCCCGGCGGAAGCAGCGGCAGCGCCGGGCGCTTCGCGCGCGGGTGCTCGAACGCGTCGTACAGCGGGTCGATCTCCGGGTGCATCGGGGTCCGGCCGCCGACCTCGCGCAGCAGCCACAGCTCCTCCTGGTTGGCCACGTGCGCCAGGTCCCAGACCAGCGGCGACATCAGCGGGGAGTGCTGCTTCACCAGGTCCGGCTCGTCCACCGCGCTGGTCAGCAACGTGGTGCGGCCACGGGCCGCGAACAGCTCCGCGGCGATCCGTTCCCGCAGCGCGTCGTCGTCGGTCATCGCAGTTCCTCCAGGAGGTCGTCGGCCGGACATCGGTCTCTGCTCACATACCGTTCGATGAAGTCGTCCACCGCGGCGAGGATGGCGTCGGGGGTGTGCTGCCTGACCAGCGCGCCGCGGGCCGCGGCGAAGCACGCCCGGCTGGCCCGCGCGATCCGCGGGTCGGACGGCCCGAGGCGGGCGGCGCGCAGCCACAGGCCCTCGCCGTCCCAGGGCGCGCCGCCGTCCCACAGCGCGGTGGCGGCGGCCATCGCCGTGTCGCCGGCCCGCGCGTCGGACAGCAGGGCGCTGACCACGGCGGCGGGCACCACCCAGCCGTCGCCCGGCTGCGCGTCGATCATCCGCAGCTCGAAGTGCCCGCGCGGCCGCACCGGCGGGAACAGGGTGGACAGGTGATAGGTCAGGTCCTCTTCCGTCGGCGCCCGCGGCGCGGCCGCCGACGGGTCCCGCACCCAGTCGCGCAGCGTCAGCCCCGGCGGCGCGGACCAGTCGTCGGACCCCGGCGAGCGCACGCACATCACCCGCGCGTCGAGCGCGTACGCGGCCCACGCGGCGGGCAGGTCCCCGGTGCCGTTCAGCCGCGGCGGCCGGGTGCGGCCCGGGTCCATCCGCGCCCAGACCTGCTGGCGGCAGGACCGCCAGCCCGCCGGCCGGCCATTGCGCAGCGGCGAGTTCGCGAACGCCGCCACCAGGACGGGCCCGATCGTGTGCAGCAGCCGCCACCGCCAGCGGTAGCCGGCCTGGCCGTCGCTGTCGTCGCCGGCGTCCAGGCACACCTGGACCGACGCGGTGCCGCACATCATCTGGCGGCCCCACGGGCCGTCCCGGTCGAAGAAGGTTTCCATGGCCGCGTACCGCGGCAGGTTCAGCACGCGGCGCGGCGGGCGGAACGGGTCCATGCCGACCCCGGTGAGCTCCAGCCCCGCGGCGGCGGCGGCCGCGCGGAGCGCCGCGAGGTCGGCGGCGGTGGCGTGCACGCATTCAGCGACAGAATCGGCGGGCAGCGAGCTGAGCTCAAGCTGTCCGCCAGGTTCGGTGGTAAGCAGTCCCCCGGATGGCAGCACGCCCGGTGACGTGCTGGTCGGCAGGCCGGCCGGCAACCCGGCCCCCGCCCCGGTCCCCGTATCGGCGCCGAAGGCCGCCACGGCCGCCGCGATCCGCTCCGCCGGCACCGGCAGGGCGGGACTGCGCGCGTCACAGACGATCCACTCGAGTTCGACGCCGACGCGGCGCGGCGGCCCGGTCTTCAGGCAGATCCCGTGGATGTGCTCCGCGGCCTGCTCCTCAGCGATGACAGTCATGCGGGCACCATAACCCCGACCTCCGACAATCCGGCCGTCCCGGACAGCGACTTCCCCGTCAGCCGGCTCGCAAACAGCGGCTGACGTGCGGAGATCCCCGTCGGAGTCATCGAAACACATTTGTTACAAACCATGATGACATACCTCCTCGCGCACGCGGGCGGCCGGCCTGCCCTTCCGGGGTAGGGTCCACGGCCGCGCCGCCAGCGTTACACCGGCGGCGGCGGCCGGCCTAAGGGCGGACCTCGACCCGGCCGGGGGAGCCGGCCTCGACGCGGCCGATGACCGCGGCGAGCACCTCGCGGCGCGTCAGCTCGGCGGTCAGCGTGTCCGGCGCCGGCGTGGCGAGCAGCAGCCCGCCCGAGGTCTGCGCGTCCTGCAACAGCACCGCCACGGCGTCAGGCACCGCCGAGTCGATGGTGATCCAGGGCTCGAGGTAGGCCATGTTGTTCCTGGTGCCGCCCGAGACGTAGCCGGCCTCGGTCAGCTCGCGGGCGCCGGGCAGCAACGGCACCGCCGCGGCGTCGATCACCGCGCGGACCCCGCTGGCGCGCAGCATCCGGTGCAGGTGGCCGAGCAGCGAGAACCCGGTGACGTCGGTCGCGGCCACCACGCCGGCCGCCAGCGCCGCCTCGCTGGCGGCCGCGTTCAACGACGTCATCGACGCGACCGCGCCCGCGAGCACGCCGTCGGACGCCGCGCCGCGCTTGTGCGCGGTCGCGATCACGCCGGTCCCGAGCGGCTTGGTGAGCACGAGCGTGTCGCCGGGCCGCGCCGCGTCGACGGTCAGCAGCCGCGACGGCGCGGCCAGCCCGACGACCGCCATCCCGTACTTGGGCTCGGGGTCGTCGATCGTGTGGCCGCCGACCACCAGGCAGCCGGCCGCCCTGGCCACCGCCGCGCCGCCGCGCAGCACCTCGGCGAGGAGCTCGATCGGCAGCGTAGACCCGGGCCACGCGGTGAGGTTCAGCGCCACCACGGGGCGCCCGCCCATGGCGTAGACGTCCGACAGCGCGTTGGCCGCCGCGATCCGCCCCCAGTCGCGGGCGTCGTCCACGATCGGGGTGAAGAAATCGGTGGTCAGCACCAGCGCCTGCTCATCGGAAAGGCGCAGCACCGCCGCGTCGTCGCCTTCCGCGGCGCCGACGAGCAAGTCACCGTCCGACGCCGCGCCGAGCATGTCGCCGGAACTTCCCAGCGAGACCATCAGCTGATCCAGAGCGGACAGTGGTAGCTTGCACGCACACCCGGCGCCATGCGACAGCGAGGTGAGCCGGACCGCGGAAGCAGATGCATGCTGGGTAGTCACGGATCAACCGTATCCTGGGCGTTATGCCAGGATGAAGGGCAAAGAGAGTGCCGTCCGTAAGGTTTCCGCATGTGAGGCGGGGCAAGGCCGACGAGCCGCCCGGCATCGTCGGCGTCGCGCGCGTGGACCCGCGGACGAAGATCCTGGTGAAGCGGCTGAACCCGGGTGACATCGCGATCATCGACCACGCCGACCTGGACCGGGTGAGCGCCGACGAGCTGATCGACTGCCGGGTCGCCGCCGTGGTGAACGCGGCCAGGTCGATCACCGGCAGGTACCCCAACCTCGGCCCGCGGCTGCTGATCGAGGCCGGCATCCCGCTGGTGGACGACGTCGGCGCGGAGGTGCTTGCGAAGGTCAGCGAGGGCGCGGTGGTCCGGCTGGACGGCGCCGTGCTCTACGTCGGGAACACCAGCGAGCAGGTGATCGCCAAGGGCGTGCGGCAGGACGAGGACACGCTCGACAAGGCGATGGGGAAGGCCACCGAGGGCGTGACCACCCAGATCGACTCCTTCGCCGAGAACACCCTGGAGTTCCTGCGCCGCGAGCGCGACCTGCTGACCAACGGCATCCCGGTGCCGGAACTCGCCACCGCGATGGACGGCAGGCACGTGCTCGTCGTGGTGCGCGGCTACCGGTACCGGGAAGACCTGCGCGTCCTGCGGCCGTACATCCGCGAGTACCGGCCGGTGCTGCTCGCGGTGGACGGCGGCGCCGACGCGCTGCTCGAGGCCGGCTACCGGCCGGACGTGATCATCGGCGACATGGATTCCGTCTCCGACGAGGCGCTGTGCTCGGGGGCCGAACTGGTCGTGCACGCCTACTCCGACGGCCGGGCGCCGGGCCTGCCCCGCCTGCAGGAGCTTGGCCTGGACGCCGTCCCGCTCCCGTCGGCGGGCACCAGCGAGGACGTGGCCCTGCTCGTCGCCGACGCCTGCGGCGCCAGCCTCATCGCGGTGGTCGGCACCCACTGGACCCTGGAGGAGTTCCTCGACAAGGGCCGGCCGGGCATGGCCAGCACGTTCCTCACCCACTTGCGCGTCGGCGGCAAGCTGGTGAACGCCCGCGGCGTCCACCAGCTGTACCAGAGCAGGATCTCCGGCTGGGCGCTGCTCGTCCTCGTGCTCGCCGCGGCGTTCACGCTGGTCGTCGTGGTGGTCTTCTCCCCGGCGGGACCGATCCTCGGCAATTACTTCAGCGTCACCTGGCACTCGTTCGCTACCTGGTTCACTGGACTGTTCAAGTGATCGACTTCAGATATCACCTCGTCTCCATCGTGGCCGTGTTTCTCGCGCTCGCGATCGGCATCGTGCTCGGCTCCACCACCGAACTGCGCGGCGGCGCTCTCAGCCTGCTCCAGCAGTCGTCGAACGCGCTGCGCAGCGAGCTCAACGCGACGCAGTCCAAGAGCGCCGGCTACCAGGCGCAGGCCAGCGCGCAGGACCAGTTCCTGCAGACCGCCGAGCCCCGGCTGCTGGCGAAGCTGCTCGACGGCGAGAGCATCGTCATCGTCACCGAGCCGGGCGCGCAAGGCTCGGTCGTGGACGGCGTCGAGAAGGCCGCGACGCTGGCCGGCGCGACCGTCACCGGCGAGGTCGCGCTGCAGCCGAAGTTCAACGACATCAGCGGCGCCACGCAGTCCAGCCTCAGCAGCATCAACAACTCGATCGCGAGCACCGACGGCCTCCAGCTCACCGCCGGCGGCAACCCGCAGACGGCCTACCAGCAGCAGGCGGCCCAGCTGATCGCGACCGCGATCCTGGCGAAGAGCACCACCCAGACAGGCTTGCCGGCGATCAGCCCGCAGGCGCTGCTGAGCGCCTACGCGCAGGCCGGCTATCTGACCGTGTCCCCCAGCGGGGCGCCGTCCGGCCCGGCGGAACTCGCCGTGATCGTCACCCCGCAGTCCGCTCCCGCCGACGGCGCGGACGACCCGGCCAACCAGGTGCTGCTCGCGGTCGCGCAGGAGTTCGCGGGCGCCAGTTCGGCGACCCTGGTCGCGGGCGACGTGACCGGGTCCGCGCAGGCCGGCAGCGCGATGTCGGTGCTGCGCGCGAGCAGCGTGTCCAGCCTGGTGTCGAGCGTGGACAACGCGGACATGACGCTCGGCCAGATCACGGTTGTGCAGGCGCTCGCCGCCCAGCTAGCGGGCGCGAAGCCGAACAGCTACGGTATCTCGGGTGCGTCCGCGCTGAGCCCGGTGCCGATGCCGTCCCCGACGGCGACGGCGACGACGACGCCGCAACCGAACCCGTCGACCACGCGAAAGGCTGGGACGAAGAAGTGAAACGCGGGCCCGCGGCCGGCCTGACAACGGCCGCCCTGACCGTGGTCACGGCCGCGGTCGCGGCGCGCGCCGCCCACGCGGCGCTGACCCGGCGCCCGCCAGGCGGCGAGCAGGCCTGGAGCCGCACCAACCACCGCGGCGAGGCGGTCACCCTCCTCGAGGGCCCGGCCGTGTCCGCTGGTGCGGTGGCTGCTGTCCTTCTTTCTTCTGAACGGGCCCGTCTCTCCGCCTCCACCCGCCTCGCCCTTGCCCTCGCCGGGGCGGGCGCCTGCGGTTTCGGCGTCTACGACGACCTGGCCGGCTCAGGGAAGCGCCGCGGCCTGCGCGGCCACCTCGGCGCGCTGGCGCACGGCGAGGTCACCACCGGCACGGTCAAGCTCGGCGGCCTCGGCGCGACCGGCCTGGGCAGCGCGCTGCTGCTCGGCGGTCCGGCCGCCGACGTCGCCATCAACGCCGGCCTCGTGGCGGGCGGCGCCAACCTGCTCAACCTGTTCGACCTGCGCCCGGGCCGGGCGGTCAAGGTCGCGGCGATGTCCGCGGCGCTGATCGGCGCCGCCGGCGGTGCCCGCGGCCGCGCGGCGGTCGCCGCGCCGCTCGGCGCGGCGCTCGCCCTTG
>Ga0335073_10008879_pt1 | contig 14093 bp, 10 predicted proteins | sample Lox_Sample_22_FD_207093 | JGI IMG/M metagenome (GOLD analysis project Ga0335073, IMG submission 207093) | Soil microbial communities from Loxahatchee National Wildlife Refuge, Florida, United States - Lox_Sample_2.2 | ecosystem: Environmental > Terrestrial > Soil > Wetlands | place: USA... | reverse complement strand
GGGCGGTACGGGTATCGGGATAATACGCGTTGGAAATGGCCACCGCGGCGGCGTTTCCACCCCATTCCGAAAAGTTGAAGAAGTGGCCGCCGGAATCGGTGCGGGTGATCACAATCTGTTTCAGGGCGTAGCTTGCGCGGTTCAAGATGCCGCCCTCGCCGAGGCGGAAGTAGCGCGGGTCTTCGTGGGTCAGGATGGGGACCGCTCCTTCGGTCATGACATTGCCGAGCATCTGGTCGCCATAGGCGGTGGCGAACCGCTTGGCATAGCCCTGCACACCCTGCCCGAAAGAGGGGTTCTGATTTTCGATCTGGTACAAGCCGGCAAACGCGGCGGCGGTGGGAAACACCGGCCAATCGAACGAGTCTTTGGCGGCGATGGTGATTTTCTCTTTGGCGCTGATGGCACGGAAGGGAATGGACTCTTCCGTGGTCCGATTGTTGGGGATGACACCGAATATGCGCTTATCTTCGGCGGGCGCGGGGATTGCCTGATCAGGTGCGGACGGAGCGGGGGTATCTTGAGCGAGGCCCGGTAATAACCCCAAAACCAGCAATGCGAATGTGGTGGCGCACTGACGCATGCTTGCCACTATGGATGGCCGGAACAGCGATCCGGTTACCGGGAATTGTCGCCGAATCGCTAGTGCTTGTCCTTCTGGAAGTGACGCTTGACGTCGGGCCAGAATTCTTTCAGAACGTTCGACAGAGTGTCGGTGCCGCACTGGACGAAGAGGCGCTCGACGTTGTCCTGCCAGGTGCGCCCGTCCTGGTAATAAAGATTCGAGATTCCTACCGCGACCGAGTTGCCGCCCCACTCGGCAAAATTAAAGGTCTTGTGGTTGGAATCGGTTCGGGTGATCAGCGTTTGCCGCATGGCATACCACAGCCGGTGGCCGAAGGACCCTTCGCCGATTCGGAAGTAACGCGGGTCCTCGCGCAGCAACGCCGGCATGAAACCCTCAGTCATCATGTTGCCGATCATCTGGTCGCCGAAAGCTGTGCCGGCACGCTGCGCGTAGCCCTTGAATCCCTGTCCAAAGGAAGGGTTCGCATCCTCCGCCTGATAAATTACGGACATCACCAGGGCGGTAGGATACACGGCGCCATCAAAGGAATCTTTGGCGGCAATGGTCAGTTTCTGCTTGGCGGTGAGAGGTTTGAACGGCGTGGAGAGTTCGGCGGTGCGATAGTTGGGAAGGACGCCGTAGGCGCGCTTGTCTTCGACGGGTATTACGGCCGCGGCCGAAGCGGGCGCAGAGCCGGTGGGGGCGACGACGGAAGGAGATACCGATTCCGAGGAGGAGCTCTGGGCATGCACTGTAAGCACACTAATGACGGCAAAAACTAGAAAGGAAAGGCGCACATAGCTCCTGGATACTAAGGATGGTAACACGCCAAACCTCGTTTCGATGTCTTGTTAGCCCTTTTGGGCTACGCTGGCGTGCTCTTCATTTCTGTCGGATTCGACGCGCTCCCCCCGCGCCAGAAGATCGGTCAGGAACATGGAAAGAGTTCGATCCCTCCACTGAATTTGGATCATGAGATTCAGCCTGTCCGGGGAGGAATCGATTAAGGCCAAATCGGCGGTTGTGACTTCCGCGCCGGTTGGGACCACTACCGCGGTAGCTTTGCCATCGGGATCGCGGGCAACACAGACGCTGGACTGCTTGAGGCAGAAACGATACAACTCTGCCGGCATCTGGGGGAGGACTCCTATGACCTCAATTGTGACGCTTTCCACTCTGGCGGCGAAAGCTGGGTAAACTACGAGCCTACCCGGGCGCAAAGACTTCCGCGGACGAAACAGAGAAGCGGTAGACAAGCGATTCCGCGCTTTGGTATATTGAATGCTGTCCCAAAAATAATCTGCTCAATGGGAGGTTCGTTTGTTTCTTGACGGACCGCTTGCACCAATGAGGAATCATGGCACGAAAACAAGGTAAGCATTACCAAGCCGCGCGGAAACAGGTCGAAGCCAAAGAATACCAGCTGGAAGAGGCCATTCCGCTTCTCAAAAAAGTCAAATACGCCAAGTTCGATGAAACCGTAGAGGTGCACATGCGCCTCGGTGTGGACCCCAAGCACGCCGATCAGATGGTGCGCGGCACCGTGGTCATGCCGAACGGACTGGGCAAATCCAAAAAAGTTCTGGTCATCGCGAGCGGCGATAAGCAGCGCGAAGCCTCCGAAGCCGGCGCCGATTTTGTCGGCGGCGAAGACATGGTCAACAAAATTCAGTCGGAATCCTGGACGGACTTCGACGCCGTGATCGCAACTCCGGACATGATGCGCTCAGTCGGCAAACTCGGCAAAGTGCTGGGTCCTCGCGGGCTGATGCCCAATCCCAAGACCGGCACTGTGACGGTGGATGTCACCAAGGCGATCAAGGAAATCAAGGCCGGTAAGGTGGAATTCCGCGTGGACAAGACCGGGATCATTCACGCGCCGGTGGGGAAGACCAGTTTTTCGGCGGAGAAACTGGTGGAGAATGCCGCCAGTTTGATTACGGCGGTGATCAAGGCGAAGCCGGCGGTGGCCAAAGGCAAATACGTGAAGAGCACGACGGTGTGCTCCACGATGGGTCCCGGGGTGGCCGTGGATACGACCCCGTTCAGCGTTAAGGCGGCGGCGGTCTAGCGCCCTACAGGTGTTTCCATGAAAAAGAAGGAAGACAAGAAAAAAGACATTGACGCTCTGCGCGAGGACTTGCAGAAGTCAAAGAACCTGTTTGTCACCGGGTACGAGAAGCTGAAGGTGTCGCAGGATTTCGACCTGCGCAAGACCATCCGGGCAGCCGGCGGGCAGTATCGCGTGGTGAAGAACAACCTGGCGGAGATCGCCAGCCAGGGAACGCCGTCGGAACCCGTATTGAAGGGGCTGCGCGGCATGACTTCGATGGCGTACACCACCAACGATCCGGTGGCGCTGGCGAAGGCGCTCACGGCATATGCCAAGGCGAACCCGTCTTTCACCTTCAAAGCGGGAATTGTGGAAGGGCGCGCCATCGATGTGAAGCAGATCGTCGACCTGGCCACGATGCCCTCGAAGGAAGAGATCTATGCCAAGCTGCTCTACCTGATTCAGGCTCCGGCGCAGCGTTTGGCGATGACGATCGGTGCTGCCGGCCGGTCGTTGGCCGTAGCGATCAATCAAGGCGTGAAGGAAAACAAGTTCCAATAACCGGCGGCGGCTGCCGCGGGCTGAAAGCTTTAAATTTCGAAGGAGTTTTACAGAGATGGCGGACATTAACGCAATTGCGGAACAGATTCAGGGCTTGACCTTGCTGGAGGCATCCAGCCTGGTGAAGCTGTTAGAAGAGAAGTTGGGGGTGTCGGCGGCAGCGGCGGCTCCGGTGGCGGCGGCGGCCGGCCCGGCAGCGGCGGCGGCTCCGGCGGCCGAAGAGAAGACCGAGTTCAGCGTGATCCTGACGGCGGCGGGCGCTAACAAAATCAACGTCATTAAGGCCGTTCGCGAAGTCACCAGCCTGGGCTTGAAGGAAGCCAAGGACCTGGTGGATGGCGCTCCCAAGCCGGTAAAGGAAGGCGTCAGCAAGGAAGAAGCCGAGACGATCAAGAAGAAGTTCGTCGACGCCGGTGCCTCGGTCGAAGTGAAGTAGGGAAGACGAGCCAGGGGTCAGAAGCCAGGAGCCGGAATAGCGGGGCTCGCGCAGCTAGCGGGCTTTCCTGCCGGGTTCTTGCGGCTGGCTTCTGGATTCTGCTTTTTTGTCATTTGACATAGGGGACTTCCCCTGTTAAGGTAAGTAGTTGGGCCTTCGAACCAGCGGACTCGATCCCAATTGGTGACTGTGACTTCCGAATTCTGGAACTTCAATTGCAGCCGGGGCGAAGCTGCAAAGAGGGATTCTTTGCGCTTTCTCGCACCAGGAACTGCCGTACAGGATTCGTACGCCCTTTCTTCCCCAGAGCCATTCACCACGCGCAATACTTCAGAACCAATTCGATTCCTGCCCCGTTTTCATCACTCGGCGTGCCGGGAGGCATATTCTCCCGGAGCGCCGTTGGCTTTGTGCTGTTAGACGCAGTCTCGTTGCTTTGGCTGTTCGGCCGTCAGGAGTATAAGAATGGATTTTCAACATAACGGCGCTGCCCCCGAGCGAGTTGATTTTTCGAAAATTAAAACTTCGATTCCGATTCCGAATCTCATCGAAGTACAGAAGAAGTCGTATGAGCGGTTTTTGCAGATGGACTTGCTGCCGAACGAGCGCGAGGACATTGGCCTGCAGACCGTTTTTAATTCCGTATTCCCCATCTCGGATTTCCGCGGTGTCAGCGATCTCGAATTCGTCGATTATTCGATCGGGAACTGGGAATGCAAGTGCGGCAACCTGAAAGGTCTGCATCACCTGCGCTCCACCTGCCGCAACTGCGGCGCCACCATCCGCACCGACCCCTTCCACGCCGGCGACATCCTCTGTGCGCATTGCGGAACCTTCAACAAGAACGTGGTCACGTTCTGCAATAAATGCGGCGACCCGGTGGGCCTGCAACTGAAATACGATATGCAGGAATGCCAGGAGCGCGGCATGACCTATGCCGCGCCGCTCAAGGTCACCATCCGGCTCACGGTGTATTCGAAAGACCCCGAAACGGGCAAGAAAAGCGTTCGCGACATCAAGGAACAGGAAGTTTTCTTCGGCGAAATCCCGCTGATGACGGACAACGGAACGTTCATCATCAACGGCACCGAGCGCGTGATCGTTTCGCAGTTGCACCGCTCGCCGGGCGTGTTCTTCGAGCGCATTCCGGCGCAAGGCTATTTCCTTGGCAAAATCATCCCCTATCGCGGAAGCTGGGTCGAGTTCGAATACGACCTCAAGAACATTCTTTATGTCCGCATCGACCGCAAGCGCAAGTTCTATGGTTCGGTGTTCCTCCGCGCGCTGGGCTATAAGACCGACGAGCAGATCCTGCGCGCGTTCTATCGAGTCAGCAAGATCAGCATCAAAGACAAGAAGCTTTTCTGGAACGTGGACGAAGGTCTGACGGGCCTGAAGCTCTCCTACGCCATCACCGCCAAGAGCGGCGAAACTGTGGTGGCGCAGGGCAAGAAAATCACTTCGGGTCTCTTCAAGGAAATCCAGAAGTTCAAAATCCAGCAGGTGGAAGTTGCGGCCAACGATCTGGAAGGCGCGCACATCGTCGCCGACGTGGTCGATATGAGCACCGGCGAAGTGCTCATCGATGCCAACAGCGAACTCACCACCACGGCGCTTGCCAAGCTGCTCGAAGCTGGCATCACCGATTTCGAAATTTTCTTCCCCGAGCGCGACGACGTCGGAACGGTGGTTTCCGCGACCATCCGCAAAGACCCCGTGAAGGCCCAGAACGAGGGGCTGATCGAGATCTATCGCAAATTGCGGCCCGGCGATCCGCCCACGCTCGATACCGCGACACAGCTCTTTCAGGGCATGTTCTTCGACCCGCGCAAGTACGATTTTTCGCGCGTGGGCCGCATGAAGTTCAACATCAAGCTGCACGACAAGGCCGACGCCACTTCGCTCGACAAGCGCACGCTCGATTCCGAAGACTTCCGCGGCACCATCAAGTACCTGCTCAAGCTGCGCAAAGGCATCGGCGCGGTGGACGATATCGACCACCTGGGCAACCGCCGCGTGCGCGCGGTGGGCGAACTGCTCGAAAACCAGTTCCGCATCGGCCTGGTGCGCATGGAGCGCGCCATTAAAGAGAAGATGTCGGTGTACCAGGAAATGTCGACGGCCATGCCGCACGACCTGGTGAACGCCAAGCCGGTAATGGCCGCCATCCGCGAGTTCTTCGGCTCCAGCCAGCTCTCGCAATTCATGGATCAGACCAACCCGCTCTCGGAAATCACCCACAAGCGCCGTTTGTCGGCCCTGGGACCGGGCGGTTTGAGCCGCGAGCGCGCGGGATTCGAAGTCCGCGACGTGCACCCCACGCATTACGGCCGCATCTGCCCGATCGAGACGCCGGAAGGTCCGAACATCGGACTGATTTCGTCGCTTTCGTGCTTTGCGCGCATCAACGAATATGGCTTCATCGAGAGCCCCTACCGCAAGGTGCAAAAGGGCGTGGTGATCGATGAAGTCAAGATCCTGAATCCGGGCGATACCGATTATAAAGTCGGAGATATCGTGCGGCGGCAGGAAGCCGAAGACGCCAACAGGAAGCTGGGCGCCAAGAAGCAGGCGGCCGAATTCGAAGCCCACTGCGAATATCTTTCGGCTTGGGAAGAAGACAAGTGGACGGTGGCGCAGGCCAACGTGGAATTGGACGAGAAGGGCCGCATCGTACCCGATCTTTCCAATGCCCGCCAGGCCGGCAACTTCGTCCTGAAATCGCGCGACGAGATCGAATACATCGACGTCAGCCCCAAGCAGCTGGTATCGGTGGCGGCCAGCCTGATTCCATTCCTCGAGAACGACGACGCCAACCGCGCGCTGATGGGATCGAACATGCAACGCCAGGCCGTGCCGTTGCTGCGCGCCGACGCTCCTTACGTGGGCACCGGCATGGAGTACGTGACGGCTCGCGATTCGGGCGCCGTGGTGCTGTGCAAGCGCTCCGGCGTGGTGGATTCGGTGGACTCCGAACGCATCATCGTTCGCGTGGAAGGAGCGGCGCACGAAGGCCAGCTCTCACGCGAAGTGGGCGCGGACATCTACCAGCTCACCAAGTTCAAACGCTCGAACCAGAACACCTGCATCAACCAGAAGCCGATCGTGCATGTCGGGCAGCGGGTGCCGAAGGGTACTGTGCTGGCCGACGGTCCGTGCACCGATTTCGGCGAGCTGGCGCTCGGGCGGAACGTGCTGGTATCGTTCATGCCGTGGCGCGGGTACAACTTCGAAGACGCCATTCTGGTGAGCGAGAAGCTGGTCAAGGAAGACTACTATACTTCGATCCATATTGAAGAATTCGAGATCGAAGCCCGCGATACCAAGCTCGGGCCGGAAGAAATCACGCGCGACATTCCGAATATCGCGGATTCCTTCCTGCGCAACCTGGACGAGAGCGGCATCATCCGCATCGGCGCCACGGTGAAGCCCGGCGACATTCTGGTAGGCAAGGTGACGCCGAAGGGCGAAACCCAGCTCACCCCCGAAGAGAAACTGCTGCGTGCGATTTTCGGCGAAAAGGCCGGCGACGTCAAGGACGCGTCGCTCTACTGCCCGCCGGGAATCGAGGGCACTATCGTCGACTGCAAGATTTTCTCGCGCAAGGGCCAGGAGAAGGACGAGCGTTCCAAGGCAATTGAGGAATCGCAGATCCAACGCCTGCAGCGCAACCTGCAGGACGAAATCCGCATCCTGACCGACGAGCGCGCCAAGCGTTTGGCCGGTCTGCTCGAAGGCAAGAAGCTGCTGGCCGACCTGCACGACGAAAAGACCAACAAGCGCCTGCTTTCCAAAGACACCGATCTCACCCGCGAACTCATCGAAAAGATGAAATCGCGCGACCTCAAGCGCATGCGCCTGGCCAACAAGGAGCCGCGCCTGAACGAGCAGATCGACGAAATCGAAGAGATGACGTCGCGGCAGATCGCGGTGCTCGAAAAGATTACCGACGAGAAAATCGCCAAGCTGCGCAAGGGCGACGAACTGCCTCCCGGCGTGATCAAGCTGGTGAAGGTATACATCGCCATGAAGCGCAAGCTTTCGGTGGGCGACAAGATGGCGGGACGCCACGGCAACAAGGGCGTGATCGCGCGCATTCTTCCCGAAGAAGACATGCCGTACCTGCCCGATGGAACTCCGGTGGAGATTGTGCTCAATCCGCTGGGCGTTCCCTCCCGTATGAACGTCGGCCAGATTCTCGAAACCCACCTCGGATGGGCCGCCAAGGCGCTGGGCGTGCAGTTCGCGACCCCGGTGTTCGATGGCGCCACCGAGCGGGAAATCAAAAAGGCTCTGGCAGAGGCAAAACTGCCGAGTTCCGGTAAGACCGCGCTCTATGACGGTATGACCGGGACGATGTTCGAACAGCCGGTGACCGTGGGCTACATCTACATGATGAAGCTCTCGCACCTGGTGGACGACAAGATTCACGCGCGCTCCATCGGACCGTACTCGCTGATCACCCAGCAGCCGCTGGGCGGCAAGGCGCAGTTCGGCGGACAGCGCTTCGGCGAAATGGAGGTGTGGGCTCTCGAAGCCTACGGCGCCGCTTACATCCTGCAGGAGCTCTTGACGGCGAAGTCGGACGACGTCTACGGCCGCGCCAAGATCTACGAAGCGATCGTGAAGGGCGAAGCCGCCATCGAACCCGGAGTGCCCGAATCCTTCAACGTACTGATACGCGAATTGCAATCTCTGTGTCTGGATGTGGAATTGATGAAGAAGCCGCGCGAAGTGCCGGATACGGCACTGGCGGCTGACTGAAAGCACGGGGAGCCAGGAGCCAGGAGTCAAGAAGCCAGAATGGCCTGCTCCGAAGCTTCCCTCGATTAATAGCGGACAAAAAATAATGAGTACGCGGAAAATGAAGACGGATTCGGAGCTCACCATTCTGGCTCCCGACTTCCGGCTTCTAATTTTCGCATTTGGAGGTTCCTTTGAGATCTTCACCCTATGATCGAGCGAATTTGATCGCGGATTTCGATTCCATCCGCATTTCTCTGGCCTCGCCGGAAAAAATCCGGAGCTGGTCGCACGGAGAAGTCACTAAGCCGGAGACCATTAATTACCGCACTTTTAAGCCGGAGCGCGACGGGCTTTTCTGCGCCCGGATTTTCGGACCCACCCAGGATTGGGAGTGCTTGTGCGGCAAGTACAAGCGCATGAAGCACCGCGGCGTGATCTGCGACAAGTGCGGCGTGGAAGTCACGCTGGCGCGCGTCCGCCGCGAACGGCTCGGCCACATCGAACTCGCCAGCCCCTGCTCGCACGTCTGGTTCTTCAAGGGACTTCCCAGCCGCATCGGCCACCTGCTCGACATCACCCTGCGCGAACTCGAACGGGTGCTGTACTTCGAAGCCTACGTGGTGGTCGAGCCGGGCGAGGTGGAAGGCCTCAGCCAGGGCGAAGTGATCACCGACGAGCGCAAGCGCCAGCTTGACCAGGAGGCTCCCGGCAAGTTCGTCGCCATGATGGGCGCTGAGGGCATCAAGGAACTGCTCAAGAAGGTCGATGTGGAAGCGCTCTCGGAAGAGATCCGCGAGCGCATGAAGACCGAGCAATCGGTGCAGAAGAAACTGAAGTACGCCAAGCGGCTTCGCGTGGTGGAATCGTTCCGCAAATCGGGCAACAAGCCGGAGTGGATGATTCTCGACGTGATCCCGGTGATTCCGCCGGAACTACGCCCGCTGGTGCCGCTCGATGGCGGCCGCTTCGCGACATCCGACCTCAACGATCTCTATCGCCGCGTGATCAACCGCAACAACCGGTTGAAGAAGCTGATCGAGCTGCACGCGCCCGACGTCATCGTGCGCAATGAAAAGCGCATGCTCCAGGAAGCTGTGGACGCGCTGTTCGACAATGGCCGCCGGGGACGCGTTCTGCGCGGCGCCAACAACCGCCCGCTGAAATCGCTCTCCGATACCCTGAAAGGCAAGCAGGGCCGCTTCCGCCAGAACCTGCTCGGCAAGCGCGTGGACTATTCCGGCCGTTCGGTGATCGTGGTCGGTCCGGATTTGAAGCTGCACCAGTGTGGTCTTCCCAAGAAGATGGCCCTCGAGCTCTTCAAGCCGTTCATCTACCACCGCCTCGAACAGCGCGGCCATTGCACCACCATCAAGCAGGCCAAGGAACTGGTGGAACAGCAGGACCCGGTGGTGTGGGACATCCTGGAAGAGGTGATCAAAGACCACCCCATTCTGCTCAATCGCGCTCCCACGCTGCACCGTCTCGGCATCCAGGCGTTCGAGCCGGTACTGGTGGAAGGCAAGGCCATCAAGTTGCACCCGCTCACCTGCACCGCGTTCAACGCCGATTTCGACGGCGACCAGATGGCCGTCCACATCCCGCTGTCTCCGGAAGCCCAGATCGAAGCTTCGACCCTGATGCTTTCGGCCAACAACATCCTTTCCCCGGCACACGGAGCGCCCATCGCGGTCCCGACGCAGGACATGGTGCTGGGCTGCTATTACCTCACCAAAGCGCGTCCCGGCGCCAAGGGTGAAGGCCGCACCTTCGCTTCCACCGACGATGTGCTGATCGCGCTCGAAATGGGCGAAGTCGAAACGCTCACGCCCATCAAGCTCCGCTACACCGGCCGCGTCATCGACCTGGTTCACGCGTTCGACAGCCAGAACGTAATCCACACCGAGCCGATCGAGTTCAACAAGCAGTACATGGAAACCACCGTCGGCCGCGTGATCCTGAACGACCACCTGCCGCAGGATATGCCGTTCATCAACGGCCTTCTGAAGAAGAAAGGCCTCGGCGCGCTGGTGCAATACTGCTACCTGAAGTTCGGTTTGCAGACTACGGTTGGAATGCTCGACGAGATCAAAGCGCTCGGCTTCCTATACGCGACGCGCGCCGGCATTTCGATCGGCATCGACGACATGGTGGTTCCCGCCGAAAAGGCCAGCCTGGTGCACGAGGCGGAGCGCGAAGTGGTGAACGTGGAGAGCCAGTATCAGGACGGCGCCATCACCCACGGCGAGCGCTACAACAAGATCATCGAAATCTGGTCGAAGGTGACCGAGAAGGTTTCCGACGAAATGATGGCGGCGATGGAAGAGGACGACCGCACGGGCCGCTATCTCAATCCTATTTACATCATGGCCGACTCCGGCGCGCGCGGATCGAAACAGCAGATCCGCCAGCTTTCCGGTATGCGCGGACTGATGGCCAAGCCTTCCGGTGAAATCATCGAGACGCCCATCACCGCGAACTTCCGCGAAGGCCTCAACGTGCTGCAATACTTCATCTCCACGCACGGCGCCCGCAAGGGACTGGCTGATACGGCGTTGAAGACGGCCGATTCCGGCTATCTCACGCGGCGCCTGGTGGACGTGGCGCAGGACGTCATCATCACCGAGAACGATTGCGGCACCACGGAAGGCATTTACGTGGAGCCCATCATCGAATCGGGCGAAATCATCGAGCCGTTACGCGACCGCATCGTGGGCCGCGTGGCTCTCGAAGACCAGAAGGACTACGAAGGCAACATCATCGTCGGTGTAAACAACGAAATCACCGAAGACCTGGCGGCGGCGATTCAGGCTGCCGGTATCGAGCGCGTGAAGATCCGCTCGGTGCTCACCTGCGAATCGAAGCGCGGTGTGTGCGTGGCCTGCTACGGCCGCAACCTGGCCACCGGACGGCTGGTGGAGCGCGGGGAAGCGGTGGGCGTGATCGCGGCGCAATCCATCGGCGAACCGGGCACGCAGTTGACGATGCGTACGTTCCACATCGGCGGCGCCGCGACCCGCGTGAGCGAACAATCCACGCAGGACGCCAAGTCCGACGGATTCGCGCGCTACATCGGCATCCAGACGGTGCGCAGCAAGGCGGGCGAGATCATTGCCATGAACCGCAACGGCATCATGGCCGTGGTGGACGACAAGGGCCGTGAAAAAGAACGCTACCCGGTGGTATACGGCGCCCGTGTCCTGGTAGAAGACGGCGCGCCCGTGAAGAGCAACCAGATCCTGCTCGAATGGGACCCGTACACCTTCTCGATCCTCACCGAAGTCAGCGGCGTGGTCCACTACAAGGACCTCATCGACGGGCTGACCTTGCAGGAGCAGGTGGACGAAGTCACCGGTATGTCGCAGCTGGTGGTGACCGATTCACCCGACGAAAAGCGCCAGCCGACCATCGTGGTGCGTCCGGAAGGCGCGGCGGGTTCGAGGTCGGAGGCCAAGAAGTACCTGATGCCGACGCACGCTCACCTGATGGTCAGGGACGGCGACGAAGCTCACTCGGGCGACGTGCTGGCCAAGATCCCGCGCGAAACCACCAAGACCAAGGACATCACCGGCGGTCTGCCGCGCGTGGTGGAACTGTTCGAAGCGCGCAAGCCGCGCGAGACGGCCATCATCGCGGAGATCAACGGCCAGGTGAAGTACGGCGAAGTTTCCAAGGGGCAGCGCAAGATTTACGTCGAGGGCGACGAAGGCGAAAAGCGCGAGTACTCGCTGCCTCGCGGCGTGCATATCAACGTTCAGGAAGGCGAGCGGGTGAAAGCCGGCGAGCCGCTCATGGACGGCCCCCGCAATCCGCACGACATCCTGGATGTGCTCGGTGAAAAGGAACTGCAAAAGTACCTGGTCAACGAGATTCAGGAAGTCTACCGCTTGCAGGGCGTCAACATCAACGACAAGCACCTGGAAGTCATCTCCCGCCAGATGATGCGCTGGGTGAAGGTCGAAGATATCGGCGATACCGAATTCCTGCCGGAGGAAGTGGTCGATAAGTTCAAGTTCCGCGCGGAGAATCTCAAGACGGTGGAGGCGGGCGGACGTCCGGCGCAGGGCAAGGCGATGCTGCTCGGTATTACCAAGGCATCGCTCTCTACCGATTCGTTCATTTCCGCGGCATCGTTCCAGGAGACCACGCGCGTGCTCACCGAAGCTGCCATCAACGGCAAGGTGGACTACCTCCGCGGCCTGAAGGAGAACGTGATCATGGGACGCCTGGTTCCGGCCGGCACCGGCATGGAATATTACCGCCAGGTGAAGATCGCGGGCGAGGACGTGGTGGAAGAAACACCCGCCGAGCAGGCGCCCGACGCCATCCCGGGTTACGACGAAGAGACGCGCTTGCAGTACGCCGGCGGGCTGCCTGAAGATACCGGCGAAGAGACGCTGGCAGAGTAAAGTCCGCAAGAAAATGGATGGGGTATCCTTGATTCAGGGATACCCCATTTTTTATTTATGGCAGCCACCGCAGTTCCGCTTGAAGAATACCTCACGACCTCATACGACCCCGACTGCGACTATGTGGACGGGGAAATCCAGGAGCGGAACTTAGGAGAATACGACCAGGGGCGTCTGCAAGGCGCGATATTTGCCTACTTTTACAACCGCCGCAAGGAATAGGGCGTTTCGGCGGTTGTCGAGCAGCGGGTGCAGGTATCCCAGACGCGTTTTCGAGTCCCCGATGTGTGCGTCGCTCTGGGCGAAGCGCCGGGCCAGATTTTTCGCGTTCCCCCCTTCCTCTGTATCGAGATCCTCTCGCCTGAAGATCGAGTGTCCCGAGTGAACGAACGAATGGCCGACTACCTGAATTTCGGTGTGCCATACGTCTGGCTCCTCGACCCCAAACCAGAAAAGCTTGGCGCTGCACACCTGGCGTAACCATCGAAGTGTCGGAACTGCGCACTGAGAATCCCGTCATGGTGGTTCCCCTCGCCGCGCTTTTCGATTAGCACATATCCTAAGTAATCCCGCCGCCGATATCTCTTGCCCGTCTTGTCCCTGCGCCCGGCTCCGGCCACCATAAAATTGGCTGACCATGCCCGCGCACAGCTACATGCTCAACGACCTCCTGGCGTCCGCGGCTGCCGTGTGCCTGTTCGCATTCCTTGTCGTGCTGCCCGGGTATGCCATGGCGCATCTCAGCGATCTGTTCGAGTTCCGCCGCCGCACGTTGGCGTTCCAACTGGCGCTGAGCATCCCGCTCTCGATCGCCATTTGCCCCGCCGTCACCTACTTCGCCTGGCGCTTCGGCTCGATCGCCGCGGTGTGGGTGTTCAACGCGGCAGCCGCAGTCTACGCTCTGGCGAGCCTGACGCGCCGGCGCGTGTCGCTCGCGCCGTACACCCGCGTGGTGACTGCGATCGCCGGCGCCTGGACCGCGATCGCCATCTTCTCGCTCATCGATTTGCAAATCGGCCGCCATGCCTGGTATCCTTCCGCCGCCTTCGATTACGCCGTCCGCACGCAGTTCATCCACGCCATCGGCGTGACTGGAATTCCGCCGGCCAACCCGTTTTTCCGGCCCGGCCATGCCGTCGCGCTGCGTTACCACTACTTCTGGCTGATACTCTGCGCTCTCGTGGATCTCGCGGGCGGCTCCCTGATCACCGCGCGCCACGCCTGGATCGCCGGGACCGTCTGGTGCGGAATCGGGCTGATGGCCTCGGTTGTCCTGTTCCTGCGCCTGTTTTTCGATCGCGGCAGCACGTTGTTCCGCCGCCG
>Ga0335073_10008878_pt1 | contig 14094 bp, 13 predicted proteins | sample Lox_Sample_22_FD_207093 | JGI IMG/M metagenome (GOLD analysis project Ga0335073, IMG submission 207093) | Soil microbial communities from Loxahatchee National Wildlife Refuge, Florida, United States - Lox_Sample_2.2 | ecosystem: Environmental > Terrestrial > Soil > Wetlands | place: USA... | reverse complement strand
GCGCCCGCTATTGCGCCCTCGTAGGTCGCACACTTTATACGCTCGCGGGCAATATTCTGTCCAGCCCCACCTTCGTGCCAGCCAAATCTTGTCAAGCCCCTCCAGCCTCCAAATTCGCCCCAACTTCCTCATTCCACGGCAAAAATAAATCTCCATTTTATGGCCAATGAGCTATATCAGTGTGTCATACTATACTTAGGAGATAATAAAAGGCGCGTCCTTCGGGATTGCGCCGTTTTTCTTGCCCAATTCGGGAAGCACGACGGGCCGAACAAACTATGACCAATCTTTCCGGACACGTAGCCGAAATCCACGCCGTCGGCCTAAGCACCGCCAAAAGCATCGGCGAAGCCGCCGAGGCTGCATTTCTCGCCACAGCCGCCAGCCTCGGCTTTGGCGTGGCCAAACCCTGGGGCGACAGCGAGCGCTACGATTTCATCATCGACTCTGGTTTTCATTTCTGGCGAGTTCAGGTCAAGTCCAGCCAGTTGCACGCCGACTCGGCTTACCAGATCAAAACCTCTGGCTGGAAGAACCGCGCCTACACCCGGCGCGAAATCGATTTTCTGATCGCCTACATTATCCCGGAGAACTTGTGGTACGTAGTGCCGATTGAGGCGGTGGGATCGCGAACCTATTTGCGGTTTTATCCTCCGGGCACTGGCCGCCCGTCGCCGATGGAGAAATATCACGACGCCTGGTGCCAAATGGCTTGCCCGCGCAACCACGACGGCCCCGTCCCGATCCACGTCGCTCGCCGCTGCACGCAACTTCGCCGACAAGATCCCTGCCCTCTCTGTGTTAGCTAGCGGAGGCTGGTGGTGGCGGCAACGGTCGGACGTCATCAAAAAACGAAAAATCCCCACTCAACCCCCAGTAGGTTGAGTGGGGTACCAAGGAAGAATAAATACAGAATCGCCCTCACCCTGTAAAGCGACATTTCCGGGGAAATTCCCTCAGGGAAAATCCCCACCCAAGCAAAACCGGCTTGGGTGGGGCACCCTTAAGAATTTAGGGACTTAAATCGTGTGTGCAGGTTGCGAGACGGCGAGGACGATCTTGGGATGAAACAACGTCCCGGCGACGCGGCTGGCGATGGCGATCAGTTCACGCTGGTTGTAAAAAACTTTGACTAATCGCGCTTTGGAGAACTCGGGCAGATTGACGGTGCGGCCGGTGCGGATGCGGGACGCCATCTCGTCGGTAGCGGTGACGCTGGGAAAGTCGGGGAGAATTTTGCGGGGATCGACGAAGAGGTCTTCTTCGTCGCCGTTGCGGACGGCGGCGTCTACTTCTTCGAGCGTGTGGGCATCGGCGGAAGTGAATTCGGCGACGGCGGTGCGGCGCAATGAATGAAGATGAGCGCCGCAGCCGAGGCGCTGACCCATGTCGTGGGCGACTGAGCGCATGTAAGTGCCGGAGGCGACGCGGGCGCGGAAAGCGGCGCAGTCGCCGTCGGTCGCAAGGATCTCGAAATCCTTGATTTCGACTTGTACCGGGGCCAGCGAAACTTCTTTGTGTTTGCGGGCGAGCTTGTACGCAGGGACGCCCTGAATCTTCTTGGCGGAAAATGGCGGCGGGACCTGCTCGATCTTGCCGCGAAAGTGGCCGGCGAGTTCGCGGATGGCGTCGAGAGAAACAGTGACAGCTTGGGCTGGGCTGGTGGGCTCGCCCTCGGCGTCGTAGGTGTCGGTGGAAAATCCGAAGCGAATCACGCCTTCGTAGGACTTCTGAGACGCGGTGTAGAACTGGGCGAGGCGCGTGAAATTGCCGACGACCAGCGGCAGGACTCCGGTGGCGAGAGGATCGAGGGTACCGAGATGGCCTATAGAGCGCTCTTTCAGGATACGCCGCGAGCGGTTGACCACGTCGTGCGAGGTGAGTCCGCCGGGCTTGTCGATGATGAGGACGCCATTCATAAGAATTGGTAATTTTAGTAATCGGGTGATTTTGTAATTTAAGATCGAAGAGGAGGCATGACTCCTGAATAATAGTGTGACGTGCGGCGAACTCCAATTTTCAAATTACCCAATTACAAAATTACTCAATTACCAATCTAAATGATTCCCCTCCGCGACGATCAGCCACGCTTCAGCACGCCCTACGTGACGTATTTCATTATCGCGCTGAATGCGCTGGTATTTTTCTTTGAATTGTCGGTGGAGATGCAGGGTCCGCGGGCAATGAATAGCCTGGTGTATCAGTTTGGAGTGGTGCCAAGGCATTTTCAGCTGGCGCTGGCGGGATCGGGGAGGTATGACCTGGCGGGGCAGTCGCTGACAATTTTGACCTCGATGTTTCTGCATGGCGGCTGGCTGCACATCATCTTCAATATGTGGTTCTTGTGGATTTTTGGCGACAACATTGAGGACCACTTGGGGCACTTTTTTTATCTGGTGTTTTATCTGGTGAGCGGATTTGCGGCGTCGGTGGCGCATATTTTGTTGAACATTAATTCAAATGTGCCGAGCGTGGGGGCGAGCGGGGCGATTGCGGGGGTGATGGGGGCGTATCTGGTGCTGTATCCCAAGGCGCGGGTGTTGACTCTAGTTCCCTTGATTGTGTTTTTTACGTTCTGGTGGCTGCCGGCTTGGATCTTTCTAGGCTATTGGTTCCTACTGCAGTTTTTGAGCGGGACGGCGACTTCGATAGCGGAGACGAGTTCATCGGCGGGTGGAGTCGCGTTCTGGGCACACGTGGGAGGATTTGTGGCGGGCATTGTGCTGATCAAGATTCTGCCGGAGCGAAGAGGACGATACCGGTATGCGGCGTGGTGAGGTCTGGGGATGAAAATTGAGCTGCACACTCCACGGTTGTTATTGCGAACCTATATCGCGGACGATATCCCGGAGCTGATAGCGTTGATTGGAGCGCGGGAGATCGCGGAGACGACGCTGCGGATACCGCATCCGTATACGCACGCGGATGCGGAAGACCAGGTGCGGCGCTCGCAGGGGAGTGAGGATGCAGTGCGGCTTGGTGTTTGGGTCGAGGCGTCATCAACTTTCGTAGGCGGCGTGGGGCTACGACTGGAGATGGATCATCATCGCGCAGAGTTAGGTTATTGGATCGGCGTGCCGTACTGGGGAAACGGATACGCGACCGAAGCGGCGCGGGCGTTGCTGCAGTACGCGTTCGATGAACTGAAGCTGAATCGCGTCTACGCGTCGCACGTTCCGAACAATCCGGCGTCGGGGAAGATCTTGTTGAAGCTGGGGATGAGGCAGGAGGGTTATCTGCGCGGGCACATATTGAAGTGGGACGAATATCAGGATCTGGTGTTGTACGGAATGGTGAAAGGAGACCTGAAGACAGTCGGAATGTAACGGACGGGGATGCCCGCGTTGCATCGTTATAATGTGGTTGTGACTCCCCAAAATATACGAAAAGTTGCAGTGGCGGATTTTCCTAGCCGGTGGGGCAAATTTCGCATTTATGGATTCCAAGGAACATTCGGCGAGCGCACGGAAGAAGCGGTGGCGTTGGTGATGGGGGATGTGCGGGTTTCGCCGCCGCTGGTGAGAATTCATTCGCAATGTCTGACGGGAGACGTATTTGGATCGCTACGCTGTGATTGCCGACAGCAATTGGAGCTGGCGTTGGCGATGATTGCGGAAGCCGGTGCGGGAGTGCTGATCTATGAACAGCAGGAAGGGCGCGGGATTGGGCTGATGGCGAAGCTGCAGGCTTATGAGTTGCAGGACGCCGGATTGGATACGGTGGAGGCGAATGAGCGGCTTGGGTTCAAAGCGGACCAGCGAGAGTTTGCATTGCCGGCGGAGATCTTAAAGGCGCTCGGAGTTTCGGCGGTGCGGCTGCTCTCGAATAATCCAGATAAAGTGGCAGCGCTAGAGCGGGGCGAGATCAAGGTGGTAGAACGAGTTCCATGCGAAGTTTCCCCGAGCGTCCACGCGGAAGACTATCTGAAGACGAAAAAAGAAAAGATGGGGCATTTGTTGAGTGAGCGGTGAGTCCTTCGTCGTAGGTCGTACGTCCTTCGTCGTTTGCGAATAGTCGTTGCTGTCGCTCATTGGTTGTTGGGAGAAGCAGATTCCTCGTCGCTGAGCTCCTCGGAATGACAAGGGGCTAAGGCTGTTTCCTCGGATCGACATCCAACATCGGAATGACAAATCTGTGAACGTTGGTTACGCAGGCCAAATCTGAAGCGCAGTCTTGCTTAGAATTTGCTGCTGGAGTTCATGGGTCAGCGGCAAAGCGCGAAATTCATCCAAATTCTTTTTGATTTCGGGGACGCCGGGACCGGGCCAATCGGTGCCGAAGAGCGTCTTGTGAGCAATTTCCTCGAGGCGCGGGAAATATTTCAGCAAAGTCTTGGGCGGGATGCCGCTGATGTCGAGGAAGACATTAGGATGGCGGCGAAGCAGGAAAAATGCAGTGTTCATCCACAATGGGCGGCCGCCGTGGGCAAGAAGGATTTTGAGCTTGGGGAAGTCGACGGCAACATCGTCGATGTAAATGGGATCGCCGTATTTGTTGCGCGCACCGGGGAAAATCGAGGTGCCGGTATGAAACATTACGGGGATAGCGTTGGCCTCAGCGGCGCGGTAGATGATTTCGAGTTCGTTCACGCCGCGGAGGTAATCGTTGGGAAAAAGCAACTGATGCGGCGGATGGATTTTGATCATGCGGATGCCGAGGCGGAGGAGTTGCTCGACGTCAGCCATGACGTTGGAAGTATGGCGAGGATGCAGGCTGCCGCAGGAGATCAGGCGCTGCGGATTTTCCTTTGTGTAATCAGAGATGAATTGATTGACGCCACTAGTGAAGCCGATGACTTCCGGGGCGACGTAATTGATAAGCACGGCGCGGTCGATGCCGGATTGATCGAGGTGCTTGAGAAAGGCCTTGGGCGAGCGGCAGAATTCGACGATTTGATCGTAATTCGGGCGCTTCTTCTTCATCAGTGCAAGTGCTTCGGGCTTGAACATCTCGATCGGCTGGATATGGATGTGGCAGTCGGTGATCAAAGATCGGTCCTTGGTTGTCGGTCCTGCGTCGTTCGTCCTTCGTCGTCCGCTCAAAACTTGGGTCAGCTTATGTGCGACATTGCTACTCAATTGGCCATTAGTTCGCCGCGGCCAGAACAGCACGTTTGGTAAACACGCGAATCATTTCGCGACGATACTCAGGGGTCAATGCAGAAGTTGTCAGGGGTTTCGCGGTCCGGGCGGCCAGATCGCCGATGGATTCCGCCAAGCTTTCCGTCGGTTCCTTGCCCGACATGGCTTCGCTGGCGCCTTTCACGAGTAGAGGTGCGGGATTTACGGCAGTGAGGGCAACGCGAGCGTCTGCGATGTGACCGTTGGAACGTTTCATGACGACGGCAACGCCGGCGAGAGGGTAATCGATGGATCCACGGATGCGCAGCTTGCGATAAACGCCGCGAGAATCGGCGGTGCTTTCGGGAAGGAAAACGCGAGTGACGAGTTCCGACGGCTGTAGCTTGCGATAGATGTCGCCAAGTCCGGTGTAGAAGTCTTGCAAGGGGATGCGGCGACGGCCGGTGGGACTGACGATCTCGATTTCCGCTTTCAGGCAAAGTAACGCGGGAGGCGTGTCGCCGGAAAAGGCCGCCCAGCATTTTGTGCCGCCGGGAGCAACGTGGCAGAGATCGCCGTCCTTTTTAATGCAAAAGCCGCAGCCTTTGCGCCAGGTGAGGGACTGGTTGTACCAGAGGCAGCGCGTGTCGAGGCAGATGTTGCCGCCGAGCGTGCCCATGTTGCGAATGACGGGAGAAGCGACGGTGGAGGCGGCTTCGGTGAGGACGGAATAACGGCGCTTCAACAGAGCCGAATGTTCGATTTCACTGAGTGGCGTGAGTGCGCCGATTTCGACGCCACTTCCCTGCTGTTCTCGAATTCCCTTTAGTTCAGAAAGGTGACGAAGGTCGAGGACGAACTCCGGCTCGAACAGCTTCTGTCGCATCGAGGGAATAAGATCGGTGCCGCCGGCAAGGATGCGAATATTGCTCGCGTGCTTGTCGAGATAGCCGACCGCTTCATCGATGGTGCGCGGGCGAAGAAGTTTGAAGGGAGTGAGACTCAATCGTCGCCTCCTACAGCGGCGGGCGCTTCGCGGCGAGATGGATCGAGCGAATGACGATTGGGCCCTTTGCCGCGGAACCAGAGGGTTCCGCCATGCTCGCGGAAGCGAGCGGGTGAAGTGGGATCAACGCCTTCAGTCAAGTTGATGTGCTTAGCATTCTTCTTTGCACGCAAAGCAGCCAGTACGCGTTCCGGAGTGAAAGGTGATTCGTGCAGGCGAATGCCGACGGCGTCGTAGATCGCATTGGAGATGGCTGGGATGGTGGCGGCGAGCGAGCCCTCGCTGCATTCTTTCGCGCCGAACGGGCCTTCGGGATCGATGGACTCGACGATGATCGGCTCGATCTCGGGCGACTCGACCGACGACGGGCTGCGGTATTCGAGCAGGCCAGGATTCATTAACATGCCGTCTTTCCAAACCATTTCTTCGGTGAGCGCCTGGCCCATGCCCATCCAGACGGAGCCGATGATCTGTCCCTCGACGGAAACCGGATTCAGGGCACGACCGCAATCGTGGGAAGCCCAGACTTTGTGCACGGTGACTTCGCCGGTTTCTTCGTCGACGCTGACTTCGGCGACCTGAGCAGAGTAAGAATATGCGGGCGATGGCCCGACGCCGGCGCCTTTATGCTTGCCGCCGCGAGCTTCGATGGGCGGAGCGTAAGAGCCGGTGCCGCTGAGGGCGCCGTGGAAGTCGATGGCGGCGACGACGGCTTCCTCGAAGGTCAAAGAGTCTTTGGGGCCTTCGTCTTTGCGCTTTTGTTGTAACGAACCGCGGAGGATTTGACCCTCGACATGGCCGGAGACTGAGGGCTGCGAAGAACTACTGCGAGGCTCCGCCTCGCCCGACCCTTCGACTCCGCTCAGGGCAGGCTTTCGAGGGCGGCCGTCGCCACGTGATTCTTGCTGGTGGCCGTTCTTGCGTGATACCGAATCATTGCGGAAGACGAGTTCTTCGGCGGTGCAGTTCATTTTGCGAGCGGCAGCCGAAGCGATCTGCTTCTTGACGTCTTCGGCGGCGCGGAGGGTGGCGTTGCCGTTCATAAAAGTTACGCGGCTGGAATAAGAGCCGATGTCGATGGGAGTGAGGTCGGTGTCGGCGGCGACAACCTTGACGCGAGAGAGCGAGCAGCCGAGAGTTTCGGCGGCGATTTGCGCGACCATGGTGTCGGAACCCTGGCCGATGTCGGAGGCGCCGGTGTAGACGACTACGCCGCCATCACGATCGATCTTGATGTTGACGGTCGAGTGCGGCATATCGGAACGAATGATCGAATTAGCAGCACCGCTCACGTAGTGACTGCAGGCAACGCCGAGGCCGCGACCCTTGGGCAACTTGCCTTTGCGCTGCTGCCAACCGGAGCGATCGACGACCTGATCGATGCATTCGGGCAGGCCGTAACTTTGTACGCGCAGGCCGTTGACGGTTATGCAGGGCGGCTGCAGCAGATTGCAGCGGCGAATCTCGGCGGGGTCCATGCCGATAGCGGAGGCGAGTTCGTCGAGTTGCGATTCGAAGGCGAAGCGAACGTTGACGGTGCCGTGTCCGCGCATGGCGCCGCAGACGGGCTTGTTGGTGAGGACGCGATAACCGTCGTATTGGATGTTGGGAATGTCGTAGAGCGCGCCGAGCAGAGCGCCGGAGTAAAGAATCGTGACCACGCCATAAGAGCAGTAGCCGCCACCATCCTGAATGACTTTGGCTTTGACGGCGGTGATGCGGCCGTCCTTCTTGACGCCGGTTTTGAGATCGACGATGGTGCGGGGGCGGCCGCGATGCGCCCAGAAAACCTCTTCGCGCGTGTAAGTAATCTTTACTGGAGCTTTCGCTTTGCGAGCGGCTACGGCTGCGATGATCTCTAAAGGAATCACTTCACTTTTGCCGCCAAACCCGCCACCGACCAGGGGCTTGATGACGCGAATCTGCGACATCGGCATCTCGAGCACGAGGGAAAGCTTGTGCTGCAAGTAGTACGGAACCTGCGTGGAAGATTGGACGATGAGGCGGCCGGGGTTGCCGGTTTGCGGATCAATTTCGAAAGACGCCAGAGTGCAATGCGGTTCCATCGCGGCGTGAGTGACTTCGTTGGCGATGAAACGGGCCTCGGCAACCTGATCGGCTTCGGCAAAACCCTTGTCAGGATCGCCGAAGACATGGTGATAGTCCTTTTCGAGATTGTGCGGCTTGTTGTCGTGAATGAGATCAGTCTCCGCCTTCATCGATTCTTCGGGGTCGAAGTAGGCAGGCAGGAGCTCGTATTCAACGTCGATGAGCTCGAGAGCTTTTTCGGCGGTAGCTTCGTCGATGGCGGCCACGCAGGCAACGTTATCGCCGACGTAGCGGACCTTGTCGGTGGCGAGCGCGTGCTCATCGTGGCCCACGGGAAGAATGCCGTAGGGATTGGGCGCGTCTTTGCCGGTGGCAACGCAGACGACGCCGTCGAGCTGCTCGGCGCGAGTGGTGTCGATGCGCTTGATGCGAGCGTGCGGATAGGGTGAATGAAGAATTTTGCCGATCAACATGCCGGGGGCGAAAAGGTCGTCGGCATATTTGCCGGAGCCGGTGGTCTTGCCGGCGGCATCGACCATGGCGATAGGCTTGCCGATGATGGAGAAGTCAGTCATAAAAACCATCGTTGGTCGTTGGCCGTTCGTCCTTGGTCGTTGGCGAAGAGCAGATTCCTCGTCGCTGCGTTCCTCGGAATGACAAGGGATTGGGGAGTGTGCGGATCATTGGGCGGCGGCCATTCCCTTCTGCTCGGCTTCGATAGCGGCTTTGATGGCCTGGTACATCTGGCTATAACCGGTGCAGCGACAGAGATTGCTGCTGAGCGCGGTGCGGATTTCGTCGTCAGAAGGATCCGGATTGTGTGTAAGCAAATGTTTCACCGTCATCATGAAACCGGGAGTGCAGTAGCCGCATTGCGATCCGCCCCATTCGCCGTAAGCTTTCTGAATAGCGGCAAGGCTGCCATGCTCGCTGACGCCCTCGACCGTGGTGATTTCCTGGCCTTCGCAACTCGCCGCGAGCAGAGTGCATGAAAGCATGGGGATGCCGTCGACGAGGACCGTGCAGGCGCCGCAAGAAGAGTCATCGCATCCGCGCTTGGAGCCGGTGAGCTGCAGGTCCTGGCGCAGCGCATCGAGGAGCAGCTTGCTGGGCTCGATGGCGAGCTCGTAGGAGCGGCCGTTCACGCGGAGTTCGATGAGTTCTTTTTTCATGAGCTTCTAGCTTCTAGCGGAATACTCAGCTACACGTGCTTTACTTTCGTCTTCAGCCAATAGATCACGTAAATGCAAATACCGAAGAACAGGCCAATCTCGGTGCAGCGCACGAAAATCTCATTTGCCAACCGGGTCTGAGGGGAAGCGTGTCCTATCCACAGAACGATCCGCGAGACTGGGCCGATCGCGCCGATAGAGATCGCAACCCTGAACAACTTATCGCGGTATTCGATCCCCAAGTAGATCAGACTAGCTAGAACAAATGGGGTCCACACGGTCACCGATCCGGCGCTTATCTTTCCCTGAAGCATTGTCCACACCATTGCCGCGCTTAGCAGGCCACATCCGAAGAGCGCACCGATCGCAATTGCGGCACTCATCCAGTCTGTGTCGAGTGCTAGGTGCTTCTTCGGCGCCGGTATAGATTCGACCATTACTTCCCCTCCCACTCCGGCTTGCGCTTCTGCATGAATGCGTTGATTCCCTCTTGCGCGTCTTCAGTTTTCATCAATTCTTCGAAGTAAATCTTTTCGGCACGGGCAAGGCCTTTGTCGAAATGAATCGAGTCCCAAGCGTAAAAAGCCTTCTTGGTGATGGCCAGGGCTGCGGGGCTGAGTTGAGAAAGATGATGCGCAGTTTCTTGCAAAGTCTGTTCGAGATCGATTTCGGCGACGACAGCGTTAGCCAAGCCGATATGGGCAGCTTCTTTGCCGGTGATGTTGCGGCCGGTGAGAACCAAATCTGCAGCGTGCTTCTGGCCGACCAGCGCGGCGAGGGCAGTTACCGCGACGGGCGGAAAGCATCCGAGCTTGATTTCAGGGAAAGCCCAGGTGGCAAGCTCGGAGGTGTAAACGATGTCACAAACCATTGCAAGCTCGGCTCCGCCGCCGAGGCAGTGTCCTTGGACAGAGGCGATGCTGACTTTTTTGGAAGCGACGATCGCACGGATAATAGTGTGAAACTTCGAGAGCATTTCCTCGACTTTGTTTGGAGTGTGGGCGGCGACATCGACGCCGACGGAGAATGCCTTCTGCGAGCCGTGCAGCACGAATGCAGTAACCTTCGGAGCGGCTTCGATCTCGGTGAACGCCTGCGCCAGTTCCTCCATCATCGGGATGTCGATGACGTTGAGCGGAGGGTTATGCAGGCGGATATGAGCCAGCGGGGGCTGGAGATCGAGAGCGATGCGAGTTAGGGTTGCGGTTGGCATGTTGCGTTGCGGCGCTTCTCGCGGGACAGCCGAGGGCGGCTGTCCCTGCGCGAACAGTTAGAGGTTAATTGCTGACTTTCTTACTTCGCCGATAGTCGCCAAGGGGTCGCGCCCACCTTCTTTGGGGACGATCCATTTCTTTTCGTTGTTGATAATGTCGAGCAAAAGTTGCTTGTCTTTCGCAGTCGGCATGTATTCTTCGACGTGCTGGACGTACGCCTTATCATCGAGAGGCTCGCCGGTCTGAGCGTGGAATTTCTGGCCCGCCCAGCGTCCGATATTGCGATTGAACTTAATATCGGGCGCGTACAGCTTGGGTTCTCCGGCTTTCAGAACGCTGTTGAAGCGGTCGATGAGGCCAGCAACTTCGTCACGATAAAGATGACGATTGTAATCGTTAAGTTCGTCAACTTTGGCCGCAGTTTCGTTCTTCGGCTCGTCGTAGCGGCCCTTGATGCCCCAAACGTACGCCCAGTGCGCGGAACCAGAGTTGTCGGTGCCGAAGAGATCATAAGAGGAGGATATCCACTTGTTGAGATATTTTTGGATCAGCCACGCGGGGATGACGCCAGCTTCAACGATGCGGCGAAGGCCGTCGTTGCCGGTACCCATGTGGAACGCCTCTTCGCGCAGCATGTAGGACATGGAGCGTCCGAGGGGCGCGAAAGCGGAGTATTTGAGCATCTGTAACTGAAATTTACCGTCGCGGTCGACGAAGTCGGTGTAGGTGAAAAAATCCATCCAGTTATCGACGTCGACATTGAAGGCGCCGAGAAGACGCTTGTTCTCGAAGGCACGGCGTTCGAGCATCTTCTGGGCCTCGACTTTGCCGGAGTAGCCGAAGTGAGCCATGAGCAAGGCGCACATTTGCCAACCGTGACGCATCTCTTCAATCATGACGCGGGTGAGGGCCTTGCGGTCCCAGTCGGTGGGCGCGGTTTCGAAGAGGTGGCGCTGCTGTTCCACGCTGGCGAACTCGGTGTCGCCCTGATAGACGATCAGGTTGATGAGCGCATCGCGCATTTGCTGCGTGGGCACCTGGCGCAGGTTTTCCCACTTCTTTTTTCCTTTGAAGGCGCCGAACTGAATTTCGTCAGTCTCGATGGCGCCGTAAAGCGTGTCAAAATGAAAGTTGGCGATTTCGTTGTGGTTGACGCCGATATCCTTACGCCAGTCGTCGAAGAGGCCAACCCAGTCACTGAAAGTTCCGATTTTTGCGACTTTGCCAGGCATAGATTCGTTTCCTATTTATGAGTTCGTGCTACTTCCGAGCATTCAGCGCTTAGCACTCAGCATTTAGCCGTTGAGAGCCATGCTAGTTTTCAAAAAACCTTAAACACAGAGGACACAGGGGATGACAGGCATTAAGCCAAGTTCATCCAGACGGTTTTGTTCTCTGTGTAGTGTTCTAACGCTTTCGCGCCGAGTTCGCGGCCGAAGCCGGAACTCTTGTAGCCGCCGAACGGCATGGCGGCGTCCATCAAGCCGTAGGTGTTGATCCAAACTGTGCCGGCTTTGAGCTGGCGCGAGACCAGATGCGCTTTCTTGACATCGCGAGTCCAGACGGCAGATGCGAGACCATACGGATTGGCGTTAGCTTGTGCGATGACTTGGTCGATGTCGTCGAAAGTGAGGGTCGCGAGAACCGGGCCGAAAATCTCCTCCTGCGCGATCTTCATGTTGTTGGTGACATCGCCGAAGATGGTCGGCTCGATGAAAAAGCCTTTGCCGCCATCGACCGAAACGCGATTGCCGCCCGCGATGAGTTTTGCGCCTTCTTTTTTGCCGGCTTCGATGTAGCCAAGAACGGTGTTCATCTGCTCCTGGCTGACGATGGCACCCATGCGAGTTTTTGGATCGAGCGGATCGGCAGGCTGCATTTTCTTGGCGCGGCTAACCAGCTTTTCGAGAAATTCGTCACGGACTTTGTTCTCGACGAAGAGACGCGAGCCGGCATTGCAGACCTCGCCTTTGCCGTAAAAAATCCCGGTGATAGCGCCTTTGACAGCGTTGTCGATGTCGGCGTCGGCGAAAACAATGTTGGGGGATTTGCCGCCGAGTTCCAGCGTGATGCGCTTCAAGGTGTCGGCGGAGTTGCGCATGATTTCTTTGCCGACTTCGGTCGAACCGGTGAAGGCAATCTTGTCGATGCCAGGATGGCGGACCATAAGCTTGCCAACTTCAGAGCGGCCGGTAACAACGTTGAGAACGCCAGCGGGAAGGCCGGCTTCGACGGCGATTTCACCGAATTTCAGAGCCGTGAGCGATGTCAGGTTTGCCGGCTTCCAGACGATGGTATTGCCGCAAGCGAGCGCCGGGCCGAGTTTCCAGGAAGCCAGCAGTAACGGAAAGTTCCAGGGCACGATCATGCCAACGACGCCGACCGGTTCGCGGAGCGTGTAAGTGAAGGCGGTTTCGAAGGTGTTGACGGTTTCGCCGTGAATCTTGGTGGCCCATCCGGCGTAGTAGCGGAGAACGTCGACAACCATGGGCATATCGACGTAGCGCGACTCGAAGATAGGCTTGCCGTTGTCGAGGGTTTCGAGCTCGGAGAATTCGTCGATGTATTTTTCAACGAGATCGGCGAGACGCCAAATCAGACGGCCGCGCTCGCTGGCGGACATCTTGCGCCAGGGGCCGGAGCGGTCGTCAAAAGCCTTGCGGGCGGCAGCGACAGCGCGATCGAGATCGGCGGAAGAGGCTTCGGCGATCTGGGTCAACACCTCGCCAGTCGCGGGATTCGTGGTGTCGAATTTCTTCGAGGTTTCGACCCATTCGCCGTTGATTAGAAGGCGTCCGGGGGAAAGCTTGGTTTTGGTGGCTGCGAGCATTATTCTCTCTTTCAATTCCTGCCGAGCTGTGCTCGGGTGGACGGCCGCGGGCGGCCGTCCCCACGCGAGCTATTTCGCCTTAAATACCGCCGGGCGCTTGTCGACATAAGCGGCCAGGCCTTCTTTGGCATCTTCACTCTGGAAGAGCAGTTGCTGATTTTCGCGTTCGACGGCGAGCGCAGATTCCATGGGAATTTCCCAGCCGGTCTGCACAGCGCGCTTGATGCGGCCCACAGCCTTGGCGGCCTTGTTCGGCGGGCAGAACTGGCGCGCGTACTCCATGATGTTTTCCATGAAACCGTCGCGGTCGAAGATGTCATTGATGATGCCGAGTTCTTTCGCCTCTTCGAACGAGAACGTGTTGCCGATGACCATCAGCTCGATGGCTTTGCTCTTCCCAACCAAGCGCGAAAGGCGCTGCGTGCCACCGGTTCCGGGCAGAACGCCAAGATTGACTTCCGGGAGACCGATCTTGCCGGCGTCCTGACGAGCGATACGAATGTCGGCGGCCATGGCGATCTCGAGACCTCCGCCGACGCAATGGCCGTTGATGGCGGCGATGACGAGCTTGGGCGTGTGCTCGAGGCGCAGCAAGGTCTCGTTCGCGTGCAGGCAGAAGAAATATTTGAAAGTCGGATCGACACTGGCCAGCATTTTGATGTTGGCGCCGGCGGAGAAAAACTTATCACCCGAGCCGGTGAGGACGATGACGTAAACGTCGTTGTCCATGCGCGCTTTCAGGATCGCCTCGTCGAGTTGACGA
>Ga0335073_10008876_pt1 | contig 14096 bp, 11 predicted proteins | sample Lox_Sample_22_FD_207093 | JGI IMG/M metagenome (GOLD analysis project Ga0335073, IMG submission 207093) | Soil microbial communities from Loxahatchee National Wildlife Refuge, Florida, United States - Lox_Sample_2.2 | ecosystem: Environmental > Terrestrial > Soil > Wetlands | place: USA... | reverse complement strand
GGCATATGACGAGGTCGACGAGCTGGCCGAGTACTTCAGGATGGCCGGGCAGGACGCGAAGCGCCGCGCCGGAGCGCTGCCCGCGTCGGTCTCGGCCGCGCGCAGGATCCTCACGCTGCGCGTGCCGCTCGGGGTGATCGGCGTCGTGAGCCCGTGGAACTGGCCGTACACGATGGGCGCCGAGGTGTTCGCGCCCGCGATGGCGGCCGGGAACACCGTGGTCTGGGTGCCGGCGCCGTCCACGACCGCGTGCTGCGCGCTCCTGTCCGAGGTGATCGCGGACACGGGCATGCCAGCCGGGGTCTTCAACTTCGTGCCGGGACCCGGCCCCGTGGCGGGCGACGCCCTGGTCGGGCACCCGGGAGTGGCCGGTGTGGGCTTCGTGGGTTCGGTCGAGACCGGCAGCCGGGTCGCGGTGCGGGCCGCGGGCAAGGCGCAGCTGCTGGAGCTCGGCGGCAACGGGCCGATGGTGATCCTCGAGGACGCCGACCTCGAGCTCGCCACGGCAGCCGCCCTCGAGGCCGCATACCTGTGCGCCGGCCAGAGCTGCACGGCGGGCGAGCGGTTTCTCGTGCACGCCGCCGTGCGCGCGGAGTTCACCGAACGCGTGGTGGCCGCGACCAAGGCGAGCGTGCGGCTCGGCGACCCGTTCGATCCGCAGACCACGATGGGCCCGCTGAACAACGAGGCCACGGCGGCCAAATTTGACCGGCACATCGCCGACGCGGTCGCAGGCGGCGCGCGGATCTGCTGCGGCGGCCGCCGGGCCGCGGGCCTGCCGACGCACCTCTACGCGGAGCCGACCGTGCTCGACGGGGTGACCCCGGGCATGGCAATCGAGCGGGAGGAGACGTTCGGCCCGGTCGTGCCCGTGGTCGAGGTCCGGTCGGCGGCCGAGGCCCTGGAGCTGACCAACGCCTCGCCGTTCGGCCTGACCGCCGCGGTGTTCACCGGCGACTTGGAGCGCGGCCTGGCGTTCGCCGAGCGGGCCAGGGCCGGCTGGGTCAACATCAACGCCTCCACCAACCTGTGGGAGTCGCACCTGCCGTTCGGCGGCCGGGCCGGCAGCGTCAGCGGCCGGGGCCGCGTCGGCGGTGCCTACCCCATGGACACGTTCACGGAGCCGAAGACTGTTACTTTTCCCGCCCCGTCCCTCCCGCCCGCCCCGTCCCTCTCACCCGCCCCGTCCCTCCCACCCGCCCCTGCCGACCTGGCGTGACCCGCCTGAGCCCGCGGCCGGCCAATGGGCGCGTCAGCATCGCACTCGCCGACTGCCGGACTCCCCCGCTACGCTCTCCGCCATAACCGGGAGGAAGCCATGCCCGACGAACTCGACGGAATTCGGCGGCGCTTAGATGTGCTGGAGAGCCGGATGGACCCAGAGGCGAGCCTGCGGGCCATGATGGACCTCGACCAGGCGTCGCTGACAGCCCGGTTCGACGTCCAGGACAACCTCCTGCGCGCACTGGCCGTAACCCAGGGCGACCACACCAGACGGCTCACCCGCCTGGAAGGCAAGGTCAACCGCCTGGAAGGCGGCCAGCGGGACCTGCAGTGCGCAGTCGCGCGGGTCGAGGTCGGCCTTCAAACGATCATCACGCTGCTCAGCCAAGATCACTAAGCTTGATCTGGACGAGGTTCAGACGGGCCGCTTTCCGTAGTCGACGGTGAGCCAGTGCTCCGGGCGCATCCGGATCATCACGTTCTCTCCGGCCGCGTCGGGATTGCTGGCCACGTACTGGTCACCGCCCTCGGGTCCAAGGTAGCGGCGGGCCATGGCCAGCCGCTCGTCGAGATCGAGCTCCTCGATTTCGACCGGCCCCTCGACCGTGACATACCGGTACGGCGGGCTCTCGTCCTGTGCGCACAGGCTCATCCGCCCCGCCGCCGCCAGCGCCAGACCCTTGCGCGAGCCGCGGGCGGTGATGACGCTGACCAGGCCGCCGGGGTGATAGTCGTACCAGACCGGCGCGGCGAGCGGCCCCCGGCCCTCCCCTTCCGTCACGCTCAGCACCCCGACGTGCGCCCCGGCAAGGAACTGCTCCCGCTCGGCAACGCTCATGGCAAAGGACATGCCCGTCTCCCTCGGTCGGCCCGGCGCGGCCCTCCGATTCTTGCAGAGCCGTCGGCGCCACCCGGAGTTGTGACGGTGCGGAGCCCACCGCAGGATGGTCAGTCATGGAGATCACGATCGAGCCGATGACGTTGTCCGACATGGCCGCGGTGCTGGCCGAGCTCGACCGGTTCTGGGGCGGCCGGGACATGCGCTTCCTGCATCAGAAGGTGCTCGTCCAGGAGTTCGGCGACACGTGCCTGACCGCACGCGGCCCGGACGGCCAGATCGCCGGCTACCTGATCGGGTTCCCGGCGCCGCGGCGCCTCGGCTACATCCACGCGGTAGCGGTGCGGGATTCGGCACGCGGGACCGGCTGCGGGCAGGCTCTGTATCAGGCATTCGCGACGGCGGTGGCCGTGCACGGAGCGGACCGGCTGAAGGCGATCACCAACGTAATCAACACCGGGTCCGTCGCGTTCCACCGGCGGCTCGCCTTCGACGTCCAGCGGGTCGAGGACTACGACGGTCCCGGCATGCCGATGATGGTCATGACCCGCGCTATCTGAGCACAACACGCTCACCATCGATGTCGGCGACGATCTCCAGCCTGCCGCCAAGGGCCCGGACGTAGGCGGCGAGCGTCCGGACTTCGGCCGCGCCTGGCTCAGCGCGCTCAATGGCGGAGACTCGCTCCTGGCGGACGTTCATGCGCGCCGCCACCTGCGCCTGCGTCAGCCTCATTCGCTGCCGGGCCTGCGCCAGGGTGTGGGCGCGATGGCGGGCCACGAGCGCGGCGGCCCCGATCTCCACCTCGGTCTCTTCGCCAGGAAAGAACTCGTCAAGAAACGATTCAGCGTCATAGGCGACGAACACGCCGGGGTGCGCCACGGCCTCAGACCCTCCGCCGGCCTGCGCCACGGCCTCAGACCCTCCGCCGGCCTGCGCCACGGCCTCAGACCCTCCGCCGGCCTGCGCCACGGCCAAGCGGCTTGCCGCGAGCCGTATCACGTCCTGGTAGGCATCCGCTGACCCGCCGGGATCCCGGACCCACGCCAGGATGACCGCCGTGTCCTGCTGCTCCACCGCGAACAGCAGAGCAGTTCGCAGGCCGCCGGGCGCATCCGGGCGCAGCTCCATCAGGCCGGGCGGAACGGCTCCGCCTTCGTCGGCGGACCCCGCGTCGTCCTGGACAGTCGGCGTGCGGTGCGGAGTCTCCTCCAGGACCTCCCGGACCGCCGCCGCGGCATCGCTGATGGCGGGCGACGTCTGGGGCCCGGCGTCCGTCACCCCGAGATCTGGGGAGTCCTCGCCGATGTCAGCGAAGGCCTCACGGACTCTCCGGGTTGCCTCATCGGCCGTGTAGCTGGCCTTGATCGTCTCCTTGCGGGTCCGGAACGCATCGACCCTGGCCTGCAGCCGCTGGCTGGCGGCGGTGAGCCTCTCTTCCTCGCCCCGCAGGTCGCCAAGCTGATGGCGAAGCTCGGAGAGCTGCTCCTGGACTGCTGCCTCCCGTGTTTGCGCGTCGCGGGCCACGTCCTCCCGTCCGGCCTCCAGCGCTTCCTGGCTCTGCCGGGCGATCTTCGCCGCACCCTGCTCCAGCTGAGTGACCTGCAGTTCCAGGCGCTTGCGCGAGGTCGCCACGTCGGCGACGCCGCGGCGTACCCGCTGCAAGATCTCCAGCTGGCGCTCGTAGGCGTAGTCCAGCGCCTCCCGGGGATCATGCGGCGACCGGAGCGCGGACTCCAGCGGCAGGACCACCGGCGGGCCGAGGCTCTCGCCCGCCTCGAGCATCGCCAGTACTGCCTCGCCGATCACGCGCGCCACTTCGGGCTCGGTGCCCCGCAGGTCGGTCAGCCAGTCCCGGACCCGGTTGTGTATGCGTAGCCGGTAGCCCATGCCGTTGTCTCCCGAGACCAGTACCTACACATACTGTCGCACCATGGCCGCCTGGGTGCCAAGTCAGCACAGCTCAAAGCCAGCATGGCCATTTCATCATTGTCCATTAATTCGCACGGAATGGCTGTAACGTCCCGGGCAGATCAACGGCCAGCATCTCCTTGACAATGTCTTCGGCATGCACCAGGATCGCTTGATCCCCCTGCTATGGAAATGCACATCCGAACAGGGGTTGCGGTGACGGCTTAACCATGGTCGCTGTCCTGATCTACGTTCTGATCCTCTGGGGCATCATCGCGCTCGCATGGCTTGGGGCCTGGTGGCTGAAGCGGCGCGGGACGGACACGTCCGAGCAGTTCACCAACACCGCCGTATTCGTCGGGTTCGTGTTCGGGTTCCTGCTCACCACGCTGCAGGTATTCGCGACCAACCACTATTCCGACGCCCGTTCCCAGGCCCAGTCCGAGCCGACGAGCCTGGTGACGATGTACGACGATCTCGGCGTGTTCCCGCCGCATGTGCGCGCAGCGGGGCACCGCGACATTATCTGCTACATGTGGTCGGTCGCCGAGCGTGACTGGGCGGCACAAGAACGGGGAGACACTCAGGAGTCGCCCGACACGGCCGCGTGGGGTGACCGCCTGAGAAATTTCAGAAACACACTTCCTCAGGACTCGCCCGGAGCTTCACGGGTCAGCACGGACTTGACCAACGCGGACATTGCGCGCCAGCAGCTTCTGTTTCTGGCTCGGCCCCAGATACCGATAATCCTGTGGGTCGTCGTGTTCACCAGTGGCGGCCTGCTGATTTTCCTGCAGGTCGGCGACTCTCAATCAAAGGGGAAGATCGCCAGGCGCACAATGCTGACCGCGGTGATCGTGCTGATGACCCTCGAAGTCGCTTCCCTCGCTGTCCTCGACCGGCCGTTTTCTCCCATTGCCCGGATTCAGCCCACCGCGATGACAGACGCCATCAGCTTGCTGGAGGCCGGCCGCCCCGGGCAGCCCACCGCGCACGACTGTGGTCTGTAGGCGGGCCGGGCCATGGCTGGCCCGTCAGCTGCGGATCACCTGCAGCGTGGCGAGCGCCGGATCCGCCGCATACGCGATGCGGCCGCCGTCCGCATGGACCTCGCGCAGCGCGTTCAGGGCCGTGGAGGTGATCAGCTCGCCGGGCGCGAGCACCGGGACGCCCGGCGGGTAGGGCGCGATCAGCTCGGCGCTGACCCGCCCGACGGCGGCGTCGGCCGGGACGGTCTCATTCGGCGCGAAGAACGCCTCGCGCGGCGCGAGCACCGTCTCCGGCACCACCGACCACGCGGCGCCGACGGCCGGATGGCGGGGGGCGCCGCGTTGCCGCTCCACCGCGGCGGCGAGAACCTCGGTGAACGCGGCGATCCGGTCCTCGTCGTCCGCGATCGTGATGATCGGGACGATCGTGTCGCGGTCGGCCATCTCCACCGGCATCCCGGCAGCGAGCAGGTCGGCCTCGACGGCCATCCCGTGCGCGCCGGTCCCGGCCAGCAGCACGACCAGCTTCGTCGGATCCACGCCGGGCCCGTCGAGGACGTCAAGGCCGGGCACCTGGCGGAGCCGGCGGCGAGCGGCGGCCACGCCGCGCAGCAGCCGGGCGCACAGGTCCTTGCCATCCCGCTCCAGCAGCGCCCTGGCCGCGTCGGTGCTGGCCATGATCGAGCCTGCTGGGCTGGTCGTGTGCGTCGCGTCGAACGCACGCTCCAGCCGTGCCGCGTCCAGCCGCTCGGTCCTTGCCAGCACGAGCGCGGCCTGCGTGTACGCCGGCAGCGCCTTGTGCGCGCTGGTCACCATGGCGTCCGCGCCGGCGGCAAGCGCATGCGGCGGCAGGTCAGGATGGAAGCCGAAGTGCGCGGCCCAGGCGGCGTCCACGATCAGCGGCACCCCGGCCTCGTGCGCCACGGCGGCGTGGCCGGCCAGGTCGCCTATGGTGCCCACGTACGAGGGATCGCCCAGGAACACCGCGCACGCGTTCGGGTGCTCCGCCAGCGCCGCCCTGACGGTATCGGTGGCCACGGCCGCCGGAAGGCCAGAGCCCGGATCCATGTCCGGCCGGACCCAGACCGGGCGCAGCCCGGCGAGCACGAGGCCGAGCAGGAGCGACCGGTGCAGGATCCGGGTCACGATGATCTCCTGGCCGGGCGAGCCGACGGCCAGGGCCAAGGCCTGGTTGCCGTGCGTGGACCCGGCGACGGCGAACCGGCACCAGTCGGCCTCCCACAGCCGCGCCGCCCGTGCCTCGCCTTCAACCCGCAGCACGTCCGCGTGCTTGATCGTGTCGAGCGCGCCGTACAGCGGCGCGTCCCCGGCGACCACGTCTCCGACGAGGTCGCGGCGCTGCTTGTGCCCGGGCGTGATCATGGGCGTGAGCTCACCGGCTTCGGCGCGCTCCATGGAGGTCAGCCAGGCGTCCAGCAGCGGCGCATCGGACCGCAGGCCGCGCGGATCCTTCGGGTCGTCAAGGTGAGGCACCCGCCCAGTCTGCATGATCACCGCAAATAAGGTGAAGGGCCCCACCCTGTCGCGGGTTCGGCGGTGCACGCAGGCCTCTGTGCGAGATGGGTACGGCAATACCCGTACGAGATCCACACAGTGCCGATCCTGGCCGGTGCGGCTGGGCCTGGAGGGGCCAGTGGTACAGCTTGGAGCCGACCGGGACGGCCGGCGACAGTCTTGGGCGGGCTGAAGCGGTCAGGCGGGGTCAGGCGGGCTGGGGCGGTCAGGCGGGCTCAGGCGGGCCGGGGCGAGGGTGGCGGCGGGAGCCGACGCCCGGGTCGGGGCGGGAGCCGACGCCCGGGTCGGGGCGGGAGCCGACGCCCGGGTCGGGGCGGTCAGGCGGGCTGGGGCGGTCAGGCGGGCCGGTGCCGGTAGAAGGGGGCGTCCGAGGGCGGGAGCGGGGTGTTGCCCAGGATCAGGTCGGCAGATTTCTCGGCGATCATCATCACCGGGGCGTAGATGTTGCCGTTGGTGACGTACGGCATCACCGAGGCGTCGACCACGCGCAGCCCCTCGAGGCCGTGTACCCGCATCGTCGCGGGATCCACGACCGACCGCTCGCCGGTGCCCATCGCGGCGGTGCAGGACGGGTGCAGCGCGGTCTCGGCGTCCCGGCGGACCCAGTCCAGGATCTGCTCGCCGGTCGCGACCTCAGGCCCCGGCGAGAGCTCACCGCCGTTGTACTCGTCGAACGCCGGCTGGTTGAGGATCTTGCGGGCGACGCCGATCGCCTCGACCCACTCCTGCCGGTCGGTGGCCGTGGACAGGTAGTTGAACCGCAGCGCGGGGTGCACCTCCGGATCGGTCGAGGTGATCCGCACCGAGCCACGGGAATCGGAGTACATCGGCCCGATGTGCACCTGGTAGCCGTGGCCGCCAGCGGGCGACGAGCCGTCGTAGCGAATCGCGATCGGCAGGAAGTGGAACATCAGGTTCGGGTACGGGACGTCGTCGTTGCTCCGCGCGAACCCGCCCCCCTCGAAGTGGTTGGTCGCGCCCGGCCCGCTGCGCAGGAACAGCCACTTCGCGCCGACCATGGGCCGGTTGCGCCACTTGAGCGCCGGGGCCACCGAGACGGGGAGCTTCGAGGAGTACTGCACGTAGACCTCGAGATGATCTTGCAGATTCTCACCGACCCCGGGCAGATCCGCGACCGCGTCGATGCCGAGCCCGCGCAGCAGCCCGGCGGGGCCCACCCCGGACAGCTGCAGCAACTGCGGCGAGTTGATCGCCCCGCCGCACAGGATGATCTCCTTGGCGCGAATCCGCTGCAGCTGGGAGTTCCGGACAAACTCGACCCCGACGGCCGCGCGCCCGCGGAAAATGATCTTGGTGACGAGCACACGGCAGGCCACGGTCAGGTTCTCGCGCCCCATGACCGGGTGCAGGTACGCGCGCGCCGCGGACAGCCGCCGGCCGCGGTGCACGTTGCGGTCGAACGGGGCGAAGCCCTCCTGCCGGTAGCCGTTCACATCGCTGGTCAGCGTGTAGCCGGCCTGCTCGGTCGCGGCGAAGAACGCGCCGAACAGCGGGTTGGTGGCGGGACCGCGCTCGAGCACGAGCGGGCCTTCGGTGCCGCGGTACTCGTCGGCGCCGACCAGGCAGGTCTCCATCTTCTTGAAGTACGGCAGGCAGTGCGAGAAGTCCCAGGCGCCCATCCCCGGGTCGGCGGCCCATCGCTCATAGTCGAGCGGGTTGCCGCGCTGGAAGATCATCCCGTTGATGCTGCTCGACCCGCCGAGCACCTTGCCCCTGGCGTGGTAGATCCGCCGCCCGTTCAGGAACGGCTCGGGTTCCGACTCGTACTGCCAGTCGTAGAAGCGGCTGCCGATCGGAAACGTGAGCGCGGCCGGCATGTGGATGAAGGCGTCCCAGCGGTAGTCCGGCCGGCCCGCCTCGAGCACGGCCACCCGGTTCGCCGGGTCGGCCGAGAGCCGGTTGGCCAGTGCGCTTCCAGCGGAACCGCCGCCGATGATGACGAAGTCATATGCCGGTTCAGATCCCATTTCCGGATGCTATATCGGCACCGGCCGCAAACACACGGGTCCGCCGCGAGCCGGGAACTGCGCTGGCAGGCGGCGGGGGAAGCCGTGTAAGACTGGATCAAGGTCCCCGCGCCAAAGGCGGTGATGGAGCTTGACCACGCACGACACCGGCCCGCTCGACGTCCAGCCCGACGCGTTCGGCACGAGCGACCCGCTATGGGAGTTCTCGCCGTACCCGGCGATCGCCGACTACGCGTTCCTGTCCGATTGCGAGGTCACGGCGCTGGTCGCGCCCGGCGGCTCGATCGAGTGGATGTGCCTGCCCCGGCTGGACTGCCCGAGCATCTTCGGGGCCGTGATCGACCGGGACGCGGGCTGGTTCCGGGTCGGGCCCGAGGACATGACCGTGCCCGCGGACCGCCGGTACCTCCCGGGGACCATGGTGGTCGAGACCAGCTGGGACTGCGGCGAGGGGTGGCTGGTGGTCAGGGACTGCCTGGTGATGGGGCCGTGGCGGCACGCGCACCCCGAGCGCACCAGCCACGTGCGCCCGCCGACCGACTACGACGCCGATCACATGCTGCTGCGGCTGGTGCGCTGCGTGGACGGCGCGGTGCAGGTCAGCATGGACTGCGAGCCCGCGTTCGACTATGGCCGCCGGCGGGCGCGGTGGGCCCACACCGACCACGGGTACCAGCAGGCCGTGATCCGGCCGCAGGGCGACATCGAGACGCCGGGCCTGACCCACGACAGCCTGACGCTGACCCTGACCTCCGACATGAGGATCGGCCTCGAGGGGCCGAGCGCGCGGGCGCGGACGCTGCTGCGCGAGGGCGACTGCCGCTTCGTGGCCCTGTCCTGGGGCAGCAGGAAGCCGCCGAAAAACTACGAGGACGCGAGCAGGCGCGTGACCTGGACTGCGCACCACTGGCAGCACTGGCTGGCCAGGGGCAGCTTCCCCGATCACCGCTGGCGCCCGTACCTGACCCGCAGCGCGCTCACGCTCAAGGGGCTCACGTTCGCCCCGACCGGCGCGATCGCGGCCGCCGCGACCACGTCCCTGCCGGAGACGCCCCGCGGCGAGCGGAACTGGGACTACCGCTACAGCTGGATCCGGGACGCAACGTTCGCGCTGTGGGGCCTGTTCACGCTCGGCTTCGAGTGGGAGGCCAGCGACTACTTCGCGTTCCTCACCGACGTCGTCGAGCGCGACCGCGGCGACATCCAGATCGTCTACGGCGTCGACGGCCGGTGCGACATAGACGAGTTCGTCCTCGAGCACCTGCAGGGATACCAGGGCGCCCGGCCGGTCCGGATCGGCAACGCCGCGCGCACCCAGCGCCAGCACGACGTGTGGGGCACTGTCCTCGACTCCCTCTACCTGCACACGAGGTCCCGCGACCGGCTCGACGACCGGGTCTGGCAGATGGCCAAGCACCAGGTGGAGCACGCCCTGGAGCACTGGCGCGAGCCCGACTGCGGCATCTGGGAGGTACGCGGCGAGCCGCAGCACTTCACGTCCTCGAAGATGATGTGCTGGGTCGCCGCGGATCGCGGGGCGCGGCTGGCCAGGCTCCGCGAGGACCCCGACACCGCCCGCATGTGGCAGAAGGCCGCGGACGAGATCCACGCCGACATCATCGCGAACGCGCTGGACGAGCGCGGGGTGTTCTGCCAGCACTACGGGACCACCGCCCTCGACGCGTCGGTGCTGCTGATGCCGCTGCTGCGGTTCCTGCCGCCGGACGACCCGCGGATCCGGGCCACGGTGCTCGCGATCGCGGACGAGCTGACCAGGGACGGCCTGGTGCTCCGGTATCAGGTCAGCGAGACCGACGACGGCCTGTCCGGCGAGGAGGGCACGTTCACGATCTGCTCGTTCTGGCTGGTCTCCGCGCTGTCCGAGATCGGCGAGCACCGCAGGGCACGGGACCTGTGCGAGAAGGTCCTCTCCTACGCCAGCCCGCTGCTCCTGTACGCGGAGGAGATCGACCCGAAGTCAGGGCGGCACCTGGGCAACTTCCCGCAGGCCTTCACGCACCTGGCGCTCATCAACGCGGTGATGCACGTGGTCATGAACGAGAAGATCGCCGAGCGGTCGGCGATCAACAGCGGCGGCGCGGTCGCGCCGCGGCACGACTGACCGTTCCCGAGATCACTCCCGCGGCGGCCCGGCCGCCGCGACGGCCTCGAACTCGGCCACCGAGAGCCGCGGAACGAACCCCTCGAGCAGCCACGTCACCCCGTGGCTCTCCGCCGTGGCCACCGCCTTGGCGCGCTCGGACGGCCCGAGCAGCCGCATCTTGCACGTGATGGCCAGGTCGTAGTCGTCCGGAACGCCAAGCCGGGTCAGCTCGGCGCGCACTCCGGCCAGGTCATCGGCATCCGGGAAAACCGGGTCGCCGGCGAAGATCGGGAAGCAGCCCTGCATCCAGGCGGCCCTGGCCAGCGGCGCACGGTTCGGCCACCGGCCTGCGACCCAGACCGGCAGCGGATCCTGCACCGGCCTGGGCAGGAACGGCGTCGAGTGCACGTGCAGGCGCTCGCCGTCGAACTCGACGTGCTCGCCGGACAGCAGGCGCCGCAGCACCTCGAGCGACTCGTCGAGGAGCACGCGGCGCTCCCGCGGATCGGCAGCGTCGCCGAACGAGCTGAACTCCTTCCAGCCGTCGTCGCCGAGGCCGACGCCGAGTACCAGCCGGCCGCCGGACAGCACGTCGAGCGCGGCTGCCTGCCGCGCCAGGACCCACGGCCTGCGGCGGGCGAGCGGGGTCACCATGGCGCCGAACCTGATCTCGCGGGTGGCCGCCGCGATCGCGGTCATCGCGATCCACGGATCGCAGACGGCCATGCCGGGCCGGGCCAGCATGTGATCCCACAGGAAGAACCCGGACCAGCCGGCCTCTTCGGCCACGACCGCCAGCTCGGCGAGACGCCCGGGGTCTGCGAGCTCCTCGAACTGGGGGAAGAAGAGCCCGAACCTGACGTCATTCAACTGCGCCTCCGGGGGGGTTGGGCAGCGCGGGCAGCGCGGATTGCCAGCGCCGCCGGAGCCCCGCCAGCGCCTCGGGGACGATCTCACCGTAGACCCTCAGCCTGGCCAGCCCGCCGTCAGGGATCACGTCAAGGCGGACGTGGGTGGCGATGTTACCCCCACCCTCACCATTACCCCCACCCTCACCGCCCGTGTCGCCGACCAGGTACCTGTGCCTGGTGTCCGGCTGCACCGCGGTGACCGGCAGCACCTCCCGCCACGCCGAGTCGTCCGGCAGCGCGGCGCCCGGCGCGTCCGCCGCGAGCAGCCGGACCCGGTCCGGCGCGTTCCCGACGAACCACGACGTGTCGATCTCGACGTGGCGCAGCACCCCGCGCGCGGCCAGCGCGATCGTCACGTAGTCGTGGCCCGCGTCGCGGCGCCGCGCGTTCTCCCATCCCCCGGCCATGCCCGTGGCCAGGCCGGGCAGGATCAGGTTGCCGGCCGACGCGTAGAACTGGTCCGAGCAGCCGGCCACGCGGCCGCCGTTCTCCAGGGCCGCCAGGTCAATGGTCCCGGCCAGGAACCGCGGGTCGGGCAGCGGCGTGCCGTGCACCCGCAGCCTGGCCACCCCGCCGTCCGGGTAGATCGACAGGCGGACGTGCGTCCACCGCTGCGGCGAGCTCACCGGGTAACGGTTCGCCGTGTCGCCCAGCGCGGCGGTCCGCTCGACCAGCGTGTGCCAGGTGGTCAGCTCGCCCGGCGCCGGGTACCCCTCCGCGGCGGCCGCCTCCACCGACACCTGCGGCGGGTAGTTGCCGCGGAAGAACGAGGTGTCCACGACCACCTCGTGCACGATGCCCGGGATCCCGAGCCTGACGATCGCGTGATCATGCGCGGGAGCCCGGTGCCGCCGGGTCTCCCAGCCGTCGTAGATCTTCCCGCGGTTCCCGAACTGACCGGCGGCAAAGGCCGGCGCCTCCGGCCTTATGAGGTTTTCCTTCTCCGCGAACAGTTCATCTGTCGCGAAGATCACACTCCCGCCAAGTGCCCTCAACGCTAGGTCAGTGGCTCGGCCGGCTCCGGAATCGGTCATCTGGTGTGCTCCTGTCTGGCCAGCAGCCGGCCCGAGGCCTGGCCGGTGTCCACGGGTGTGCCACCGAGCCACGTCCGGCGCACCACGCCGTGCAGCCGCTGACCCGCGTACGGCGTCACCTTGTGCCGGTGCTGCAGCCGCAGCGGGTCCACGGTGAACGTCTCGTCCGGCGCGAACGCGGTCAGGTCGGCGGCGGCTCCCGGTGCGATCGCGCCCTTGCCGGGCACCCCGGCGATCTGCGCCGGCCGTGCGGCCATCCACCGGGCGACGTCGTCAAGGGAGAAGCCGCGCCGGCGGGCCTGGGTCCACACGACGGGCAGCGACAGCTGCACCGATGAGATCCCGCCCCAGGCGGCGCCGAAGTCCCCGTCCGCCAGGTGCTTCATCGCGGGCGGGCACGGCGAGTGGTCGGACACCACGCAGTCGATGATTCCGTCCCGCAGCGCCTGCCAGAGGCGCTCACGGTTGGCCCGGTCCCGGATCGGCGGCGCGCACTTGAACTGCGTCGCGCCGTCCGCGATGTCCTCGGCCGCCAGCGCGAGGTAGTGCGGGCAGGTCTCCACAGAGATCGCGGCGCCGCGGCCCCTGGCTGTCTCGAGCAGCGGAAGCGCGTCCGCCGCGGACAGGTGCAGGATGTGGGCCCGCGCCCCGGCCCGCTCGGCTGCGTCGATGACCTGCGCGATCGCGGCCACCTCGGCGGCTGGGGGACGCGAGGCCAGGTACGACGCATAAGCGCGCCCGGCCGGGGGCGGCGCCGCGCCGATCGCTGCCGGGTCCTCGGCGTGCACGAGCACCACGCTGCCGAGCGCGGCGGCCCGCTCCATCACCTGATGCAGGCCGGCCTGGTCCACGGGCGGGAACTCCGGCACCCCGGAATCCTGCAGGAAGACCTTGAAGCCGAACACGCCGCCGTCGTGCAGCCGTGACATGAAGCCGAGGCTGCCCGGCACCACGCCGCCCCAGAAGCCGACGTCGACGTGCACGTGGCCGGCGGCCTCCTCCCGCTTGATGCGCAGCGCCTCCGCGTTCGTGGTCGGCGGGATCGAGTTCAGCGGCATGTCCACGATCGTGGTGATCCCGCCGGCCGCCGCGGCGCGGGTCGCGGTGGCGAACCCCTCCCAGTCGGTCCGGCCCGGCTCGTTCACGTGCACGTGGGTGTCGACCAGGCCGGGGAGCAGCACCTCGTCGTCGGCCAGGACTATTTCGCTGACCCCGCCCGGCTCAACTCCCCCGCCCGAGCCCGCCCTTGCCCCGCCCGGCTCCCCTGCTCCACCCGGCTCAACCGTTGCCCCACCCGGCTCCCTTGCCCCACCCGGCCACGCCCTGGCGCCGGGTGGCGCCGTGATCGGGCGCACGTCATCGATCTTTCCTCCGGAGATCCACACCTCGGCCGGGCGGATACCGTCCGGCAGCACCACGCGGCTGGCCTGGATCACCAGCGGCCGGCTACCGGATCGCATCGAGCCCAGCCCGGTCCAGGCCGGTCAGCTCCTCCAGTTCCAGCTCGGTGACCGCGCCGCAGTCGAGCCCTCGGGCCAGAAACCCGGCCAGCGCCCGCGCG
>Ga0335073_10008875_pt1 | contig 14097 bp, 13 predicted proteins | sample Lox_Sample_22_FD_207093 | JGI IMG/M metagenome (GOLD analysis project Ga0335073, IMG submission 207093) | Soil microbial communities from Loxahatchee National Wildlife Refuge, Florida, United States - Lox_Sample_2.2 | ecosystem: Environmental > Terrestrial > Soil > Wetlands | place: USA... | reverse complement strand
TGGCACGCGTGGCCCGCGCCCGGCAGCACCTTGAGCTCGCAGTTGGGGATTTTCGGCTGGAGCGCGAAAGCGCTTTGATGCGCGCCGTCCTCGCTGCCGGTGAGGATCGTCGCGGGACAGGCGATGGTCTCGAAATGGCCGGCGGGCTCGGGCCGAGCCAGCGCCTCGAACTGACGGATGATGGTCTCGAGATCGGCCGATGCATTGCGCTCGGTGAAGAGGTCGGCGAACCAATGCGCGAGCGGCGTGGCGCGAAAGGCCGGGCTCAGATCCTCGAACGTATAGTCCCAGCGGAAATCGATGCCGTTCTTGCGATAGGCCTCGATCCGGCGCTTGGTGAATTCCTTGCCCGGATTGTAGCCGGTGCCGGAGAAAATGAGCGCCGCGGTCTTCGCCGGCCGCTGATGGTACATGAAAGGGATGATCGACGACCCGACCGAGCAGCCGACGAGGATCGCGGTCTCGCCCGGCAGCGCGGCGTCGATCGCCTCCCAGCACGCCGCCGCCATGTCCTCCATGGCGAGGCCGGCCGTCGCCTTGGGCGAGCGGCCATAGCCCGGAATGTCGATGCCGATGCACCGGAACCAGGTCGAGAAATGCGCCATCTGAAAAATCCAGCACGACTGGTCCATCGGGTTCGGGTGCACGAACGCCATCACCGGACCGGTCCGCCCCATCCGCTCGAAATAAAGCGGTCCCTCGACACGCAGAGCCATCGCGAGCCTCCTCGCGCCGCATCATAGCGGAGGGGCGAGGTGCGGTCTGCGGCGCGAAAGGCCGCCGGTTTTCTCTTGCCCGGACCGAGGGCGCATCCGACAAATCGCTGCCGATGACGGGATCGGCTCCAAGCCGCGGGAAACGAGATGACCCTGCTTCGCGACGCGACGCCTGAGCGATTGAGCGCGTTCTCCGACGGCGTCTTCGCCGTCATCATCACGGTGCTGGTCTTGGACCTCCGGCCGCCCGCGCGTCCGACCTTTGACGCGCTGCTGCCGCTCTGGCCCACATGGCTCAGCTATGCCGTGAGTTACGTGTTCATCGCGATTGTCTGGATCAATCATCATTACCTGCTCCGCTTTGCCACCGAGGCCACCCCTCGGTTGCTGTGGGTCAATTTCGCGCATCTCTTCTCCGTGTCGCTGCTGCCTTTCTCGACGGATTGGATGGCCGTGAGCGAATTGTCGCCGCAGCCGGTTGCCTTTTATGCGGCGGTCTTCTTCCTCGTGAACGCGACCTACATAGCGGCGGTTTGGGAGCTGGTTGGCCGCCGGCCGGTCGGGGAGGTCTCACCGGCCGTGCGCAGGACCCTGCACGCCCGTTCGATCGCGACCCTGTGCCTCTTCGGGATCGCCGCCGTCACGGCGCTCAAATACCCGTTGGCCGGACTTGGGATGTGTATCTGTTGCCTGATCGTCTATTTGAGGCCGGAGCCGCTCGACGCGGGGACCGAGGCGAACGCCAAACCGACATAGCGAGCGCTCACTTCGGCAGGTAGGCGTCGGTATGGAGCTTCGCCATGTCGACCTCGCCCTGGACCAGCTTCATCTCGCCGAAAGACCGCTTCAACGTGGCGAGCGATTCGGAATCGAAGCGGCAATCCCTGGTGTGCATGCCGATGGTCAGGTCGTATTCGCGCGCCATCACCGCTTCGCTGAAATGGGTGATGCCCATCGTGATCTTCACGGTCTCGTCCTTGTGCGCGCGCATATAGTCGACCGTCTCGATCCAGGCGGCGAGGAAGGCGCGGATCGCGTCGGGATGGCTCGCGACGAGCTGGTTCGAGGCGAAGATGGCGCCCGAGGCGACGTTGCCTTCATAGGTCGAGACCGGCGCCAAAAGCCGCCCGTCCTCGGTCGTCTCGAACACCAGGAACTGCGACGTGCCGCCGATCGCCGCGTCGATCAGATGCGCGCGGAACGCGGCGCGCGCGGGCGCGTCGCCGCCGCCGATCGCCACCGTCTTCACCCCGTCGGGGCCCCAGCCTTCGGTACGCGCGAGCTCGTGGCCGGACCAATCGCTGAACGAGCCGGGGCTCGAGACGCCGATGGTCTTGCCCTTCAGATCCGCGAGCGTCTTGATCGGCGAATCCCAAGGGACGCCGATCGCAAGGAAGGGCGCCGTGCTGGTGCTTTCGCATACCGCGATCATGGGCGCGCCTTTGGCGACGAAGGCCATTTCGGTGCCGGCGCCGTCGCCGATATCGATGCTGCCCGCGGCCAGCGCCTGCGCCATCTTGCTGCCGCCGCCGAAGTCCACGATCTTCAAATCGAGCCCGTGCCGTTTGAAGATGCCGAGCTGATCGCCGATATTGACCGGAATGATGGCGTCCGATGTGGCCGATGCCTTGCCGACGATGAGGCTGGTATCGGCAACGGCCGCCCTTGCCGCGGCAAGCGTCGCGACAAAAGCGATGAGGGCCGCGCGCAAGCAACGGCGATGCGATGGGTTCATGAGATGCCTCCCTGAACGCGCGCCTCTTTGGGCGCTCTTGTCGTTGCGCCCAGATTAAACTACGAGGCCGGCGCCGCGGCAAAGCGGTCTTTTCAGCGGGGAGGGAAGCATGGCCAACCTCAGGCTCAGTCTCGCCATCACCAGCAATCCGCGCACCTGGCCGGTGATCGACGGGCGCGCCGCGCCCGAAGGGATCGAGTTCGCCAAGACGATCCTCGGCCCCGCGGAAATCTTTTGGCGGCAATTGCAAGGGGCCGAGTTCGACGTTTCCGAATTGTCGATGTCGGAGCTGATGATGATCCGCGCGCGGGGCGATGACCGGTTCGTCGGATTGCCGATCTTCACGACGCGGCGCTTCTATCATACCGGCATCTTGGTGCGGAAGGACGCGAAGATCGACCGCCCCGCCGATTTGAAGGGCAAGCGGATCGGCGTGCCGGAATATGTGCAGACCTCGGCGCTTTGGACCCGCGGCGTGCTCGAGAGCGAGTTCGGGGTCGCGCCCCGGGACATGGTCTTCTTCATGGAGCGCCTGCCGACCCGCAGCCATGCCGGCGCGATCGGCTTCACCGCGCCGAAGGGCGTCACGGTCAACCCCATTCCGCCCGAGAAAAGCATCGGCTCCATGATGCTCGCGGGCGAGCTCGATGCCTGCATGTCCTATAACCGCAGCCAGGGCCTCATCGATCGCAGCAGCGCCGATCTCGAAGGACATCCCGACATCCGCCCGCTGTTCCCCGACACCGCGGCCGAGGCGCTGCGCTACTACAAGAAGACCGGCATCTATCCGATCAATCACGGCATGGTGGTGAAGCGCGCCGTCTACGAGCGGAACCCGTGGGTGGTGATCAACCTCCTCCAGGCGTTCAACGACGCGAACGCGATCGCCGACCGCGAGCGGCGCGAGCATGTCGCCTATCATCTCGAGACCGGCCTCGTGCCGCATGACCTGCGCGCCGCGCTCGGCACGCGGATCGTGTCGCATGGGCTCAAGGCCAATCGCGCGACGCTCGAGCAGGCGGCCGCCTATTCCAACCAGCAAGGGCTGACACCGCGGATCATGAAGATGGAAGAGCTTTTCGCGGAGAACGCGCTTCAGTCGTGATGTGCCGGAAAAGGGTTGCTTCCGCCGCGAAATGACGCATTCTGGCGCACAAGAAACCGAGGGAGGCGCGGATGGGTAAGGGCAAAGTCACGCTGACGCGGCGCGGGGTCCTGGCGGGAGCGGCCGCCACAAGTGTCACTCTGGCGGCACCGGCGATCCTGGCGCAGACGAAGGCGCCTTTGAAGATCGGCGTCCTCAACACGTTCAGCGGCGCATCGGCCTCGACCGGCGAGTGGAATTACGACGGCATCGGCGTCTATCTCGACGAGGTCAACAACACGATCGCCGGCCGTCCGGTCCAGCTCATCAAGGAAGACGATCAGTTCAATCCCCAGGTGGGCCTCGAAAAGCTGCGCAAGTTCGTCGAAAGCGACAAGGTCGACCTGATCGTCGGCATCCAGGGCAGCAACATCGCGCTTGCCGTTCTCAACTACGTGAAGCAGAGCAAGGCATTTGTGCTGGTGTCGGGCGCCGGCACCGACGCCTTGACCTGGGCGCGCGTGCCCTATCTTTTCCGCTCCTCGATCGCGGGGTGGCAGCTCTGCCATCCGTTCTCGGAGTGGATCTACGACCATCTGGGCAAGGAGCTGGTGGTCGTCAGCGAGGATTATGCCGGCGGCCGTGACGTCGCGGCCGAGATCATCCCGCCCTTCGAGAAGAAGGGCGGCAAGATCCTGAAAGAGGTCTATGTCCCGACCACGGTCACGGATTACAGCCCCTATCTCACCGCGATCCGCGCGCTCAATCCCCCGGTCGTCTACGATTTCTCGACCGGCGGGACCCATTGCATCCGGTTCGTGCAGCAATGGGCCGATTCCGGGATCAACGCCAAGCTCACGGGCTTTGCCGGGCTGACCGATGCGACCACGGTCGAGGCCCAGGGCAAAGCGGCGCTCGGCGTGATGACCTCCACCGTCTATTCCGACATGCTCGACACGCCCAAGAACAAGGCGTTCGTCGCGGCCTATCGCGAGAAGACCAAGCAATATCCGAACCTCTTTTCCGACTATGGCTATGTGTCGATGCAGGTGATCGACGAGACCTTGAAGGCGACCGATGGCGACGCCTCGGACAAGGATAAGCTCGCCGAGGCGATGGCGAAGGTGAATTTCACCGCGCCGCGCGGTCCGTTCCGGTTCGATCCCGTGACCCACAACCCGATCCAGAACGTCTATATCGTCGAGGAGCAGCAGGCCGGCGACCGCATCGTCAGCACGCCCATCGGGACCCTGAAGGACGTGCAGGCGCCGGCGACCAAGGAAGGCTGACGCCGGCGGCCACACGCGTTTCGCGTCCTTCGGCACCCTGCCGCGGGACGCAGGATTAATGACGAGGCTCTGACGAGACCCCATGGAATTCCTGCTGGCCCAGCTCTTGAACGGCCTGGTCTATGGCATGCTGCTGTTCCTGATCGCGGCGGGCCTGTCGCTGATCTTCGGGCTGATGAACGTGGTGAGCCTCGCGCACGGATCGTTCTTCATGCTGGGCGCTTTCGTCGGGCTGACGATCTATCGGGTGACGCACAGTTTCTGGCTGGCGCTGGTGCTGGCGCCCATCCCGATCACGCTCATCGGCATCGCGATGGAGATGATCTTCATGCGGCGGCTCTATCGCCGCGGCCATCTCGATCAGGTGCTGCTGACGTTTGGCTTCACGTTCATCGGCCTTGACGCCGCGCAGAGCTTCTGGGGCAAGGATATTTTCAGCATCCCGGTGCCGGCGGGGCTCGAAGGCGTGGTGCATCTCGGCACCGGCGTCTATTCGAGCTATCGCCTGTTCCTGATCGCGCTGGGCGGCGTGATGGCGCTGCTGTTGTGGCTCATGCTGGAGCGCAGCCGCGTCGGCGCGATGGTCCGGGCGGGCGTCGATGATGCGGCGATGGCGGCCGGGCTCGGCGCCAACGTCCCCGCGCTTTTCACCGGCATCTTCGGGCTGGGCGTGGCATTGGCGGCGGTGGGCGGTGTCGCGGCGGGACCCATCCTTGGCGTCTATGCGGGGATGGACGCCGACATCCTGATCCCGGCCTTCATCGTGATCGTGGTGGGCGGCATGGGAAGCCTGCGCGGCGCCTTTGTCGGCAGCCTTTTGATCGGCGAGGCCGACACGTTCGGCAAGGCCTATTTCCCGGCGCTCGCGCTCTTCTTCATCTATCTCGTCATGGCGGCGATCCTGCTGTTGCGGCCGCAGGGGCTGTTCGGGTTCGCCCGCTCGACCGCCGCGCCGCCGCACACGGTGTCGGCGCCGCCGCCCGTTGGCGCCGTGCAGGCGGCCCTCGTGGGGCTCGTCACGATCGCGGTGATGGCCGTCTTTCCGCTTTTCGTCGCCGACTATTCGCGCGCCTTGGTCAGCGAGATCTTCATCTTCGCCATCTTCGCGATGAGCCTTGATGTGATCCTGGGCTATACCGGGCTCGCCTCGCTGGGGCATGCGACGTTCTTCGGCATCGGGGCTTATTTCGTGATCGTGCTGGGCTCGATGTTCGGCCTCGATGCGTGGCTCGGCATGGCGCTCGGCATCGTCGCGGCGACGGCCGCCGCGGCCCTGATCGGCTATTTCTGCGTCCGCACCAGCGGCATCTCGTTCCTGATGCTGACGCTCGCCTTTTCCCAGCTCGTATTCTCGATCGCGCTCAAATGGCGCGACGTGACGGGCGGCTCCGACGGGCTTGGCATCCCGGACAAGCCAAGCTTCTTCGGGCTCGATCTCGGCAATTCGCTGACGCTCTATTACCTGCTGCTCGCGGCGATGCTCGTCTGCTATTGGGCGATGCGGCGGCTCGTCAATTCGCCGCTCGGGCTCGTCTTCATCGGCATTCGTGAGAACGAAGAGCGGATGCGCGCCCTGGGCTACGCGACCCACGCCTATAAGATCGCCGCCTTCACGATCGGCGGCGCGTTCGCGGGCCTTGCGGGCGGGCTTTACGCCATCTTCAACGGCTTCATCTCGCCCGACGCCATCTATTGGAGCGCGTCGGGCGACGTGCTGATCATGGCGATGCTGGGCGGCACCGGCACGCTGATCGGGCCGGGGATCGGCGCGGGCGTGGTGCTTCTGCTCAAAAACCTGGTCAGCTCCTATAGCGAGCATTGGCCCGTCATCATCGGCGTGATCTTCGTGGCGTGCGTGCTCTATTTCCCGATCGGCATCTGGGGCAGCTTGCGGCGCATCCGTGGCGGGAGCGTCCGGTGACCGTTCTGCGGATCGAGCATCTGAACCGCTCGTTCGGCAGCCTGGTCGTGACCAACGACGTGACCTTGACGGTCGAAGACGGCGAGCGCCATGTGATCATCGGCCCGAACGGAGCCGGCAAGACCAGCCTGATCCATCAGATCGGCGGCCAGCTGGCGCCCGACGGCGGCCACATTTATCTCAAAGACACGGACATCACGGGATGGCCGCCGCAGCAGGTGGCGCGCCTCGGCATCGCGCGGACGTTTCAGCGCAACAACCTTTTCCTGAACCTCTCCGTGCTCGAGAATCTGCGCCTCGCGGTTCAGGTGAAGCGCGGCAATCCGCTCGATTTCCATACCCCGGCGCGGCGCGACCGCGCGGTGATCGATCACGCCGAAAGATTGCTCGCGCAAGTCCATCTCGACGGCGCCGCGGGACGTCCCGTGCGGAGCCTTTCCTACGGCGAGCAGCGTCAGCTCGAGATCGCGCTGGCGCTGGCGGGCGACCCCGATCTCATGCTGCTCGACGAGCCGACCTCGGGGATGTCGCCGGCCGAGACCGAGCGCATGATCGCGCTCATTTCGAACCTGCCGCGCGAGATCGCGATCCTGATGATCGAGCATGACATGAATGTCGTGTTCAGCATCGCCGACCGCATCACCGTGCTGTTCTTCGGCGAGGTGCTGGCGAGCGGGACCGCCGCGGAGATCCAGGCCAACCCGCGCGTGCGCGAGGTCTATCTCGGCGGGGCGCACTGAGCATGCTCGAGCTCGACGGCGTCAATGCCTATTACGGCGACAGCCACGTCCTGCGGGGCGTCTCGCTGACGGTGGGCGAGGGCGAGGTGGTCTGTCTTTTGGGCCGCAACGGCGCCGGCAAGACCACCACCATTCTCGCCACCATGGGCTATCTGAAGCCGCGGCCCGGCCGCATCACCTATCGCGGGCGCGACATCGCGGCGCTGCCGCCGTTCGTGATCTCGCGCCTCGGCGTGGGCTTTGTGCCGCAGGAGCGCGGCATCTTCCCAAGCCTCACGGTGGCCGAGAACCTGACCGTGTTCGCGCGGGGCGGCGCGGACCGCCGCTGGACCCTGCCGCGTATCTACGACCTCTTCCCCTCGCTTTCCGCGCGCGCCGGCAATTACGGCTTCCAGCTTTCGGGCGGCGAGCAGCAGATGCTGTCGATTGCGCGGGCGCTGATGCTCAACCCATCGCTTTTGCTTCTCGACGAGCCGTCGGAAGGGCTGGCGCCGCTCATCGTGCAGCAGATCATCGAAGCCCTGCACAGCCTCAAGTCGGAAGGGCTGTCGATCCTTCTGGTGGAGCAGAACCTCCATGCCGCCTTGGCGGTGGGCGACCGCCACCACGTCCTCAACAAGGGCGAGATCTGCTACACCGGGACGTCGGCGGAGCTCGTGGGCAACGAAGAGATCCTGCAGCGCTATCTCGCCGTGTGACGCGTTGTGATGCCGTCGCCGGGGACGTAGGATCGCGCAAAACAATCGTTCGGGAGGATATGATGATCAAGACCATCGGACGGCGGCGCTTTCTTGCCGGGGCCGCGGGCACGGCCGTGGCGCTGAAGGCGCCCGCGGTGCTGTCGCAATCGACGAAGCCGGTGCGGATCGGCATCCTCAACACCTTCACGGGCATCAACGCCGCGCCGTCCGACACCAATTTGAAGGCGATGAACCTCTATTTCGAGACGCGCAATTGGACCGTGGCCGGCCGCAAAATCGAGCTCGTGCAAGAAGACGACCAGTTCAATCCGCAGATCGGCCTGCAGAAGATCCGCAAGCTCGTCGAAAGCGACCATGTCGATCTCGTGTGCGGTCCGCAGGCGAGCAACGTCGCGGTCGCCGTGCTCAATTACTGCAAATCGTCGAAGACCATCATCCTGGTCTGGGCCGGCACCGACTCGATCACATGGGAGCGCGTGCCGAACCTTTACCGGCCGGGGCTCACCTCGTGGCAGCTCTGCACGCCGATGGCGGAATGGGAATACGAGAATATCGCCAAGGAGATGGTGCTGATCGGCGCGGATTTCGCGGCCGGACACGACGTGATGCTGGAATATAAGCGCACCTTCGTGCCGAAAGGCGGCAAGATCCTGAAGGAAATCTATCCGCCGCTCGGCGCGGGCGATTACAGCCCCTATCTCACCGACATCTCGTCGATCTCGCCGCCCGCGGTCTATTGCTTCTTCACCGGCACCGACGCGGTCCGGTTCGTGCGCCAGTTCAGCGAGCTGGGCCTTTCGAAAAAGGTCAAGCTGACCGGGTTCGCGCCGCTCGCCGATGGCTCGACGATCCCGGGCGAGGGCGAGGCGGCGCTGGGCGTCCTTACGCCGGAGATTTACATCGATACGCTCGACAACGCGGCCAACAAGGCGTTCGTCGCGGAATACCGGGCGAAGTACAACGCCTATCCCGACACGTTCTCGGCCTATGGCGTCGACACCGCCCGCGTCATCGACATGGCGCTGACCGCGGTGGGCGGCGACACGACCGACAAGGACAAGCTGCTCGACGCGATCGGCAAGGTCTCGTTCGACTCCCCGCGCGGTCCGTTCCGGTTCGATCCCGAGACCCACAACCCGATCCAGAACGTCTATATCTCCGAGGTGGCGAAGGTGGATGGCCGGCTGACGCAAGTGGTTCACGCCACCATCAAAGAGGTCCGCGACCCGAGCCAGAAGCCGACGTGACGGAGGATTTGGACGCGCCGGCCCGAAACGCGGCGCTGGCGCTTGCAGAGGCGATGGCGGCGTTTTTGGCGCGCGCGCTCGGCGCCCGCCTCCTCGGCGTCTATGTCATGGGCAGCTTGGCGCATGGCGGGTTCAGCCGGCGCTACAGCGATATCGACATGGCGGTCCTCGCCGAGGATGGGCTTGGCGCGGACGAGATGGCGGCGGTGCGCGAGCATGCGGCGGCGCATTCGCCCGATCTTGCATCAAAACTGTCGCTGTTCTGGGCCGATCGCGGCTTTTCCGTCGGCCGCTTTCCGCCGCTCGATCGTGTCGATCTCATCGATCATGCCGTCGCGTTGCGCGAACGCGAGCGGGTGCGGCCGGCGCGACCGCCGCGCGAGGATGTGCGCGCCTATTTGCGCGGTACGCCGTTTTCAAGCTGGCGCGAAGGCGCGGCCCGATTTGCCGAGCTTCAAACCTTGACGCCCAAGGATCACAAGCCCTTCATCCGCGCCCACCTCTACGCCGCGCGGTTCGTCTATAGCTGGATGACCGGCGGCATGAACTCGAACGACGAGGCGGTCGCCTTCACGGTGGCGGCGGCGCCTGTGGGGCTTGATCTCGGCCTGCTTGAAGCGGCGCTCGCGTGCCGCGGCGCGGCGCGAGACCCCGATGCGCTCTTCCCCGCGCGCCACAAGCTGCCGGCGCAAGTCGCGGCCTGCGCGCGGTTCCTCGATCAGTAAAGCTCGTCAGGCAGGCGCTTCAGATACTCGCTGTAATAAGCGTCGCCATCCGTCCCCGGGTTGCGCGCGGCCGCGAAATCGCCGAGCGTCGGAACGCCCCTAGGCCGCCCGAGGCTGCCGGCCTTCCACAGGTTCGAGCGGATGAGCGCCTTGGGGCAATGCTGGAATGCCTGCTCGACCGAGACGACCATCACCGTGACCGGCTCCTTGCCGCCGACGGAAAAACGCCGCCGGACGGCCGGGTCGACGCTGATATGGGCGCGCCCATTGACGCGATAGGCCTCGTTCACGCCCGGCACGAAGAAGAGGAGCCCGATGCGGGGGTCCGCGACGAGGTTCTTGAGGCCGTCGATCCGGTTGTTGCCGCGGCGGTCGGGGATGTAGAGCGTCTTGCCGTCCTCCGATACCGCGACGAAACCGGGGCTGTCGCCCTTGGGCGAGCAGTCGAGCCCTTCATCGCTGCCGGTCGCGAGCACGAGGAACGGCGAGGCAGCGATGAACGCGCGGCCCATCGCGTCGACATGGTCGATCTCCTTTTTCACCACCCGCTCATGCGGCTTGGCATAAAGGGTCGCGAGCCCTTCGATCGATGTGACCATGCCGCCATCCAGTCCGTCCATGGTGTCCCTCCTTTCCCTCAGCGCATTTCGAAGACGAGCTTGCCGCGCAGATGGCGTGATTCGCTGACCCGGTGCGCCTCGGCGGCATCGGCGAGCTTGTAGTGGACGATGTTGGGCGGCCACACCGCGCCGGCCTCGTAAAGCGCCACCATCCGCTCGAGATGGGCGCGGTCGCGCGCAACGACCGGGCGCAGGGTCTCGACATCCGTGCGCGGCGGCTTGAAGCCGTCGGGCGTCGGCGAGATGAAGACGAGCCGCCCGCCGGGCTTCAGCACGGCATAGGAGCCGGCGCGCACGTCGCCGCCCACCGTGTCGAACACCACATCGCACCCGGAAACGGCCTTGGTGAAATCCTGGGCGTGGTAGTCGATCACCCGGTCGGCGCCGAGCTTTTTCACATAATCGTGGTTGTTGGCGCTCGCCGTCGTGATCACGGTCGCGCCGATATGCTTTGCGAGCTGGATGCCGAAGCCGGCGACGCCGCCCGCGCCGCCTTGGATCAGGATGGTCTCGCCGCGTTTCAGCTTCGCCGTATCCTCGAGCGCCCACAGCGCGGTGAGGCTCGTCAAGGCCATCGCCGCGGCCTCGGCATGGCTCATGCGGGCGGGCTTTTTCGCGACGATCGCCGCCTTGATGGCGATCTTCTCCGCATAGCCGCCGTCATCGCGCGTTTCGGTCACGCCGAAGACCGCGTCGCCCACGCGAAGATCGGTGACGCCGGGCCCGAGCGCGCTCACGACACCCGAGAAGTCGCGGCCCAATATGTGCGGGAACGTGATGTTGGTATAGGGGCCGCCGCCGAGCCGCACCTTGTAGTCGGCACCGTTGACGCTTGCCGCGTGGATGTCGACGACGACCTGTCCCTCTCCCGCGACCGGGTCCGGCGCATCGCCATAGCTCAGCGTCTCCGGTCCGCCGTGCCGCGACAGGATCACCGCCTTCATGCCCGCCTCCTCAATTGCTCCGACTATGATACACTTCGCGAACCTGAATTGGGATCGGGCAGAGGAAGGCTCGCATGGCATCACGAAACGGGATCAGCGCCGCCGAATGGGAGACGAGGGTTGAACTCGCCGCCGCCTTCCGCGCCGCGCATCATTTCGGCTGGAACCGCACCATCTCCAACCACATGACGGCGCGGCTGCCGGACAATCACGGGCATTTCCTCATGAATGCGCGCGGGTTCGGCTGGCACGAGATTACCGCGGCGAACCTCATCAAGCTCGATCTCGACGGCAACGTGCTGAGCGAGACCGAGCTGATGCCGGGTCCCGCCGGACTCAATTTCCACAGCGCGATCCTGCGGCAAAAGCCCGACATCGCCTGCACCATGCACCTCCACACGATGGAAGGGGTCGTCGTCTCGGCGCTCGAGGAAGGGCTCCAATTCTATGACCAGGAGGGCTGCGCCATTTACGACCAGGTCACCTATCACGCGTTCGAGGGATTGGCCGAGGAAAAGGACGAGGCGCCGCGCATCATCGCCGACCTCGGCGACAAATTCACCATGATCATGAGGAATCATGGCCTTTTGTCCGTAGGGCGCACCGTCGGCGAGGCTTTCACCTACATGGAGAAGCTGATCCGCGCCTGCGATACGCAGGTCCGCATCCTCGCGACCGGGGCGCCGGCGCGGCGCGTCCCCAAAGAGGTGCTGGAGCACACCGCGCGGCAGATGAAGGCGCGCCAGGGCAACAAGCCCGCGGGCGAGCTCGAATGGAAAATGTACAAGCGCCTCGTGACCGAGGGCGCCGCGCCGCCGATCGCGTAAGGCCGCCCGCTCAGTTCTGCGCCTGGTTGGGCCGCCCGATCATCACCCAGGTGTCTTGCTGGGGGTCCCAGCGCGTGATGATGACGGCGGTTCCGTCGAGCCCGCGCTGCGGGTTCTTCACGAAATTGAAGATGCCGTCGATCCCGACATAGTACTCGAGATGCTCCAAGTAGTCGTGGAGCTCGGCGGCGGTCGCTTTCGTGCCGAGCTTGCGCAGCGCGCCCACCGTGATCATCGCCGGGTCCCAGGCGAGCTCGGACGACACGTCGGGCCGCTTTCCGATCGCCTCGTAGGCGCCATAGAAGACATCGTGCGTCTTGACGAACTCGGGCCCGAGCTTGGCGCCGTCGCGCACGACCCAGCCCGGCGACGGGATCAGCAAATCCTTGGGCAGGAAGGATTTGTATTGCGCCATCTGCTGGTAGGTCTGATTGCCGCCGGTGGTCACCACCGGGATGTCGAGGCCCGAGTCGGCGATCGATCGGAACACGGTCGCGATCGGGGTCCCGGTGCTCCACGCGATGAGGGCCTGGGGGTTCGCCGCCTTGATCGCCTCGATCTGCGCCGCGACCGTCACGTCGGAGCCGTTGAAATGCTGTAGCGAGACAAGTTGCATGCCCTGGTTTTCCGGCAGCGCGATCTTGTCCTTAATGCCGTTCTCCGCGTCCTGTCCGGTCGCATCGGTAGTGACGATCGCGGCGATGCGCGTCAGCCCCTGCTGATGGAAATAGCGGATTTGCCCCGCGATGAGGTCGAGCGTCGAGACGCTGGAGGTGAAGCTCCAGCTGCCCTTGTCGGGATGAATGCCCGGCGAGAAGCAATAGGCCACCGGTCCGCCTTGCTCGACGAGCGGTGCCACCGCGCGGCAGCTTGCGACGAGCGACGAGCCGAGGAAGATCGCGGGCTTGCCGGCGATGACCTCGTTCACGATCTGCACCGAGACCTGCGGATTGGACTGATCATCCTTGAAGTCGAATTCGAGCGGCTGTCCATTGATGCCGCCATCGGCGTTGACCGCCTTTTGCACGAGCTCGAGCGCCGTATGCTCGCCCTGTCCCAAAAACGCAACCGGTCCGGTCAGCGGGACGATGACCGGCAGCCGATAAGGATCGGCCGCGTGCGCGGCCATCGTGCCGGACGCAAGCACCAAGGCTGACAAGGCAAGGTCGCGAAACGCCATGGCTTCCTCCAAGGTTTTCCGTCTTTTGCCGCCACTTTAAGCGCGGGCGCGCGCAAGCGGAAGCGGCCTTGCGCCGCGGGCCTCGTTGACGGCGCCAGGGCGGCACCATAGAAGAGCCGTGCCGCCTGCGGCGCCACCGAGGGAGGGACCCCGTGATCGAAATCTATTATTGGACCACCGACAACGGATATAAGTCGCTGATGGGCATCGAGGAGTCGGGTCTTCCGCACCAGCTGAAGCCGGTGGCGCTGCCCAAGCGCGAGCAGTTCTCGCCCGAGTTCCTGAAGATCAGCCCGGGCCACAAGATTCCCGCGATGGTCGATGATAACGGCCCGGGCGGCGCGCGCGTCACTTTGTGTGAATCGGGT
>Ga0335073_10008874_pt1 | contig 14097 bp, 21 predicted proteins | sample Lox_Sample_22_FD_207093 | JGI IMG/M metagenome (GOLD analysis project Ga0335073, IMG submission 207093) | Soil microbial communities from Loxahatchee National Wildlife Refuge, Florida, United States - Lox_Sample_2.2 | ecosystem: Environmental > Terrestrial > Soil > Wetlands | place: USA... | reverse complement strand
GGAAACGAAAACACGATTCCTCCCGCGAAGTTTCCGATGCAGACGACTCTGACACCGAATCCCCCTCCAACGACGACCGTCTCCGTTCCCGTCTCGCGAAACGCATCCACACCGCGCACGCACGGAAATCCGCCCTGTCAAAGACGATGGTTGTAGCTAGTGGGAGTAAACCTTCGTCTGCGGCTGCTTCCCCGAATGGATCGTCTCATGGGCCGAGTCCGGTGGATGCGCCTGCGAGTGCGAATGGGAGTGCTGTGGATAGAGAGTCTGCGGATGATGGGGATGCAGAGGAGGATTCGGATTTAGATGATTGGGCAAATGAGTTTGAAAAAGAGTTGGTATAAAAATACGGGGCGGGATTCTGACAGTTTTATGTACAGACTGTGGATGGGCTCGTTGGCGTTGTGGGCGCTGGACATGTAATGATGGCATTGTATTATCATTCCCTCAGAAAATATATTCTTCTCCAACATATGTGATATCTGGGACGAGTCAACCGTCCATATAGTGGACCATTTCTTTTCCAGGAATTACGTAAACAGGGGAAGTTTCAGGTCACAGGGTGCCTGGTCTTATCGTGTCGATCCGGAGTAAAATCGTCCTTCTTCCCAGTTACCTCGTTGACGAAAATGTCGACCAAACCCACAATCTTATTGATCGAGCTCAACAAAGAGGAATTCCAAGACAAGATGTCCTCTCACATGCTTCGAGCTCTCAGATCCCGCGCCTCGGTGGTCCAGGTAACCAATCCCAAGGACGCATCCTCCAAAATCACTTCCCTTGTCCCCACCACAGTGCTCATTACTACAGCCGACATTGCAAACAAGAAGCACGCATTACTCAACTCCAAGCTCCATCAATATGTTATTGCAGGCGGTACAGTCATCTTTTGCGGTCAATTCTGCAATATGATCAGTCCTCCTGACTTTGATGAGTTTTTCCTCGATAGTTGGATGAAGGTGTGGAAATTTGGCGATTACCATCGTTCCACCTATTCCTTGAACCCTCAACGTCATCCGAAATTGCGAGATGGGCGTTTGCCGCAGAGCTACTGTGTCAAGGCAGTTCACGTCAAAGGCACTATCCTCCCATCTGAGATGGTTTACATCTCCACCGAGGAATCAAAGATTCAATCGCGCGTGTTTGCGCCGTCCTCGGCACACAAGCCGAATCAGTCACCAGTTCTTTTCACGACTCATGCCGACGGTTATCTTGGGTACATTGGAGATGTCAATCAGGAGGAAGCAACCACGGATGTGGTTATGGGGATGTGCAGTTGGAACAAGAGCCCTGCTGTGGAGGCGCTTTTGGCGGACAAGACGAGATGTCTAGTGTGCTTGACAGAATCTGCGAAGAAATGCGGTGCGTGTAAGAATGTATCGTATTGCTCCAGGGAGTGCCAAAAGTTTGATTGGAAGGAGCACAAAGCGGTTTGCCGTGGAAATAATTCGGATGAAGCATAGTTATACTGGTTTCTAGTGTCATATTATGTCTCCTGAAACACGGATGCTGCGCTCCATTTCACTGATGTAAACTGTTTCTGAATCTGTTTTCAGATGAATTATAGCCAGGTTGAATCCGAACCTAAAATAATTACGCACTTACCATTCGGTTGGCGATGACGCTCAGGAAAGTACGCATTTAGTGATAAACTCGTAGTCGCCTTTTTCAACAGGCCATCCGTTGTGGAAGGCTTTGGGATAATGCCGCTCCCTCATTACCAAAAAGACATCGTTCAGCGTCCCTCCAGCTCGATATAAGCATTCGCTTTTATCAGAACAATCGTAAACATAGTATAATTGCGGCGTAGCAAGAAGAACGCGGTCCAGACGTTGTGGCTGATAGCCGTCAGGCAGCTTTTCGATCTCCTCCAGGTACGTTAAGGAATCTAAAATCAGCTTCAGGCCATTGAGATGCGGGTACCGAAGTTGAAGGAATACCCTCCAGGGCTCAAGTGGAGCCATTTTCCTCATATGTTGAGAACCACCGGCACGAGTGTGTGAGAAGAACTTTGAGGTAGTGTGCATCACCCGCAATGAGCCCACGACCAGTTGCGGAAACGACGTTGGCGACTGCTCCGGCGAAAGGAGAGTGAAGGTGGGTTTGCACAGTCGGACCTACTTCTGTCCCCCTAGATGTCCTCTCTGACTATAATGACGGCAAGACCTCTAGAGATATCCTGCAAGTGCTTGATAGTTGGATTAATTTCTTCGATCGCTACCTCGCTGCATTTCAGGTTATTCCGGACTATCGCAACTGGTCTGTCGAAACTTTTAGGAGCATATTTGGAGTCAACATACGCCTGGAGTTTACCGGTAGCAGCTTTCCACAGATGCATCAAAACTTTGTTTCAGGTGCCGCACTCGATCACTTGCTTTTAAGCGACCTTTTGCCTCGGAAAGTTTTCCGATAGTATCGCACGTGAGCACCAATCTTTGGCCTTTCTCGCAGTTCTATTGGCCAATGATTCCGCGCTTATCAGCAAATTAACCTTGACGCTCACCTTACAGTTGCACCCATCCCACTCCACGAGAATTGTCCCCACTGTCACACTCTTCCTCAGTGCACGAAAAATGACGCTTCCCTCTGACGTTCCCCGAACGAAACGGGCTCTTCAGGCATTCTTTTTCGCTCCACTCTTTTGTCTGACCATCTCAGGCGTTGTATTCGGCTTTGCAGGTAATCTTCCCCGTTCCCCAGAATTGTCGAGGAAGGACAACTGATAACGGTTTTGTGTAGCTTTAAAGCCGATTCTTATAAGCGAGGGGATTTACAGGAGTTATTGTACGGAGAAGGAGGTTGAGGAGGGGGTGAGAATATGTGTTGGGCAGGAATTGAGATTGAATTTGTTGTTTACGATAGCGGCGGTGGCCGCCAATGTACTCGTGCACGCTGACTCGCGAACAGTTTTCATGCATGCTGATGTGGTTGTAGGTTAATGCTATTACCATTGGGACGGTGCTTGACCATTATGGTCCTCGGATTACTGCGATCCTGGGATCCGTTTTCTTTGCGATTGGGACATTGTTGTTTGGGCTTGGGTCCGACAGTACTTCCTCCCCCCTGCTTGGCAATGGATACTGACCAGACAGCTTTCGATTCGTATATTCCTGGATACTTTTTGATGGGTCTGGGTGGTCCATTCCTATTCATCAGTTCAATGCAACTCTCCAACGCATTCCCCCGCAACAGCGGCCAAGTCCTCTCCATTCTAACGGGATCTTTCGATGCTTCCTCTTGTATCTTTCTCCTTTATCGTCTAGCGTATTACAACGGCTTCAAAGTCTCTCCACATACCTTTTTCCTCGTCTATCTCTCCTTCCCGGTCCTGTGTATTGCTGTGCAGCTGTGGTTCATGCCCAAAGACAGTTACAAATCAGAGTTTGAAATTGCGACGGAACGAGCCGAGACGGCGAGACGGGAAGCTGATGAGAGGACGGCATTGTTGTCAGAAGACCACGCTAGACTGCAGGCTCAATTGGCAGGTTCGGGAGTGGTGGACAGTGATATGCTTGAAGGTTATGGGTCTGGAAGACGAGGATCTGTGTTTGCGCTGCCGAAAGATCGACGTGCGTCGTATGATCATACTGAGCATCATCCGAAGCACTGGAATCCTGTCACTGGAGCGATGCAAGGGAAGAAATCTCTCGAACAGATAAAGAGTCCCTGGTGGATGTATATCTCCCCGTTTGGATGAAAGTTGACCTCAGATTGATGTCATTGTTTGTCATGTTGATGATGGTGAGGATAAATTATTATATTGCGACAGTATGGCCAAAGGCTCGATATCTCCTTGGTGATGAAGACGGAGAGAAAGTCAATCATTTGTTTGATGTTGCATTACCACGTATATTCCGCTCAAAAATTGTACTAACCCGAATAGTGGGTGGAATCGTGTCGATGCCCTTTGTAGGCACTCTGCTCGACAATTTTACAACACCAACAGTCATCGGTGTCCTCGTCATCACTTCCGTAGTCATTGGCATCCTTCAGATCATCCCAAATCTCATCGCCCAATACATCACAGTCCTCATCTTTGCCATTTACCGTCCTTTGTACTATACCGCCGTAAGCGACTACTGCGCTAAAATCTTTGGCTTCCGAACATTTGGAAAAGTATACGGTATCTTCTGCCCCTCCCGGTCTTGACGTCATTAACGTCAAGGTGCAATGATTTGTATTGCCGGGATATTCAATCTAGTCCAAGAAGTGTTGGACCACCTCGTTAACAGTGACATTTTCAAGGGAAATCCTATTCCGGTGGATGCGGGATTACTAGTCGCTTCCATACTTCTGGGCGGCGCGATATGGGGATATGTAGGTGTTCAATCTCGACGACGAAAGAATCTCAGGGTAGATATTCATTAGCCATGCAAAAGACCTCACATCAACAAAAGTTTTTGTCTCTATTTCTATAATTGCAAAGCCTGGTCCAATGACATATTGATATCTCAATCTGACTCCCCCCAGCTTCACCGGCTTTGTTCTTGATTTTCGGTATCGTCTGAGTTGGCGGTATTTCCGCCTGTGAAAATGAGGACGGGGATGATGGTTATGCCCGAGAGTATGCCCATGAAGAAACACAGGATTGTCCAACTCCATTTTTCGACGATGAATGCTGAGATGAGGGGACCAAAGAGGACCCCGATCGAGTATGCAACATTAAACCAGCCGTATCCCTGAGCGTATCCGTTTCCCTGTAACTGGCCGCCATCACGTCGTAATAATAATGTGATTTCCGTCATTGCTGGTGCCCCAATCATCGATGTCGCACATCTATTGTTAGTTTGTCTCGGTATGGAAGGAGTGCCCATTGATGATTAGAATCCCGACCAGCATGACGATTTGAGCTGGTGTTGCGGGTCCAGTTGGAATAACGAGTAGAAATAGACCGGGGCAGAGGAAAACGAAACCGATGAGGGCGGCAAGTTTACTTCCATATCTGTCGACTGTCCAGCCGGCAATGGGTCCAAGGACCATTTCTGGGACCGCGAGGGCGGCAAACATTGCTCCAGAGGTCAATGCTGTAAAGTCGAATATTCGTTTTAGATGGAGAGGTAGAACTGCGTCGAATGGACCACACATCACCGTGGACGCAATGAAAGCAATCCATGTGGCAGTCAGATACCGTGGAGTCTGAACTCAGTCACATCGAACGGGCAGACATACCAAGAATAGTCTAAGCAGCGAAGTTCGTTTCATCTCACCAGAGGTCTGCAGCAGGGGCACACTTTCATCCGTCCCTGTCGTGGGTTCCACGCCTACTCCCCACTTGGCCGCATCCTTTCGTTCAATCATCAACAGTCGTAATATCACATCAATCACCAACATTGCTACCAAGACGTAAAACACTGCTTCAAATCCAAATTTATGATAGACTGCGCCTCCCAGAACGGGAGCGGAGACCATGGCAAGGGAGACAACACTTCCCGTCGTCCCCATTGCGATGCCCAGCTGTTCCGTCGGCATGGTATCTGCCAACACGGCGATCCCCACCGTCCAAACTATTGCGGAAGAACAACCCTGAAATATCCTTGCAACGAGCAGGATCCAGTATTCTCGCGCCACGGCAACAAAGAAAGTTGATAGTATCATCGCGAATAGACCGATGAGATAATGGACTTTGCGTGAGGAGGCTCTGTCGGAGAAGTACCCGACGATGGGACTACCTGTTAATGACCTAAATTACGGGGGCCATTATTTACTTTGTGAGGAGGGAGCCGAGTGCAAAGGCAGCGAGGAGTTGGCTTACACATGTTTGGATCTCGTCTTCAGGGATACCCGATCTTTCGCCCAGCGCGAACGGGAAGACAGGCACCTAATTCATTTCAATTCAGAGCCACACGAAGTAAAGGTACGAGTGCGCCATAGAGCACAAGATCGGAGAAGACGGAGAAGTCGACGACACAGATGATAAATGTCCTCGAGCTCCGCCATGCCAGTCCCCTTGGTCTTTTCCCTTCCGCCATTGTCGACATCGACTCAACTCAAAAGGGCGCGCATTTCATCCACTGTTCGGATGGACATGACGTTGACTCAGATCCCTGCCCGAATTGGCTCAAAGTGATTTATCGTCTGGCTGTCATTGGCCAACTATTTCGTCAGTGCAAATATTCGGATCAGCATCTCACGTGGCTCTCTCATTATATTGGGCCCCATCCCGCAGCCAACAACACCCAGCAGTACCGCTCCAGAGACACAAAAGTTCTTCCATCCTGTGACTCTTCCTTTTCCACAAGCGTTATCCGTACTGGGAATCGATCCTGCTTTGTATTCGGGGATTGGGAATATGGCAACATTGACGCCGAGAACGGTATCCCCAACGCCGAGCAACGCGAGCAGTTTTGTCGATGATGCAAGGTAACATCCAGCGCCCCCGCAAATCGTCTCACAAATCTAGTACTCGAGCAATATTTGATGGAACACCAGGACAGAAACCGCGGATCGAATTCGTCGAGAACTTAAGTACATCCCCCCGCTTCTGCAACCTGTGCTCATTGTTTACAGACGCCGGACTGCAGCCTGATTTCGCAGAACAGGTATCCTCCGACGCAAGCTCCACAAAAGCCATCTACCACGGCTCCCGTCCAACAATCTACTCCCCCACGGGCTCCTCCACTGCCTCCACCGCATCCCCGCTCCCTCGTCTCGCCGCCCTTCGCGGCATGTCATATCGCGACCAACGTCTCGAACTCGGCGGAGTTAACACCCATCAACAAGCACCAGACATAACAGAATGGCAAAACGCCACGGAAGACGGTGACAGTGCGACGAGCGACGAGCCCTGGACAGGAGGAAAAGAAGACCAGACGAGCGTGACGGAGAGTACGGTTGCAGAGGAGATGGAAGAGCAAAAGACGGAGGGGGGACAGGAAATGAGTGGTGAGGAGGTGGAGAGGAGGAGGAAAATGTCGGCGACGGAGAAGGGCAAGAGTGTTTCAAATTGAAAATGTTTTGTTGAGGGTGTGGGTTGCGATCATGGCAAACTGGTGAGCGTGATTGATTTCTTGTGGTAGTGAGGTTTCGAGGAGCATGCGTCATCTTCATCTTGTTGTGTATGTGTATATCCCAACTTCAACCCAACTTTAGTCTCATGGTACGAAATTAACGACACGACGTCTGAAAATGATTTTGTTGCAAAAATTCATGGGTCATGCAATGCACGAGTTCGGATTCAACTTTCAATCTCCAAATGTACGATTTTTTGTTAAATTCTACGTCCTCTGAAAAGTCGAAAACTCCAATTTCACCGCCAGCGTGAACAACCTCACTTCTAAGCCTTGATGATACGGCCTAATGTCAACACACTTGTCTTGTAATATGTTTGATACCGAAGCGATCCATCTTGACAGGGTCCTCAAGATTGGTTCCGTCACGAGGCATGTAAACCTTGGCCTCGCCGGGGTTGTGGGGGGCCGAACGTTTCGAGAAGATAATGTTCCCTAAAGAGATAAGTCCATGCCAACGGTAAGAATTTACCCTCGTCATCGGTATGGGTAGCGACACCCTCATCACCGAATTGACGTCTCTGGAGATAACCCTCCCACTGGGACCGGGGTTTCTTGGCAGCAGGGATAATGTTTCCTAACCACGTCAGTGAAATACTTTGAGCCGACATACCGCGTTTATCCATTTTGACGGGATCTTGGAGATCTAGGAATTAGTGATCGTGGTGAAAGAATCCAAAGTACCGATTTGAGCAAGAGCTCCAACTGTGAGTGCGAGAACAACGGCGGCGAAAGAGAGTTGCATGGTGAATTAAGAGACCTGCTCAAAAACTTTAAAGAAGACGGAAGATGAAGACTGAAGGTGAAAAAAGACTGAAAATGACAGACCGGCTGAGGATTCTCCATGAGGCATCACACCGCCTTTTAAAGAGAACCTCCGACACCTCCACTTCTTTCAAATGCGTGTGAAATGAGTGAGGGGGTCGCTTTCATTGAGCCCCTGTCGAACCACTCTCGGACCAATCAGCACCCGACACCACGTTTCAGGTCCGGCTCAAACGCGAACTACCGGCTTAATTTTCGGCACCTGAAATTAAGGAGACGTCAGATTTTGAAACTTAATTCGAAACATCTCCTCATTAACTCCTACACATAACATACACGCCGATGCTCCTTGCGTACACAAAAAAAAATATCTATCTACATAGGACTCCTAAACAGGGCTGCCAAGACCCTCGCACGCACTCTGAATAATCCAAATTTCCGCATAACAGATGCTCCCTCGCGAAAAAAAAATATAAAAAAAGTCATTTGCAATTTCCAAAACGTTTCCGACTCCAAAACAGGTTTTAATCGGTCAGTGCAGTGACGTCTGTGCGCTGGGCAATTTTGACGGCACTGTTTCCCGCATCAAACACTGCATACACGTTCTTCAAAAACACGTCTCCCAAAATGGAAATCCCGTTCCCCGACCCCCAAGACTGAATTGATCCATAACAATTCGTCGAGTCCAGCTGTTCCCATATTAAATCCTGGGCGGGCACTCCGAAATACGACCCTCCAATGTTGAAGTACACGTTCCGTCGTCCGGTATACGCGCTTGACGTAGCGTTACACCACAATGTATACACTCCGTACCGCGAATTCAACTGTCCACCAGGGAGAGCGGAATAGATGCTGTTGCAATCGTTCCGGGAGAGCAGGATCAGGGTGGTGCCCGTGTCGACTATCATGGTTGTGGTAGGCGTGATGGAGGCGTAGGACCCGACTTTGACTGTGGGGACGGAGATTTGCCACCAGGCTTGTTGGATGAGTGGGGCGGAGGCAAAAGAGCCGCGGATCACAGTGCTATCGTATCCTCCAAAGGTCCATTTTCCACCCGAGTGGCCGGTGTACGAATCGGATTCTTTGATAAGTTGGACGCCAAACATGTTTTGTTTTATGACGCTGTTGCTCCATAGATTTTGCATGATTGTTGATGTTCCTGAGATTTGAGTATAATGGACTAAAGAAAAGGGGGAAATTACCTCGAACGGATTCGAGTGCTTGAAATCCCAGACCAAGGATTCCGTCCAGGGAATCTGACAACATGTTACTGGATACACTTGTTGCGATATCAATGGTCTGACGAATCTTTGCTCCGCCAATCGAAATGATATCACTTGCCGTATGTCCCGAACTCCACGACCCATCGCCGTATGTAATGGAATATGTCGTCGAACTGGCAATATATGAATTCGACAACTGCGGGTTGAAGAGATTACTCTTTGACGAACAGACGGAACATTCGGTGGTATAGACCCATAAATCCGAGGAACCGGTATCGTAGACGACATTCATGGTTTGTTGTTGACTTCCGATGACGACGGGAGACAGATACTCGGAATCGTAGGCAATGTTTGTAGCGACGGCATAATAAACGCCCGTTGAACTCCTTGTCGAGGCGGTGGGATTGGCTGATGTCATTAGCACGGTTGATGAAATAATACTAGAACTCGAGGAAGAAACTGAGCTCTTACTACTAGACGTACTTGCACTGGACGTACTTGTCCTTGTACTTGTACTAGAGGTACTCGACCTCGTACTCGTACTCGAAGTACTCGTCTTTGTAGTCGTACTTGAACTGCTCGTTCTTGTACTCGTACTAGAAGACTTCCTGCTCGATGTGCTAGTAGACGTCTTTGTAGTAGAGCTAGTTGTCTTTACGCTCGTCTTCACAGTTGTTGAGGAGGACGTACGTCGTTGAACTGCAGCTCCAAATCCATATCGCTCGACTGCCGTGCCAAATCCATATGCGACGGAAGCTTCGCGCCGCCGTATTCGAGCTTGCTCCTCGGCCATTTCCATAGCATAGGATCGTTTGACGAATCGGTCGATGGCACGGTTATACACCAGCGGGAACGAGCGGTTGAAGTTCTCATTCAACACGATAGGGATCGTTACGACTTGTTTCGCGGCCGGCAAGATTGCTGTCGGTGATCCTGTTCTACACGGGTCAGATCTACTGGTACTGGTTATATTGGAATTACGTCGAGGTGGCGGGAGAAGATGTTGTTGAACTTGACGATGTCGATGTCGATGTCGATGCTCCTGTTGTCGAAGTCGTGGGGAGAGCATTTGCAACTGCACAGAGTGTCGCACATAATATCACCGAGAATTTCATGTCTGCCGAGCCGCTGAGAAGGCGAACGTCGAAATCGGGGTTTCGGGGATAACTCATCGCAGGGCCTCACGGGAACAGTTTTATACAGCCAGCTCCTCGTCCCACCCCTCCTCCATCGTCCACCGAAATTCGCTCGTTTACTTCGTCATTGCAATCCATTCGTTGCGATGATTCTGCGGCGCTCTTGGCTTCGGAGGCTGTCGACGCAACCATCGGGTCGGGCTATCTCGCGTACAGGTCCCTGTGGCGTTCAGGAGGGAAATCCCCCGAATGGTCTGACGGTCGTGGGATGGACATTGTGGAGGGATATACAGTCACCTTGAGCGAAAAACGACGTCGACGCGGCGAGAGGTGTTGGGGGTGATCGCCGAGGGGAGGCTGAAGGGGACCCGAAATCATCGCGAAAGGCTGGGTCGATTGGCCAATCAGAGACCACCATATCTCGGGTTAGGGTTTGCGCTCACTTTTGCTTCTTGGCGATCTTCATTAACCGGTATATATCGCATGTCAGGGTCCACAAAGGAGGCGAGGACGGTCGACCCTGTGGAGGGTTTGTCGGAACTGGCCCACTTGCGGGCTCTGACATCACAGTTAACGAGGCATGAAGCCGAAATCGCAAAATCCCTCGGTACGACGCTCGTAAAGATGGATTGCTGATTGGAAGATACCCTGAGCGCCAAAACTGCCGTGCTGGAAGAATTGCGGACCGAGAAGCGGATATTACAAGCGGAGAGAGAGGAGGCGCTGCGGAGGCTACTGAGTATACAAAGCGATTTGGAGGATGTGGGCGCCATGGAACAGAAAGTCATATTGGAAACGCAGAAAATCGAACGGGAGGTGCAACTTCGCAAAGACGACGAGGTGTACGTTCGGACGAGAGGTATGCCTCGATCGATCAAGCTGAGCTAATGGCGACAGAGCGAGTTTCTCAGCTTAGGCACGGGCATGATCTTCCAGAACTGCCGCCTGTTGCGAGGACTCGCGACGAAGAAAATGCCGAATACCTGCGAGGTCGGTTGAATGCCTGCCGATGATGTCCATTTCTACAACGGTGACAGGGAAAATGTCCATTATCGTTTAATCGATTTTCGACTCCTTGAAACTCAAAGCCAGCGCCGTCCAACATTGTTTGGGCGATTGTCACCGAAAGATGGCGATTCATCGATATCGTTTTCACACGCGCTCGCAAGCGGGGCAAGCCAGAGAGTGGTGTACGAGACTCTTATGTGGGTGAGCACAGACGAGGTCATGTATGTAATCTCAAAAGCGCACTCTTCACAGAATGGTTTAGAGCTTCTGGAGATTCCGTGAGTGTCAGGATATTAATTCACTGAGAGAAGGGCAGTTCAAAATATCAACCCCAAATCGTTTGCACCCTACTCTAGCCAAACAACTGTTCCATCGACTCTGTACAAAACAATCCACAATATCAATACAGTCCGTAAATTCTTATACAATAGTCCAGAAAAACCCATATACTCAATCTATCTGAACATTCCATCCTGATCCATTTCGTGAGCGGGTGTTTCAGGCCACGTTCCAGGTGTCACACCCCGTTCAGGATGATTGCCCGGTGACTCTGCAATCGTCTCCTCCACAATCTCCCTCTTTGATTTGCTGCGACGGATGGTGTTTGTCGGGGGGGTTGCTAGAGTGGTCGAGGTCGCGGTCGTGGTCGTGGACCCGTTTAGAGCGGCGGGGACAACATCTTTGTCGACAGGTGGTTTGGTTTCGATGCCAGTGCCCGTAGCATTTGCAGGATCGATGTCTTTCTTGTCTTCGGTGTCTGTTTGGGCTGCTGCAACGACTGCGGCGCCGCCCATACCTCCGAGGAAACCTCCCAATGCTGCGTCACCGACCCCGCCTCCGCCGGCTCCCTTCTCCGTCTGTTGAGAATCAACCCAGTTGCTTATTCCGTGGCTCTTGGACTCGGTGTACCCTTGCGGCGCGCCGACATTGTGATTTATCGCCGTTGTACCCGCGTAGTACTCTGCCGCCTCGTGTGGTCCGGCAACGGTGTTCGACATGTCCCCGTGCTCGAGTTCCTGATCCGTATCCTCCTCATCTCCTCGATGTTTCCTCGCCGCTACTGCCCCACCCGCCAACGCCGCGGCCCCAACCCCTGCTCCAACTCCCACCGCAGCCGCCGCCGCTCCCGTCGAGAAATCCTTGTCATCACCAATCGATCCTTGACTCACGCCCGTGCCCCCCGTCATCGGTCGTTCAAGATCATGCGCGCCGAATACCGCGGCAACGTCCTCGTCTCGAGAGATTCTCGCGGGTTGAAGTTCGCTCGTAACGTCACTTCCGACGGGACTGTGGCGACCGTACATGGCGACGTCATCTAATTTGGTCTCGCTCGGGAACGAGCCTCCGGGGGGAGGTCGTTGAGGAGACTGTGGGGTCGCCTCTTCAATTGAATTGATTTGACTGTATGGTACCTCATCGGCTTCGTCCTCGTCTAAACCTGGAGACGACGAGCCACTTTGTCTTTGACGATCCAGTACGTCTTCTGGAGCATGACTTGCAATGAATGTTTGACGTTGCGATAACGACATGTGTGGTAATTGCACAAGTTGCTCGATGTCATGATACCATGCCAACATCTCTTCATGCGTCTCGGCGCGGAACACCCAATTGTGACCACTAAAGCGTCAGTCTGGCTCATAGATGAATTACCGATGCATTCCACCACCTTGATTTCCCTTGAGGACGAATTTGTGGGATTTGTCGCCGGGGGAGGAATGTCCTCCCAGAGTGCAACTAGGCAAAAACAAGCTCACCTGCAAATCCTGCATATGACTACTTTTGAACTCGTGAAAATATCCAACAGCAGTCAAAATATAAAACGCGGAAGAATAACTTTTGAGGTATTTGCTCTTCCGTTCCAATCTCCCCGAACGAATCAAGGTGACTTGATTAGCCCCCGGATAATCGATATCTTTGAACGTTCGGACAGGAATAGAAGGATCAACCATGTCCTTTGCATCTGCAATGAATGCATCCCATTCTTTTTCGGCAGGTAACTCGACGCCCGTGCGACCGATCGCCGTGGCAAACTCTGTCGTTGCGTTGGCCTCTGCCGTGACCATTTCTTGATATTGTTGGAAACAATCACGGATGATTTTGACGACGAGTCCTTCGAGCGCGCGGCCTGACGATTCGATGTTTCGATGTGCTTGATGGAGAAAGTTCTCCTCTTGAAGATGATGGCGAAGTTGTCGCTCGAATGCCATTTTGACGAGATGAGGGTCATTTTTGGGGTGGATTTCGCTCGGACGTTCGGACGCATTTGTCAACGATTCGCTGAGCGCTTGTAATTGGCGGCGAGTGTGGTCTTGTTCCTTGGGAACAGAGTTTTTAAAGTCGCCGGACAATCCTTTGATTTCTTTGATTTTCAAATGCAAGTCGGATCGAAGTTTTTCGAGAGGCGGAACAATGTGACTTAGGATTTTGCGAGAATTGTCGCTGGAGGCTACGTACTGGGCCTTGGCTCGTTCCTTGAGTGCGATGCCAATGTCTTGGACACCGCCGGATTCTAGAAAGAATTCGTCGGCACTGTTTTCTCGGAATGGGACGTTCAATGAATTGTTGAGTTTTGAGAGATTCCGAGAACGGGCATCTTCCATGGACGAGATTGACTTGAAGTAATTGATGAATTCCTTGACCACACTGCGCCAAGCTAATATAATTAGCGATGCAAGAAATTGATGATGTATCACAAACCTTGGAAGCGCATGCTCAGGACGACGGTGGGGTCGGAACCGGTAGGGACTGGGCAGTACAGCGGACTTCGTGAGACCTCGGTTCTTTCTTCACCGAGACGTGGAGAAGTTGGACTCATGGTGGTTGAATTGGTTGTCTCGGCCTTTGACATTTTCGACTCGGGTCGCCGGATGCTGGTCTTCTTCTTTAATGTCGCATGACGATGCGGCGAGTCGTCGGCATGCGACTCGTGATGCAGCGGCTGGTCCGGCTCTGTAGTAG
>Ga0335073_10008872_pt1 | contig 14098 bp, 8 predicted proteins | sample Lox_Sample_22_FD_207093 | JGI IMG/M metagenome (GOLD analysis project Ga0335073, IMG submission 207093) | Soil microbial communities from Loxahatchee National Wildlife Refuge, Florida, United States - Lox_Sample_2.2 | ecosystem: Environmental > Terrestrial > Soil > Wetlands | place: USA: Florida... | reverse complement strand
CTGTTCGCTCCGCGATAGCAGGTCAGAAGGTGATGGACAGGCCGAACTCCATTGCACGTGGTGCGCCGAGATCGAACACCCCTGTGCCGGCACCCACGCGGTTGGTAATGCGATTGGCCGCGTCCGTGCCATTGATGGAACCAGGCGTACCGGTCAGCCCTCCAGTGAGGGCATTGGGCGGCAGGTCGTAGTTGGCGAAGTTGAACAGGTTGAAGAAGCCAACGCTGGGGTTGAAGGCGATGGTGTGAGAGTAAGCTTCGATCTTGTATGTCCAGCCCAGCTTCAGATCGAAGTCCCGCAGATTGCTGAGGTTCACCTGGCCCGGAGGGGCGAATTGCAAGGTACAGTTCGGGCTGGTGATGCTGCCGCCTGCGACACAAGGAGCGACGCCCCCAAGCGCCTGGAGCTGACTGACCGTAAACAAACCCTGCTGGACCAGCACCTGGCCGGCCGGAGTAGGCTGGTTGCCATACTTGTTGTTGTAGGCGGTCAGCAGATTGTTGATGGTAGAGCCGTTCACCTGCGATCCGAAGGCTCCGTTGAGTGTTCCTGGCAGCGGGTCCTGCGTGGTTCCGTCCCCATCGAAGTCGGTCTGGAAGATCGCTCCCGGCCCGGCGCCGGGAACTTCGATCGGCAAGGACAAGCCGGAATAGAAATGACCGATGAACGACATTTGGAAGTTCCAGGGCAGGTTGCCGATCACGCCAAACGAAAGTTGGTTGGGCCGATTCAGCAGGGAGGGACCGAAGTACTTGTTGGGATCGTTATTGTCCAGAGCAGGAACGATGAAGTCCTGATCGCTGTTGGATACCCCGCCCAGCACTCCGCTGATGCCCGACCCGCCGCCCGAGTTCTTGAACGATGAGTAGGAGTAAGAGACCTGCGCGTTTATGCTATGCAGGCCCTTAAACGGACTGCTCTTCTGGTAGGTCAGCTTGAAGTCCAGCGCGTTGTACTTGGAAATTCCAGCCGGCTCCAGGAAGTCCGCGGCTGGTGCATTGGGATTCAGGCCGCCAAAAGCGCAACCCGTAGGACAGGTGCCGCCCAGGTCGCCTTGGGAGTCAAGTCCGTTTGCGGCGAAGGCCGAGATGGTTGCGCCGGCCGCAATAGCGCAATTGATGGCCGCCGCGCTGGTGCCTCCTCCGCAACCAAACTGAGCCGTAGTTGCGGATATTGCAGCGAGTGCATTCTGCTTGTAGAAAAACCTCACATCGCCCGTATGGTTGACGTCGATGCCCAGAGGCAGTCCCGTCGTCACGTTGCGAACGTAGTCCACGCTTAACACCATGCCCGGCGTCAGCTCACGTTGGATGCCAACGTTGATCTGGGTCGAGCGCGGGGTCTTGTAATCAGGCGCAAACAAGCCCAACGGAAAGTTGACACCGCCGGAGATGAAATTCTGCAGGTAGTCAGGATTGGGATTGGTGAGGCTGAACGGTGACAGCGCCTGATATTGCTGCTGCAGTTGCGCGATGGCCGTGCCCGCGTTGCCAATCGCAATCGGCGAGGTAGGCGTCCCGCATTCCGCCGGACCCGCGATCAGACTGACACCGGGAAGCGGGATAGCCTGTCCGGAGCTGCAAGCGAGCGGCGTCTGCAGGAAAGCGCCCGTCGGCAGCCGCAGCGGCCGATCGAAAAGAACGTTGTTGAAGATTACATTCTCGTAGTAAAGGCCTATGCCGGCACGAATAGCCGTCTTGCCGTTATTCCACGGATCCCACGCGACTCCCAGGTTGGGAGCAAAATTTTTGTTGGGATTGGGGATCGGAGCGCCCAAGTTGGGATAGCCGGGTATCAGATTGTTGAGGAATGAGAGGCCGGGCAAGTCGCTGTCGGTGCGGCCAGTGTCGCGGTCATAACGCAAGCCAATGTTGACGGTGAAGTTGGGAAACATTTTCCAGTTATCGGCGATGTACAGGCCGAGACGGTTATCGGGACCCAGTCCGCCAGCCGGAAAGCCAAAGGCCGGCTGGGTGGTTGAAAAGCCTTGGCCGTTGCCGATGACCACCGACTCAACCGGATAATTCAGAGGATTGCTCGCGCCACCCGCAAAGGGACCCATGGCTGCGATTTGTTGGTCGGTCAATCCCGTGCTTGAAAGGAACTGGTTCTGGCCGGTGACGATCTGCGGCGCCAGCTTGAAGAAACTGGCAAAACCGCCGCCCTGAATGTGGTTAAAGTCCACGCCGTAGCGAAGGATGTGCCGGCCGATGGTGCGGGAGCCGTCGTACTTCGTCTGCTTGTCGCTCTGCGGCGTGCTTTGCGGCGCCAGCAAGTTCGGGCCGGTGGAAGGCCCGTTGACAACCTCTATGTTGTCGTACAGGCCATTTCCGGGGAAGTCCGACAACGGCAGCCCGCTGCCGATCACGGCATCCACGATCTGGTTCTGGAACTTTAAGTAGCTGAAGCGGAAGCTGTGTGTCCACTCGCCGGTGGTGAAATCGGCGCCGCCCACGAAGTTGCGGGTGTAGTTTTTCGATTCGTAAGTCTGGAGACTATCGGAAAAGAAGGTGCCCACCGCCTGTATCTGCGAATAGTTGTAGCGGAAGAACAGCTTCACGTTGTGCGGGGCGTTGTAGTCCAGCCTTCCCAGCGCATTGGGGTTCTTATACGGCGAATTGAAACCGCCTCCGAAGTTCTGGAACGGTGGAGCGTATACCACCGGCGTGAACAAGTTCTGATAGGTGGCGTCACCCTCGGCAAAGTAGAACAGCTTGTCGGGGATGAACGCTCCGCCTAGGGTGCCGCCATATTGGTTGCGATGATAGTTGGGATCCGGGAACCCATACGGTTTGGGCAACGAAGCATCCACATTGCTGCTGCGGTAGTACTCGTAGCCGCTGCCGTGGATGGTGTTGGTTCCCGACTTTGTTGATACATTGACCACGCCCGACGAACTCAGGTCGTTGGACAAGTCCATGGTCGACTGGGCGATCTGAAACTCCTGGATAGCGCTGGAAGAAATATTGCCAGTGGTGGTGCCGACGGTTTCGTCAGAGATGTCCGTGCCATCCACCTGAATGCGGGCCGTGCGCCCAAAACGTCCGCCGATCGAAATCGACTGGTAGCCAATCTTAGTGGGATCGAAGTTGGTGCCATCCTGGATCTGCACGCCGGGCTCGAGCTGCGCCAGATCCAGGAAGTTGCGGCCATTGATGGGCAGATTCTCAATCTGCGTGGCTGTAAGTACGCCCTGCACCGATGACTGCTCGGTGTTCACGCTGACAGCCGTGGCCTCGACGCTGACCGTGGTGGATTCGGAGCCGATTTTCAGTTGTACATTGACGGCACTGTTGTTGCCGATCTTGGCCAAGACCTGCGTTTCGTAGCTTTCAAATCCTTTGGCCTCAACCTTGACCGAGTACGTACCCGGAGTGATGGAGCCGGAGTTGTAGAAGCCGCTAGAATTTGTGGTGACGTTGGTCTGCACTCCAGTGTCAATCCGCGTTATAGTCACCTTCGCTCCAGGAACCGCCGCACCGGTGGGATCGGTTACCGTGCCGTTGATGTTTCCGGTAGAAATCGTGGCTTGACTCCATAGGACGGGGGGTAACAGAAGAGCAATCGCTATTGCCGTAATCAGGCGAAGCACATTTTGTCTGTGGGAAGCATTCGAAAGCGTCATTGCACCTTACTCCTTTGCCGTGAAAGGGGTGGGTGAGGTTCGCCCCTAAAAACCCTGGGCCTCCCTTTTCAGGAGGCGAGTGTGCGAGTGACCACTGTCGCGGCCGTTATACGGTCCACGGTGCGCGTGCAGCGGCGGCTTCTACGAACGGACTTGTGCTGAGATTTGTTGCGGGAATGTTCGCGGACCACAACGGTGGCAGCCTCCCCGGCGGGGAGGAAACAGAGACATGCCGCCACGCCAACCACTCCGTTTGGCACAGCGATTCTCCCAATATCCGAATTTCCGGATAGAATTGGGCTGCTTTGTCGCATTCGGGTCGCCAAACTGGAATGCGTCCCAAATGACTGCAGAAAATGAGGGTTGAAGATTCTGCTCGCACCAGAGATACAGAATCCCGTATCTCATATTTGCGCGTTATTCATTTTCTTGTAGAGGAATAGAAAACATGTTGCTGCATCCATGCTTGTTATCGTGACTAAGAACCGCAGCGTCATCGCCCCAAAATCCGATAGCGGCACTACGACTCGGATTTGCAAGCCTCGGACACCGCCCGCAGCGCCTGGGCACACTGTTCGCGGTTCACGTCGAGGTGGGTGACGAAGCGCATCAGTTGTGGCCCGACGCCATTCGCAAGAACATTACGTTCGGCAAGTCGGCGCGATAGCACGGCTGAGGTGATTCCGGTGCCGCTGATCTCGCAAATGAGGATGTTGGTCTGAACTTTCGCAGGGTCGATCTTGATGCCGGGAACGCGAGCTAATCCTTCCGCGAGGAACTTGGCGTTCGCATGGTCCTGGTTGAGCTTCTGTGGACCCTGTTCGAGGGCGATAATCCCAGCCGCGGCCAGAATTCCGGCCTGTCGCATTCCTCCGCCAAGAGCTTTGCGGTAAATGCGGCCGCGATCGATCATCTCCGCGCTGCCCACCAGCATTGATCCGACGGGCGCGCCCAATCCTTTCGAGAGGCAAAACATCACGGTGTCCGCCTCTGCCGTCAGCTTCGCGACATCAATCCCGAGCGCAACGGCCGCGTTGAAGATGCGGGCGCCATCGAGGTGGACGGGCAGTCCGGCGTCATGCACTTTATCGCAGACCTCGTCGAAGACCTCCGGCGGTGTGATCGTTCCGCCGGCTATGTTGTGCGTGTTCTCCAGCGAGACCAGCCCGGTCTTCGCCGCGTGATAGCTCTTCGTCTTCAGCTTCGACTCGACATGCTTCCAGGTGAGGACGCCGTCTTCAGCCCAGACCGTGCGCGGCACTACGCCGGAAAAGTGCGCCATCATCGCCATCTCATAGTTGAAGACGTGGCCGCGCTCCTCGCAAATGATCTCCTGCCCGTGATGGGTGTGCAGCTTGATCGCGATCTGATTGCCCATGGTGCCGCTGGGCACGAACAGCGCCGCCGCGCGTCCGAAGATTTCCGCGGCACGCTTCTCCAGCCGGTTGATGGTCGGGTCTTCGGCGTAAACGTCGTCGCCCACCTCGGCTTCGAACATGGCGCGCCGCATCTCCGGTGACGGCTTGGTGACGGTATCGCTACGTAAATCGATAGCAGGCTGGGCGCGTTTGGATGCTGCGAGTTCAGCTTCGGGAGCGGGGGTGTACATGCATCTAGTGTAAATCGGAGGCTGATTCGGTCGGGTCGTATAATCAGGAGATGCCCACCCGCTGAAAGTCCTTTCTGTGAAGGGCTGCGATAATTTCGCCGGCCTTCTTGGCTGGGCAGAACTCTGTCATGGAATTCCGACTGGTCAGTTCGTACAAACCGCAAGGCGATCAAGGGACCGCGATTCAGTCACTGACTCGCGGTGTTTTTGACGGCGACAAGCACCAGGTGCTGCTCGGGGTTACCGGCTCGGGCAAGACGTTCTCGATGGCCAAGGTCATTGAAAATGTGAACCGTCCGGCGCTGATCCTCGCCCACAACAAGACGCTGGCAGCGCAGCTCTATCACGAGTTCAAGGCGTTCTTCCCGCACAATGCGGTCGAGTATTTTGTATCGTATTACGACTATTATCAGCCGGAAGCCTACATTCCTGCAGGCGACGTCTACATTGAGAAGGAAGCGACCATTAACGACGAGCTGGACAGGCTGCGGCTCTCGGCTACCAAGTCGCTGTTCGAGCGTCGCGATTGCATCATCGTTGCATCGGTAAGCTGCATTTACGGCCTGGGCTCGCCCGATGCGTATTTCGGCATGCTGCTGTTCCTGGAAAAGGGACAGAAGATCAAGCGCGAAGACATCGTGCGTAAGCTGGTCGAAATCTTGTACGAGCGCACCGACGGCGATTTCCGCCGCGGAACGTTTCGCGTGCGCGGCGACATCATCGAAATCTTCCCCACCTACGACGACTCGGCTTATCGCATCGAGCTGTGGGGCGACGAAGTCGAGTCTCTGGCGCAGATCGATCCGCTGTTCGGCACGGTGAAGCAAAAACACGTGCGGCTGCCAATCTATCCCAAGACGCACTACGTGATGAAGCCGGAGCGCAAGCAATCCGCAATTACCTCGATTCTGGAAGAGCTGGCATGGTGGGAAGCCGAGTTGGAGAAGCAGGGCCGCATGGTCGAGGCGCAACGGGTGCATCAGCGCACGCGCTTCGATCTGGAAATGATCAAGGAGATGGGATACTGCCACGGCATCGAGAACTACTCGCGCCACTTCACCGGGCGGCTGCCGGGCGAGCCGCCGCCGACGCTGCTGGATTACGTGCCGCGCGAGTATCTGCTGTTCGTCGACGAGTCGCACCAGACCATTCCGCAGATCCACGGTATGTGGCACGGCGACCGCTCGCGCAAACAGAACCTGATCGAGTACGGATTCCGCCTGCCCAGCGCGCTCGACAATCGTCCGCTGACGTTCGAGGAGTTCGAGCACCGCGTCAATCAGGCGATCTATGTCTCGGCCACGCCGGGGCCGTACGAGCTGACGAAGTCCGCCGGCGTCGTGGTCGAGCAGATCATCCGGCCTACGGGTCTGGTTGATCCCGAGGTCGAAGTCCGTCCCGTGAAGGGGCAAATCGACGACCTGCTGCATGAGATTCGCGATCGCGCCAAAAAAAACGAGCGCGTGCTGGTTACGACGCTGACCAAGCGCATGGCCGAAGATCTGGCCGAGTACTACAGCGAGGTCGGCGTGCGCTGCCGTTACATGCATTCGGAGATTGAGACGCTGGAGCGCATCAAGATCCTGCGCGATCTGCGCAAGGGCGAGTTCGATGTCTTGATCGGCATCAACCTGCTGCGCGAGGGTCTCGACTTGCCGGAGGTTTCACTGGTCGCGATTCTCGATGCCGATAAAGAAGGATTTCTGCGCTCTTCAGGCTCGCTTATACAGACCATGGGCCGCTGCGCTCGCAACCTGAACGGCCGCTCGATCCTCTACGCCGATACGATGACCGAGTCGATGCAGAAGGCCATCGACGAGACCAACCGCCGCCGCGCCATCCAGCGCGCCTATAACGAGGAGCACGGCATCACGCCGGAGAGCATCGTGCGCCCGCTCGATATGACGCTGGTCGCCGTGGCCGACGCGGATTATGCTGACCTGACGAACGAAGCCGAAGGCATGCCGGAGTTCCAGTCGCAGGAGCAGTTGGACGCGTATATCTTGAAGCTCGAAGGCGAGATGCGCGAGTGCGCCAAGCGCTTCGAGTTCGAACAGGCAGCCAAGCTGCGGGATATTATCCGCGAGCTACGGACGAAAGAGTTTATGTTCACGTAGCTCTATGAACGAGGGAGGGCTACTCTATGGGTGCTATCGCGGAGGGATTGGCGGTCAAGGCGTTATGGGCCGGTTTTTCGAGAGGTATGCAGACGTTTCTGGGGCGCCAGATACGCATAACGCATCCCCGGCCCGGAGAGACGCTCACCGATCCGGAACCGCTCGGAGAAGGGTTCTGCTATCCCGTTCGCGGCACACTCAAACATCTGCCTGCAAACCATGAGATTTGGCTTCTGAACCAGGACGAACGAACTGGGCTTGTCTGGCCGCAGGGCTTCTCTCGGGTGCAGTATGACTCGAACCTGAAGACGTGGATCGGGAGGGTGAGCAGCATTGCAAGTCCGACGGGCAGGAAACAGGTCAGGATTGTCGCGGTTGTAGCTCCGCCGACCTCGCACGACTTCTTCCAGTATTTTCAGGTTGTTGGTGACAAGCGGCAGCAATACGAGCCGCTGAAGCGCATTCCGGCTGAATGCTGGAATACCGCGTATGTGCAGGCATATCGTCCTTGAGAATGCTTGTGGAACGCTCTAATCGCACCAAGAGCTACCGCCGAAGACTGCCCGTTCACTGCGTCACGATCATCAGCGGCTGTTGCAGCGCGCACGAGCTGGTGCAGTTCAGGTTCTGCGGCGGCGCGGAGATGTTCTGGGTGACGGTGTTGTTCGAGGTCTGGATGATGGTCGTGGCTGAGGTGCCCTGGTCCGCAACATATGCCTTGCTGGCGGTGGGGTCGGAGGCGATCCAGACCGGATTGGCGCCGGCCGGCAGCGGCACCGAAGTCAGCGCACTGAAGCTGTTGGCGCTGACAACGGTTACATCATTCGAGCCGGAATTAGCCACGTAAAATCTGCTGCCGTCCGTCAGTGGGGTGATGCCGATCGGGCCGGTGCCCACGGAAGCCGTCGCCAGCAACGGTATGGGCGGTGAACCGGAAGGGTTCACATTGGAAGTGTCAAAAACACTGACGGTATTGCCGCCGGTGTTGGCCACGTAAAGCCGGTTGAGCGTGGGATCGACCACCGCAAACGTGGGCTGCACGCCAAGTGGCACCGAAGCCGCGACTGTGGCCGCTCCCGAAGAAACGATGTCGAGCGCTCCAGGGTTGACCCCATCGCCCTGCGTGACAATGAACATGTAGCTACCGTCGGTGCTCGCAACCACTGCCACCGGGCTTTGCCCCAGTCCGCCATTCTGGGCGGTGATTACGCCCGTTACTGCCGGAGCCGGACTCAAGACGAACACAGTGCCGCCGTTATCTTGCGTCAAAATGTAGATGTAGGAGTCGGAGGAAGACTGCGCCATCGTAACCGGACTTGTTCCGTATACATTTACTCCATTCAAAACAAACGCAAGGCAGGTGGTATTCGAAACCGCGAGGGTGGCGACCGGAATGGTGCTGACGGAGCCGCTATTTGGGCAGGCTGAATTCGGGCCGGAGTTCAGTACGTACATATACCCGTCGCGCGCGGAGCTAAGGTAGACCGGATGCGAGCCCGAGAGCAATGAGATGGTTGTGATCGCGCCTGCCAGCGTAGGCAGGTATTCGCTCACCGTATCGTTGTCGCGATTGGCGACGAACAGGGCCAAAGACGAAGGAGGAAATGCTTCGGCGATCGAGCCCAGACCCATGCTGTTCACCGCAAGATTGGTATCTCCGGAAACGTCAATCTCCGTTGTCGTTCCCGCGCCATTGGGGTTGAAGTTGACGACCCAGGCGTAGTGATTGACCTGGGGTTGACCGCCGGGACTGATGACGGGATTCGCGACCGGACGGTAATAGTCGCCGCAACCGAGCTGCACCGCCCAAATCAGGGCCGCTACAAGAAGCAGGCTGGCTTCACGCAAGAACTTCATCCCCACTCCCCAACTGGATTACCGAGCCGTTGTTACGCAGCCGGAACCTACATTGTACAAGCGCTTGTCATCTCAGGCATAGCGGCCTGCGCGCGACGTTTGCGGTGAGCCCAGATGCGTCTCGGGTATCGGCCGTTGGGCCGAATTGGCCACAAACGGCAAGGCCCCGTCCTCGGCGGACAGGGCCGTTCTTCGCCGTCAGGCGATGAATTACTTAGACGTTGAACGAAGAGCCGCAACCGCAGGTGCTCTTGACGTTCGGGTTATCGAACTTGAAGCCGGCGCCTTCCAGCGTCTCGATGTAATCGACGCTGACGCCCTTCAGGTACATAAGCGAGGTCGCATCGACGTAGACCTTGAGGCCATCAAAGTCAAAGGTCTTGTCCATCATGCCAGCACCGTTCTCGAACGACATGGAGTAGGAGAAGCCGGAGCAGCCCCCGCCGACCACGCCAACGCGTAGCCCCGCGGGAACGGGATTCTGTTGCGCCATAATCTCCTTCACCTTGGCGATCGCGCTGCCAGTGAAGTTGATCGGCTTCGAATCGGTTGTCGGTACAGCGGGGGTCGGAGTCGTTGTTGTGGTTGCCATTCTCTCTCCTCGAAATCGTTTGGATTATATCAAAATCAATGCCAGCGTCGAGCCTGATCCCGCGGAGTAGCTGGATCACACCTAAGTGTTGGATGCGGACCACGCACCCTGCGTCGCAACAACCGGTGCCCCCGCCAGAAGGCCGGCGCGGTCCGTCTCTCTCACTTATCTAAATTGTAAACGCTATTGCACTGGCAGGTTGGCGGAGTCATAATTGCCGTCGGATTCCTGTCCTGGCGAACGGGGGCGGGTTCATTTCTGAACCGAGGTGGTAAATGTCGACTCTGACCATGTTGCTCATTGCCTGGGGCGTACTGACGACCGTGCTGATTCTCCTGCTCATCTATCGCAGCACGCTCAGCATGCATGAGGACGATCAGCTTTTCATCGACGACTCCAGCAAGAACCTGCGCGAAGAGCAAGAGGCGCTGCAGCTCCGCATGAGGAAGGTCACCCCTTGGGTGCGCATACTGGGGGCGGTCTCGGGCGTGCTGATCATCGTGATCGCCGGCATGGCAGTATGGCAGCGGATGAACGCGGGGTATTGAGTGGTCCGCCCCTTCGGAGTCAGCCGGGCGCAGTTTTGGCCTTGGAAGGAAATTTATGGCCGTTCGGCCCGCCTAACGTGCAGCATTGAGCTGCGCGTTTTTCTGTCGAGAAGAGGGCGCCGCTTTACCTAACCTGAAGAAGAAACGATCGACCCAGCCGCGCATCTCTTATACTAGGAACAACCCACGGAAACATGATTGCCGGAAACCGCGCTGCGGTTTAGCGGTGTTGATTCGTACCTCTACATTTCCGATATCGAGGAAGCAGTGGCTACACAAGAGATACCTACCCGAGTACTCGAATTTCCCGCCGGTCCTGATATTGACTCGGAAGAAGAGATGGCAGAATGGCTGGAGGCGTTCGATCAGGTCGTCGACGAGGAAGGCGCGCGTCGCGGCTGCGAGCTTCTGGATGCGCTGATGCAGCGCGCTCGCGAGTCAGGCGTGCAGGTCCCGGTCCAGCTCAACACGCCGTACGTTAACACCATCCCAGTTGAGCAGGAGGTCCCCTATCCCGGCGACCGGCAGCTCGAGCGCCGCATCAAGAGCCTGATTCGCTGGAACGCGATGGCCATGGTCCATCGCCAGAACAAGAAAGACGCCGGCATCGGCGGACATATCTCGACCTACTCGTCGCTGGCCACGCTGCTGGAAGTCGGCTTCAATCATTTCTTTCACGCGCGCTACGAAGACCAGCCCGGCGACTTCATCTACTTCCAGGGCCACTCTTCGCCGGGAGTGTATGCCCGCGCGTATCTGGAAGGCCGCCTGAGCGAGGAACAAGTCCTGAACTTCCGGCACGAATTGCGCGGCGCACCCGGACTGCCGTCGTACCCGCATCCCTGGCTGCTGCCCGACTTCTGGCGGTTTCCGACGGTCTCGATGGGCATCGGCCCGCTCAATGCGATTTATCAGGCGCGTTTCATGCGTTATCTGGAGAACCGCGGAATCATTCCCGCGACGCCGCGCAAAGTCTGGGCATTCGTGGGTGACGGCGAAACCGACGAGCCCGAGTCCATGGGCTCGCTGACGCTGGCCTCGCGTGAGAAGCTCGACAATCTGATTTTTGTGGTGAATTGCAATCTGCAACGCCTCGACGGCCCGGTCCGCGGCAATGGCAAAATCATCAACGAGCTGGAAGCCGCTTTCCGGGGCGCCGGCTGGAATGTCATCAAGCTGGTCTGGGGCTCGGATTGGGACAAGCTCTTCGCCCGCGATAAGAATGGCATTCTGCTGAAGCGCATGGAAGAGGCAGTCGACGGCGAGTACCAGACCTACAAAGCTAAAGGCGGCGAATACATTCGCCGCGAGTTCTTCGGCAAGTACCCTGAGCTGCTGGAAATGGTCGCCGACATGAGCGACGACGAGCTGCATCGGCTGACGCGCGGCGGCCACGACCCGCAGAAGGTCTACAACGCTTACAAGCGCGCGGTGGAACATCGCGGCGGCCCCACCGTCATTCTGGCGCATACGGTAAAGGGTTATGGGCTGGGTTCGGCGGAGGCGCGCAATGCCACGCATCAGGAGAAGAAGCTCGCCGACCAGGCCCTGACCGCCTTCCGCTCGCGTTTCGCGATTCCGATTCCCGAGCTGGCGGCCCGCGACGGATCGCTCTATCGCCCGCCCGACGACAGTCCCGAGATCACCTATATGCGGCAGCGGCGCAAGGAACTGGGCGGCTTCATGCCCTCACGCGAGGTGCCGACGTCTTCGGTGGGAACGCCCGGGCTCGATCACTTCGCGGAGTCGATTGCCGGGTCCCAGGGTCGCGCCGTCTCCACGACGATGGGATATGTCAGCATGCTGCGACAGTTGCTCAAGCATCCCAAAATCGGCAAGCTGATCGTTCCCATCATTCCTGACGAAGGCCGCACGTTTGGCATGGAGTCGATTATTCGCCAGGTCGGCATCTACGCCAGCCAGGGCCAACTTTACAAGCCGCATGACGTAGACATGCTGCTGTACTACCGCGAAGAGAAGAACGGTCAGATTCTGGAAGAAGGCATTACCGAAGCGGGATCGATGGCTTCGTTCACCGCCGCCGGGACCGCGTACGCCAACTACAAAGTTCCGATGATTCCGTTCTTCACCTATTACTCGATGTTTGGCTTCCAGCGTATCGGCGATATGGTTTGGGCATTCGCCGATGCACGCGGCAAAGGCTTCCTGATGGGTGGAACTGCGGGTCGCACTACTCTGGCCGGCGAAGGTTTGCAGCACCAGGACGGCCACAGCCTCGTACTGTCCAGCACTGTACCCACGTGCCACAGCTACGATCCGGCTTATGTATACGAGATTGCCGTGATTGTACAGGACGGCATGCGGCGCATGTATCAGGAGGCCGAAGATCGCTTCTACTACATCACGCTCTACAACGAAGACTACGCGATGCCGGAGATGCCGAAGGGCGTGGAGGAAGGCATTCTGCGCGGTGTTTATAAGTACCGCGCTGCCGACAAAGGCAAGGCCGTGGTGCAACTCTTCGGCAGCGGTCCCATCCTGAACGAAGCGCTGCACGCGCAGGAGATCCTGGTACAGAGATACGGCGTCGCCGCGGATGTCTGGAGCGTAACCAGCTACAACGAGCTGCGGCGGGACGCGCTGGCCATCGAACGCTGGAACCGGCTGCATCCTACGGCTCCCGAGAAACGGCCTCATATTCTTGAGGCGCTGCACGGCGCCGAAGGCCCCATCATCGCGGCGACGGATTACATGAAGGCGGTGCCGGACCAGCTTGCTCCCTGGCTGCACAACCGGCTGGTCACGCTGGGCACCGACGGCTTCGGACGTAGCGACAATCGCCAGCACCTACGGCGGTTCTTCGAGGTGAATGCCGAGTCCATTGCGGCAGCGGCGCTCTCCAGGCTCGGGCGCGACGGTGAGTTCGATGCCGCGCGTGCCGAGAAGGCGATCCATGAGCTGGGCATCGACGCAGAAAAGATCGACCCTGCAATTGCATAATCGCAACGGACCAGCTTAGTTGCCAGCACCAGGCAGAAGTCCGTAAACGCTCACCTGATTGGCGGTGCCGACAAATACCTTGCCGGCCGCCACCGTCGGCACAGTAAATTTCGAGGACTGTCCAGGATTGTCGCGTGCCAGGCGTTGATTGGAGTTGTACAACTCGTGCGCCAGGTTCCTGGCATCGTACGCGTGCAGCACTGCCGACCCCTGGTGCGGGCTGTAATACGCGTCATTATCGACGGCCCAAACAATCCCATTGTTGTTGCCGTTCGCCGAGACGCTCACCGTGCTGCGCGTGAGGTGATAGGTGGCCGCGGTTTGCGAAATTGGCGAAGTGGACAGAGTGCCGTTTCGTAAAGCGAAAGCCTTGATGCCATCCTTCTGCGGGCTGATTCCCGCTCCGAAGTATAGCCGGCCGTTCCAGTAAGCGGGCGTTCCCATTTGCTGCTTCAATTGCCCGGATACGTCTTGCAGTGCCTGGGGGTTGCCTTTGCTTTCGTGATAGCCGCCGAGCTGGTCGCGGTCCAATACGTAGATATGTCCATCCTTTCCGCTGGTCACCGCGATGTGCGGGTATGGACCGGTTTGCTCGGGCAGCAGCAGCACGCCGGCAGAGCCGAGGTCGATATCGTCCTCCGCCAATTTTGCCTGATTGTAGGGTGTGAAGAAGTCCACCAACGCGATTCCGTGTGTCCCCGGCCTCAGCTTGACCACGCTATCGCTGTAGTTGACTCCCGGCTCCTCGCCGAAAGCATCGAACGGCCCATTGGCAATCGACAGGTAAAG
>Ga0335073_10008871_pt1 | contig 14098 bp, 13 predicted proteins | sample Lox_Sample_22_FD_207093 | JGI IMG/M metagenome (GOLD analysis project Ga0335073, IMG submission 207093) | Soil microbial communities from Loxahatchee National Wildlife Refuge, Florida, United States - Lox_Sample_2.2 | ecosystem: Environmental > Terrestrial > Soil > Wetlands | place: USA... | reverse complement strand
AGAGGAAGGCGGTGGGAATTACCGATTAGATTAACAAGAAATGGCGGCTCAGCGTTGTTTGCGCCTGCAGGATCCCTGCAAGTCGAATATGTCGGTGGTTGACAGCTCACAATCCGACCGGCGGAAAGTTCAGGCTTCGATTTGCGTTGGCAAGAGAAACCTGGAGGCTTTCCCAAAGAAGGATCGATGCGCCGTCCAGATTGGTGGTGAAAAGACAAGGCTTCCGCTCGGTTGGGTTGACCGGGAGCAGGTTGGATTGTTGAAGGCGGAGTGACCAGGCGATAATATGCGGGGCGGGATGGTGTGTTGTCGAATAGAGGAGGAGGCTGGAGATGATGGAATGGAGGGAAAAGCAGAAGATGTCAGGCCGTGCGGGAGCAACGACGAGATTTTCTACTTTTTTATAAAAATCCCCTAGGGCGGTAGGATAGTAGGGAGTAGTTTTCTTTAAAGCTGGCCCTCCCTTTGCGCGGTGTTTGGAATGGAGGGTGGGGAGTTGGCGGCGGGTGGCGATGATTGGCCACAGTCGTTCCTCCTTGTCGGCGGCGTCAGACGAAACGTTGGCTGCCAGCGACGAGTGGCTGTCTCAGGTCGATGCTGGATATTTACTTTGCAGTCTCTTCCGTTTCGAAATGCACCAAGCTCCTGCCAACGAGCGACGCCTTATCCTGTTGCTTCCGCTTGCGCTTCCTACCCGCTGACGGAATCCCTCGTCAGTGGTTTCGTCTGCCGGATGGCGATGAGTCGATCAGCCCGTCGTTTTACCTGCGAGCCAAGGAGTCGACCGTTCGTGGGGCTGCAAGCAAATTTGTGAAATGTTCCGTTCGACGCCAGGAGGTGTCTGTTACACCCTTTGTATATTGCACACGGTGGTTGGAGCTGGAAATGCAACCTGGTCCGCAGCTGCACTGGCTGGCTAGCACTGCTCGAGTACGAGGATGAGACGAGGCTTCCACCTCACCGTTCCCAGTTTGTACCGTGGTGTTCGCAGATAGACAGAGAAGGAGACGAAAGTGAAGGTTGGTGAGGCCGGAGGCAGCAGGCAAAGACTTTTATTGAAGCCAACGGCAAATACAAGCAGGCACAAAGCATATGCGTACTCTAGGATTTGCCCGTGCGACTAAGTCATGATCGGTGGTGGAACACGCTGGCACCACCAGGTATTTACTTCGCCATCTTGTGACGAATGCAGCAAGGCAGTTGCCAGTCATTGCACAGATGGCTGCGTGTCTGCCGTCTACGTCTTTTGGTGGTGGCGGGCCACACCAGCCATTCCAGCAGGTGAACCAGCAGGGCCTACCAGCAAAACCAGCAACCCAACACGCTTCGAGGATGGACTCACCAATTCTGTGCACCCACGAATGCTGGGGATGAATGATGAATCCAGGCTGTCAGGGCCCAAAGTGGCTGTCCCTAGCCCCTGCACCGATCCCGCCCGCCTTCCGGAGCTCGCCAGAACACCATGGCTCTCTAATGGCCGTAGCGAGTCTCACCAGCTGGTGACAGCCCGTGATGTGGCTGGCGTACGCTAATCCCCAACCAGCGTTCTTCCGAGGCCCAGCCAGTCTTTGGAAGAGTCTAGCATTTGCCTCTCACTGGCTGGGCCGCTATCGCAAAGAAAAAGATCGCTGTGGCTTTGCTCGTACACATCCTCGAATCCGCCCATCTGCAGGTTCAAAAAAAGTTTGACCATCGGCGTCGCCATAAGCTTCGGGCCTTGTACCCTTTGATCGACATTCCTGGCTTTTCTCCTTGCCAGAATGCAACTCCCAGCAGGTTTGCGCCGTTCCCTGCGCCCAATATCCAGTATCCGGTAACTGTTGGTGGTCTTTCGAGGCGGAGCTGCGTGCTCATACGCCATGCAACCGCGTAAAGCCTGTTTCACTCGGCTGGCGTCTTCTGACCACCGAGTCCATCATGAGAGTTGCGCACGTGAAATCGGGGACTCACGCTCCATGTTCACAAGCGCAATCGAACACGCTTCCTCAAAAGTCCAAGCTCAGCTTATAACTCCTCAAAGCTGGATGGCATCTCAGATTGACCTTAATGCCGTTCAGCGCTCATTGTGGCCAATCATCCGCCGTCGTCTTGCTCCGACTGAAGGTGCGCCTCGCCCATCAAAGCGCTGCACTGCCTCGTTCAGCTGGCAAATCCGGGCGCAACGCTTTGCCTCCAGCTCCATCAATCTCAGAAGTCGTCGTAACGCTGCTGATACCCGCCCATCTCCGGTATTTCGGTTCTTTGTCGGCGTCTCGCCGTCCGTCTCGCCGTCAGTCTCGACAATTTCGGAATTCAACGTCAGCCCGCGCTTGCTAGGCGCTGTAATATACGCAGGCGCATAAATTCCGCCTTGTCAGTACCACACGTCGCGTCTTCATTAAATTATGTTATAAGCCGTTCATCCGAACCTCTAATTTCCTAGTAAGAGACAATCTCGTCCAGTCAATTTGCTCTTCGCGAACTACATCGAGCAGTACGACATTCCATCCGTACCACGTAACACGTTCAACGGCCCGCGTCACAGCAGTCAAAGCTCTTTGTTCTGTAGCCAGTGAGAGCTATTATGTACTGTAGAATCGACCATTTAACGAAACCGGAATGACTTTCTGTAACCCATCGTGCAAAGGTTCGCTGTTGGATGGCTCCTTACGTTACATCGGCATTACAGCTCTCAATATTCTCCGATTTAGACTCATGCATCAATGTCACCATCCGGATCTTCCTTTCAGCATTCTAACTTAGATGGGCATGGTTGTGTGACGTAACTCTTGAATAAAGACACAGGCACAGCAACTTTTCATTACTAACCTCTTTCCTGGCGTGGCGGAAAGCTCGCCGTGCCGGAAAGACTTAAGATAGATCAACATCTCTTGTCCCGCTCCTTTCCTTTGTAAATCTGAAATCGATATTCTTGTATTTTTAGGTCCCATTCAAAATGATTTTTACTTGCAATAACAAAAAATTCATGTATCTTGACCATATACTAAGTCTGTTCTCTAGTCACACGAAGAGATGTAAGAGATATGCTCCCCTGCTACATCGTAGATATCGGGAGAATTTCAATTTTTGGGGCTATGTGATGAAAGCCCTATTGAGATAGATCATTGCGATAAGCTTTTTCAACCTTCGTAGGTAGCATTCCGGGAGTTTCGCCGAGAAGGAGCAGGTACATTCGTCAACGGCACGTGCTGACGCTTTTGTCACTTGGCTTGCTTGATGACATAGGATAACTTATCATTATGCACCTCGCTACACGCAAGTCACATGTCAATTAGATACTAGAAGTGTCGACGTGAAGTCCATGTGCGAGACGGGACGAAGCCGTGAGAGAGGCAGGACGAAGAAGCTTGCTTTGTATTGCTCTGGGTGACGGCCTTATATACCGTTTCGGGCGTGGAAGTGTCTGACAAAGCAGATGCCTAACTAACTATGTGCTAACTAAGCAGAGGCAACGATGGGCAGTGTCCCTTCGTGCACCCATCGCGAATTCTGTGTGGCAATGGAACCTACCTCTCGATCACACGAAGCCTTGATGCCGCTCTCAGAAGATTCAGGAAAGAAGATGAAGAAATGCGGCTATGGGCAGATGAAAAGCTTAACATATCAATATAAAGAATTTGTCGACTATTCCGCTCTTTTTCTGGATCCTACATTCCTCCCGAGCAGTCAGCGCCATGATATAGAGCCACCCGCAAAATACAACGCCTAAATGACCTCGACTTTCTCTTTCCCTCTTGACAATTCCTAAGCATACATTGCGATAAACTTAGATATTGAACTTCAAGTGATGTAAATCTCTCTAAAATCGCTATCCATTTGAGAAGTCCCATCATCTCAGTTGTCTGGCCAAGCCTCCCCGCCCATAATACCGTGTATGTAGCAAGGGCCTATGATCTGGAACGACCCGTCATTCCTTTCACGAAGAATGTATGGCTTCTCCGCACTCGTTGGAATAGCCACAACATCTTGTGGTAGCGTCATGTGTGGTACAGCTCCCACAAAAGACTTTCGCGTAGTGCATAGGCTTACCCCAACTCCAAACATCATCTGTTTGTGAAATAGTAGGGTGTGTTCGTTCTGACTTAGCAACGCAGATGATTCCTCCGGGGTTCTCTTGTGTATGAAGCTGAACTACTTCTGAAATTGAGGCCTCAAAAGAGCACAGTCTTGACTGGTGAGCCATGACTCCGTCTTCGCTATTGCAGGATTTACTGAATTGAGGATAAGGACGCGCCGAAACACTTCAAACAAGTCCTCACCAGTCGGATAACGCTTTAATGCGGAGACGATCGCCCACCACCTTTGTACTGTCAAGAAGAAACGATTTGGGTCTACCCTTCGCGGCGTTCTAAATCTTCTCATAGATTACGACTGTCCCGATGTACCCGGCTTTTTTCAATTCTGTCAGACCACCGTCACAGGCACGCAGACGGCAACAGTAATGGACAATCTGATTGATCAGAAGGTGGTATCGGTCGAAACATGGTCTGTTCCGCCAAGTTATCCTCAGTTTGAAATAGCATATCCCATTCAGGTGCGAATGAAATCGGGCAATACATTCGCAACAATAACAAGCTCAGGAGGCTCAACAATAATAACCCCAGCGGTGGGGAGTATCACAGGAGGCTCGTTGTCCGCAACAGGAAGCCCTTCGCATCTGTCCACCGGTGCTATTGTCGGAATAGCACTTGGCTCTTTCTTCGCGATCGCATTAGTGGTGGCAGGAATCCTCTTCTTCGTAAATAAATCACGACAAATTCGAAAGCGTGGCGATAATCCTCGCGCGGAGCCTCCGATAGGACGGACATTTGTTGCGTATGAGAAGGCCGAGTTGCCTGCGCCAGGACCGGGGAGTCCTGTCATACGCCACGAGCTTCCTGACAGCACTGCCAAAGGCTAAGGATGAGTTAACCGCGACAGAAATTGAATGAAGAGCTTGCAAACAATCCGATGCGAGCAGTGCACACCCGTGACTACAGTTTATGTAGGAGATAGAGATAATCAATGGTTCGAAATCTGAATATTGACAGTTCGCTTTGCCTTAGGGTCTTGATCACAAGACGGTGAAAAATACAAGTCCCGTGAATGAATTTGGTGACGCACTTGGGAGTGCAGAGGGTCTCGGTCAGAGCAAAAGGGTGGCAGACAAGCAGAGTTGTATTCTCTAGGTTCGTCTATGAATTTCATGGCAAGAATAAGATCTAATGCAATTTTGTATGATAAAATACAAGCGAAATTATTGTCCCGGATATACCTAGTCGTCTCATCCTTGATCGCTTCAGTCGGAGTGGCAACGTAGCATGAGACGCGGGCCGCAACCGCCACAGAGCCTATGACCACTGCTCAGCATAGCAGACCAAGCCGTTTTATGAATTTGAAAGGCGGAAAGAGCTCGATGGTGTTGCTGTGGTGGAGAGGTGCCACTAGAATTCATCCTTCCCTGCGCCGAAAATTGCGAACAAAATCATGACAGATATGCAACTGCGCGTGCGATGCTGACCTTCGGCTTCGGTCCGAACGGATCCGGGTAGCCTTGGATCACGGTGACAGTTGTGTTGATCAAGTTGTTCCAAGCAACGGCGGTAGTGAACAAGTACGAAAGGCTGGCAACATTCATTAGCGAAAATGTCTAAGAACTTCATCAAGAGGTCGAAACTTACAACATAATGACCGCGCAGACAATGAGCGCGATAAGCGCACCGTTCCAATGACCATGACCATATTGGTGGACACCGTCGTATGCCATGATTCCGATGAGGACGGCCCAGCCAGTAGCACACTTTGCTTCAAGCCAGAAGTCAAACCATGGGTGCTTGACTTGCTTGCGTCTCAGCTGTGACAAAGACCGGAACAGCACAACGTTGAAGAAAGAGACGTATTGGAGGAAGATCTGGAGTTCCGTCAGTGACGCCTTGACCGGAAAAGAGTCTGAGACGACATAGACTCACTGTAACGACCAGAACGGCGATCGCGACCGCCCACTCGGTGTGGTCGCGGTGCTTAGCGCCCAGGAACACGCCGGTTGGCGACTGAATCCAAAGCGTCGTGAAGCAAAGATGGATCTGGATCATGCGGAAGGTCATGCCGAGGCAGAGCTGAAGGCGGAACTGCCTCCAGCACGCGTTGCAGCAGTAGAAGATGTTCTTGTTGATGCGGCCGAACGAGTGCTTGGGATCGGTCGTGGCCCGCCGGCATTTGGTGCAGACCCAGTACTTGCCTACATCCGACCTGTCGCACAAGGTGCTCGACGACGACGTTGAAAACGATCGCGACAGACCGGCCGATTCGACATTGGTGTCAAACCATTTCGAGGGATTTGTGAAGCAGCGCGATGAGCTGCTGATATTGACTGTGACTTGGTCAGCAGACTTATCTCGAAGCTTTGCCTAGCCTTCAGCGAAAGACGTACTGGTATGGAAGTTGCCATTGCAAACGTGTCCGCACTGGCATCCTGTGAGCGTTGTGGGTTGCACGACCTCGCTCTCGCGCTTGCAGTCTTCGTCGAGCATCGTAGGAGGTAATGTGAAGAATCTGGAGGGCCAATCCTCTCGTATTGGTTGCGCTGAGTTCCAACTTTCTTCCAAAGGCACTGATGAATCCATCGTTTTAACAGCCAGCACCTATTAGTGATTTATATGCAATTCTGAAAGTCGGGCTCCTTCGGTCTGCTGAATTTAGAACACACGAAGCGTCAGCAGGAAGTTGAAAAAGTTGTCACGAAATGGCGTCCGGTTTCCACGACCGCCTCGTGTTTGAGTGATATAAGGTGCTATCTAGTGGCTATATTTGAAAGGCAAGGCTTTCTCACTAGGATCACAGGGCAGATTGACATTGGCCGTCGATTATCATTGGGTGAAATGTGCCCGACATCCACTCTGGCGTGAAGAACATCCCTACTTCGACCAATCGTGGCAGTGCTGCGCTATTTACTCGCACTCAAAAAGCCCGCATTTTTGTCGCACGTTCATCACTAGCGGGTCGCGCAGAGTGACCCAACACGGAATCTCGTATATACCTAATGTTCTTGTCGCTCTACTCCGTACTAACAATCGAGTTAATTAGTGCCACCTAGACACATGGCGTTGACCGTGCATCAGAAAATTCTAAAACTACCTACAAAGCAAGCAGTCATTGCCCTAGAATCTCAGCTCGCGACACCTTACCCATCTGCAATTTTGTTGTTGCCTATCCGTTCCTCAAATTTTAGATCGTTATAAGTCAATTTCACTTTAAGAAGCTCCCAATAGTCTTTGCCAGTTGCTCATCGTAGTATGGCTGGAATGCCAACCACCCTTTTTCCGGCAAACCGACTTGCTCATACGAGAACTTCGCCTCTTCCTCCTCAATCATGATCTTCTTGTGGCCGCTACCAGCGCTGGCCGCATCGGCGAGCAGCTGAGCGTGGCAGGTCTTGTCGAGGGAGATGAACCAGAAGGCGGCCTCGTCGACGGAGCGGCCGACGGTAAGCAGGCCATGATTCTGCAGGATGACGGCCTTGCCATCGCCCAGCGTCCTGGCGATGCGCCTACCCTCCTCGCGGTCCAGCACCACGCCGCCGAAGTTGTTGTATACGGCGTGCGAGCGCCAAAAGCGCAGCGAGTCCTGCGTCATCATGTCGAGCTCGCGGCCGAACACGCTCCACGCCTTGCCGTGCACGCTGTGCGCGTGGCACGCCGCGTGCACGTCCGGCCGCGCCTTGTGGATCTCCGAGTGGATGGCGAAGGCGGCCGCGTTGATGGGCTCGTCGCCAATCACCACTTCGCCGTCTTCGTTGACGAGGATTAGGTCTGACACGCTGATCAGCGCGAAGTGCATCGACAGCGGGTTCAGCCAGAAGTGATCTGTTAGGATCGGGTCGCGGACGCCTGCATCGTTTGGTCAATTCTCGGCTTGAGAGCCAATTCGTTGAGATGTCGTACTGATGTGTCCGGCTACTCCTTCATCGAAGCCGCGGTCGGCAAAGACCCGAAATGCGGCCGCAAGGTGTTGTTTCCTGTATAGTCGTTCCTCTTCTAGACTTTCAAACTTGGGGTAAGTTCGAATCTTGAGTCTTTTGCCCGTCGTCGTTCGGCCAAGAGCACCTAGCTTAGCATTGTCACCCGTCTCGGCTTTGAGTTCAACTGCAATTGGTGCCATTTTCGTGTGAGATGGACTTCGAAACGTGATTCTTAGATATGGAAGGTAAAAGGTTTGGACCGGACCGACTTTGGAAAGGTGAAAGTCACCATTCTTGTACTTATCCGACGGATAATCACATATAAATGTAATAACTTTGTTATTCCCGACTGAGCTGGACAACAGTTGCCGCTATCGGCTGTTCAATTTGATAACTGGCGGTCAATGCGGAGACGATTACCCCAGATCGCGGGAGGATTCCTGTTGATCTGCAGCATGCATCATGACCATTGGATGGACCTATATTGAACTTGGGATCCGCATATATAGATGCATTTCTTTGAGTTAGAAAAAGGTAAGGAAGAAAGGGTTCGAGGTAAACGAATCTAGTGCGGCGCTACTACCGCTGAGCCACCCAGGCCTCGATGTTATATTTTGATGTACTATCAACCCAATCGTTCGAAGCGACCTTTCTTATAGAGCACTATTTAGAACTAATTCATATGATGAAAGCAGGCCGATGGCTCATTTGAGAACTCACGTATTGAAGGCGAAACTACTCCGTACGTCCCAGAAATTCTGTTTTGGCCAAATGCGTCGGCAAGCTTTGCAAACCATTACTTTGGGTGGATGGGAGTAGTGACGTTCGGACGTACTTTCAAGCGCATACATTCACCACTGACGGCAAGGGCGAACTAAGGCATACAACCTTCTTCGGATATTACAAAGACCATTTAAAGCAGACCGCAGATAGTTCGTGGCATATTCTGGACAGAACTGTGAATACCGTAGTCATGATAGTTGTCCTCCGCCCATAGTTGAATTCACGTCAACAATTGCAAATCTAGCACCCAAGAATTAAAAGCAATTCGAGTATTGCAACTCATCACTCGATTTTCTATCTACTTTGCAATTTGCCTATTATTGAACATAGTTTAGTTTTCTGAGAGGAGTTTTAATAGTTAATCTTCATGAATTTCTCCGTTTAACCTCGCGCGCATAGTCTTAGCGGCGCCTATTCGTCCTGGGTCGATTTGGACGAAAGTGGAGGCACGAGCGTAAATGCCGATGATTACCTTCAACAAGGATAGGTCCATATGGCGCTTGACAAAGCCAACAAAATTCTTCCCGGCATTGGCTACCTGGTCGGAATCAACGTCAGCAGAAATACCAGTTAACGATCAGAACTCAAGGACTTACATGTCATGTGGTCACAACCTTCATTTTTCTCAATCCGAACCCTGCAGTTTGGACAAGCTTTAGTCGTTGCCTCAACCATGCTTTCGGCTTCCGCATTCTGGGCCAAGCGGAGGGCTTCTCTCGCCTCTTGTTCGCGGCGTTGTTGTTCGGCCTCTTGGGCCTCACGAAGCCGACGCTCCTCATCTTCCTGCACCCTTCGACGCTGCTCTTCTTCCTCTCTTTGCCGCTGTTGTTCTTCCAACAACCGGCGCTGTGCTTCCTCTTCCTGATGACGCCGCTCTTCTTCCGCTCTTCGCCGCTGCTCCTCTTCCAACAAGCGGCGCTGTGTTTCTTCTTCTTGATGACGTTGCTCTGCCAACTGACGGTGGTGCCGCTGAGCTTGCTCTTGCAGGCGGTAAAGTTGTTGTCTCCGGTCTCGACATCGCCTGTCATGAGCCCTTCGGCGACTTACTTCCTGTTGGCGTCGGGCATCTTCTTGCCTCCATCTCTCCGCAATTGCATCTGCTTCTACCAGACCTTGTTGCTCATCTGCATCGATCTCTTCGTGTAGACGTTGGATTTCATCAAGCCCCGGATCTTGTTGTCCCTCACCTTGCGCCATCGGTTCCGCATAAGAAACGTCTAGATCCTCCATTGCATAGTCTTCAGGACCAATCTGCCTCTCTGCTGTCATCACTTCAGTGTCTTCACTCCGTACTCCCATGCGCCTGTCATACATCGCGCATGTCTCTCCACGATGCCACGGGACCCGATGAACTACGCAGTATTCGCGGTTACAAGCCGTACATGCAAAGATTGGGAGGTGACCATCGACAATCTGCTCGTTTTGACAACCGTCGCCAGGACATTCATGAAAATTTGGATCTGCAGATAGCAGCGAGCGGAATATTAAGTCGTCGAATCTGTGTTACATTCAGCATATGCCGGACTAACTGGTGATATAAAATGAACATACCTTTGGAAAGATTCCGGGGTCAAGGCACGGCCGACATCAGAATGCTCCAAAATGGCATTACAACCGGCGTGAGGACACCGAATCCGATTGCACCCAACTGCAGAAATAGTAACAAGGATGTTTTGGCGGAGTCCAGAAACGCAAATGTCACTCTCGTGTTGACATCGCGCAGTTGGGTGAATTGGAAATTCTGATAGAGGATGTTCTTCAAAGCAGGCCTGGCATTGTCTATGGTATCAATTTGTTAGAGTTTTCATACATATTACAAATGGATTTATACGTACCTGACCAATTGGCTCTCATTCGTCTGATTCCGCTCTGTAGCAGCCTCGCCATGCGTTAAATTGGTTGGACGAAGATTCATGCTCTGTCTGGGTGCATCAATTGTTGCAACCCGTCGAGAGATCACGAATTTGACGTATCTTAGACGCATTGGTCTCGCTTTGAGCTGGGCAAATGCGTCGTTGACCCCATCAAGACGCCTCGTAGCAAGAACCCTCTCCCTTTCCAATATGAGGCCCGCAAAGACGCGCACGCTGTTACCGCGACGCATTCCTTCTGTACCGAGCATTCTGAACTTCTCGGCGAGATTTATCCGCTTTGCCCAAATTGTATTTGTACTCCACTTTTGGAAGAATGCCTGTGGTACGAGGACCTCCACCCGGGAGAGCTGTTGAAATGGAATTGCTTCGTTCCGTCCCGGTATTCGAGGCTCCAACGAGCCGAGTTCGACTCGCAGGATGATAAATCCATGATGCTGATCGCCGCCTACATTGGTCCGAAGAGCCTGCGCAACATGATACTTGAGCTCGTCGGCTGTACGAATCGTCGCGTCACTTCGTATACTATAGGGGGGTGTTGGATGGGTAGCTGAGTAATTTGGAGCATCCGTTGTCGGGAGGCCAACCCAGGAATCTGCGCGGGTATTGTTGATGAATGTTTCGAAACTCCAAGCCTCGTGCTGGCCTCCGCGGCGTTCGAAGTGACGAGGAAGACTGTCAGTAGTTGGATGAGAACCGCATACCCAGCACTTCAGTGGCATCTTCCAGGTGTTCCTAAAAAGCTCAGCCTGAGGATTTGGGATGAGGAGATAGAAATGAGATAGTACGATCCGCGAGGATGAATAGAAGTGAGGAAAATTGAGCAGATAAAGTCGGAAGGAGTTGATGGAAGCTGCGAAGATTGTGTTGGATAAGTTGTGAGATATTTATGAAGCAATCAGAAAGTTTGAGGTGATTCAAACTTGGTACCTTCAGTGCCTGACTTGAATTATGCTGCAATAATAGCTGCGTGTTAGGCCGCAGTGACGAGTAGATGTTTTAGTTCTGGAGACCGCGGAGAGCCGTCTTCTATCTTCAAAGTCTTCAGTGAGAGCAATCTGCTCACTCCATCACAAGTGATCAAAATACTACCGTTTCTTTCCTTTTCTCTTCTTCGCGGCTTGCTCTGCCACAGGAACCTCAATCTTACCCTCGACGGCCTCCTCACCCAACTCCTTTAGCTTCTCTCCACCCGAGATGAAGAAGTTGAGGTCCCTATTGAGATCTTCAAGATCCTTTTTCTCGGTTTCCAACTGCTCTCGTTTGAGCTCACCATCCTTAATTCTGTCGTCTAGAAACTTGATCTTCTGCATCAAACTTTCGTTCATTGTTTTCTCTTCTCTCCAGTCCTTGCCGAGCTTCCTCGCCAGCTCATCCGCTTTTTCAGTCCTCTTCCGTGCTCGCTCGGCGTCTCTTTCCAATTCCCAGATGCCTTTCTTCGCATCATCATAGTCAGCTTTGAGTTGAGCGAATCGTTCCTCGAGCTCGTCCAATCTACTCATCATCTTATCGGCTGTAGCACTTGCGGTACTGGCTTTGTCTACCGCTCGTTCGAGCTGCTGTTCATAATACAACCTCTGTGAATCAAGTTGGCTAGTAAGCAAGTACGCGTACTCATTACCCATGGCCTCCATCTTCTCCCTTGGGACCATATCAGCACCGAATGCCGCCATCCCACCAGTACCATCTCTCTTCGCGTTTGCCGAACTGGCGCCTCGAGCCGCAGGAAGGTCGACCATTTTGCCATCGGCCTTATTCTGGATGAGGCGATGGACGTAGCCGTCGCCAGCGTAATCCCAGACGTGCTGGCTCTCGATGTCCATGGCGAAGCAATGGCCCGTGGCCTCCCAGTGCGCGAACGCGTGCGCGCTGTCGTACCGCCCGCATCCCACGTTGCCGCAGATCAGGCAGATCCACAGGTTCTGGTCCGTCCCACACACCGAGCACATGGTCTCGGAGTCGAGCGTCGCGGGCGATCGCATCATGCTGGAGTTCTGCGTGTATCGGCACACGGGACAGCCTGAGCCGCGCCATTTCTCGAGACATGCGCAGTGGAAGACGTGTTGGCAGAGGATGGTCAGCAGACCTGTTGTTTCGTCCATGCGTTCGAGGCAGACAGGACATGTTGGAAGTTCAATAAGATTTGGAGTTGGTGGTGCAAGAGGTTTGGTCGTGAGTGGAGCGCTGAGTGTTGATGGTGATTCGGTTTTTGTGGCTGACTGTGGTTTAGGAATGAAAGGATCGTTGCTCATGTCAGGATAGCTGGAAGGGTGTTGGGAGGTAGATGAGGCTTCGAAGGTGATCGACTTGACAAAAACGACATGACAGTATTCAGACTCCATACTGTTGAAAGGTCGCCCATTCCACTCGTTACGCCACGCTTTGGCCTTTTTTGCGTCACGAAACTTCATGAGTACCATGTACTTGTTGGCACGGCCGGTTCGTATCAATCTGAAATGACTGACGTCTTCTCGTGTTTGCTCGCCCACGAAGCCGAGCAGATCTGACGGAGTCATGTAAGATGGAACAGCGAGTATACAAAGCGTTGTGCAATCATTGTCGTTGAAAGACTGAGAATCTTCAGGTTCGCCATCGGAACCAGCACTGGAAGATGTTTCGTCGTAAAGTCCTGGAGTTTCTTGTATGTCTCGATATAGATGTACGACTCCCCAGCCTACTTCTGTGTTTTTTGGGTCTGATGGTATGAATTTGCCTCGAGTTGCCGGACCTCCTGACACTGTTCCAGCATGAGTGCCTTGTGTAAGTGACTTGCCGCGCGGTCGACTATTCGGCTCCATGTCTATGCTTTGGATGCAGACGGCGTCAGCCCTCCAATCTCTAGGTGTAGATGGTTCGGGTATGTTTGTTGAAGTGTCCACTGCGAGATCCAGTCTAGCTGGCTGTGCGCTTTTCTTCACAATCGGCAAAGACGGCCACTCAGACTTGGATGGGCCTTCAAATGATATCGTTCGCCTCTTGAGATGATCTGTCAGATCAGATTCGGTTCTGGTTTTCTTGTGAGAAGATTTTTCTGGCTTCTCGCTTCCCCAAGGTGCGATCTTATGGACAGGAAGAGGAGTCGTAAAGATATCGGTGTCTTTGGGTGGCAAGTAGATATTTGCGGCGGGTTTAGAAGGATATTGCTCTGTTGATTCGGGATCGGAGGAATGGAGCTCAAAGGCGAGGTGATAGAAGTAAGAAGGCATTAGGGCATGGGGTTCGTGAAGTCGTCAGGATCATATCTACGGAGAAAGTGATTGTACAAGAGTCGTAGTTTTACGCCTTCCAGAAAGTTGAAGTCACAAAGCATGTGGCGCATGACAAAACTCACCAGCCACCTCTCCGACAACTCCGCAACGTATGTACAGAGTACGGAGGTACAAGAGCTACGGCGTAGATACCCCAATTATCACCACCAGCTTCCAAATAATGTGCACAACTTGCTCACACTACTCGGCTAGATCCCGTATGCGGGAAATCAAGCATACAGCCATACGGAGTGCCCCAA
>Ga0335073_10008870_pt1 | contig 14098 bp, 9 predicted proteins | sample Lox_Sample_22_FD_207093 | JGI IMG/M metagenome (GOLD analysis project Ga0335073, IMG submission 207093) | Soil microbial communities from Loxahatchee National Wildlife Refuge, Florida, United States - Lox_Sample_2.2 | ecosystem: Environmental > Terrestrial > Soil > Wetlands | place: USA: Florida... | reverse complement strand
TGAGAGCTCCCGTCATGGCAACCCACAAAACTCCTCGCCGGTCTTCGTAAATGAAATTCACCAGATGCTCGCCAAGGCTGTTGGGGTTGATGGTTTCGTTGAGGATCGGCCGGAACCAGGGTCTCCTGGTAGAGAAGACGTTTGGTTCGCTCGCGTGCATGCCCACCCAAATATTTCCCTCGTAGTCCTGGTTCAGGGCAATGATCCGGTCATCGGCTAAACTCTCCGGATCGTCGGCGCGATTGCGGTAGGAGACGGCTGTCCTGTGCTCCCGATCGAATTTCAGAAGCCCCTCACCCTGGGTCCCGAGCCAAAGAACGCCTTCCTTGTCCTGCAGCACGGCGATAACGCCGGCTGCGAGCGCTTTCTTGGACTGGTCGTCGTAAAAAGCGTAAAGAGTGAGTTCCTTCAACTCCGGATCCAGGCTGGCAAGCCCCGTTCCGCCGCTATAACAGATCCAGAGTAGACCAGAGCGGTCTTCATGGAACGAGAATTCGCGTGGCGATGAGGGCAGCGCCACCCGAAGGTCAACGTTGCCCGTGTTGCGATCGAGCTGCTCCAGGCAGTTGCCGTCAGCCACCCAGAATCGACCGTTTCGATCCTCGCCTGCCGATCGGATATTGTTGTTGCTCAAGCTGAGCGTATTGGCTGGATCGTGGGACAAATGCCGAGTCACCCGCCCCGTAAGCGGATCCAACCCATACAAGCCATTTGCGGTTGCCAACCACAAGGTTCCCGCTCGGTCCTGGCTGATTTGCACAACCGTAACCGCAGGGCTCTTGTCGAACGCAGGGTCGAGGCGGTAGTGAGTAAACGACTCGGTGGTCGGGTCCAATCGGTCGAGATATTGACCGCAGCCGATCCATAACATGCCCGCGCGATCCTTAAACAGGGCATAAATGTAGGCGCTGCTGATGCTGTCAGGGCGGGAGGGATCAGGCGTAAAGACTCTGAACTTATAGCCGTCGTAACGGTTTAGGCCGTACTGAGTCCCGAACCACATGAAGCCGCGATCATCCTGCACAATTTGCGCGACGCGTGTTTGGGACAGCCCCGCGTTGGTGGATAGTCGCCTGAAGCGAATGTCATCTCCGTCGCTGACGCTCACCTTTATAGGCACGGGATTAACGTGTGCCTGCGTCGGGCCGGCAGGGCCCTTCAGCGCCAAACTAGTCTGTGCTCCGGCCTGCGAGCCGCAAGTGGCTCCGTAGAGAATCGCGAGAGTCGAGAACGACCTAATAGACCAGTTTGACCGCAACCTGCACCTGTCTGGGTTGATTTGCCGCGGACGTTACCACGCCGAAGTTGGGGCCGTTGATCACGTTGCCCGGGGCAGCGAACACGACCGAGTTGAAAGCATTGAAGGCTTCAAGGCGGAGGGTAAGGATGGCTTTGTCACGAATCGGAAACCTCCGAAACAGAGAACAATCAAGATTTTGGGACCAATCCGACCGTAGCGAATTTCGCCCCAGATCGCCGAATGTATATGGCGCGGGAATGGCGAACGCTGCCGTATTGAACCACTGCAAGTGAGTGCGGTGTTGCAGATTGGGATTGCCCACCAAGTTCACACGTACGAAGGTGTTCCCGGTATTCTCCAAATCCCCTTGGTATATCACGTCGTAAGGCAGGCCGGAATGGAGCGCAAGAATGCCGTTCAATTCCCAGTTTCGACCAAGAGTCCAAAGAATCTTCCTCAACGGTTCGGTCGGATGTCCCTTTCCAAACGGCAACTCATAATGAACACTGCCCACAAATGACTGCGGGAGATCGAACCCGGAGACGCTGCGATCCAGAGCAAGATCGTAGACATTCTGTACCTCACATCCCTCCACGCCATAGTCGCCGGAACATGCCAGGTCGATTGACTTTGACCATGTGTAAGACAGCAAATAGGCAAGGCCGTTCCTGGTGGTTCGACTCAGTCGGACTTCCAGGGCCTCATAATGGCTGTTGCCCAGACTGGTATCGTACCTGGTTGGCGTGATGTATGGGTAGGGCCGGCGAGCCGCAACCGTGGCGGCATCGCCCGGCCCCGGGTATTCCGCTGTGTTGAATATCCCGCCCAGGTCCAAATTTCGTCCCCGTTCGCCGACGTAAATGACGGATAGGTCTGTAAGCCAGCCCAATTGTTGATCGATCTCGAAATTCCAATGGTCGGCAAACGGCGTCTTGAGGTGCGGATCGTAGTAGAAGTGCGAGCTCCCAAACGGATTAGCAGCCGGCACGAGTGTGGTGCTCCCGAGACCGACAGGGTTACCGATGGTCGCGGTCACCGCGTTTTGGTTCTGTGAATTGACGTTCAACGAACCTACCGACGGCCATGTTCCTCCGATGTTTTGCGGAGTCTGCGCATACCCGTTCCACTCGTCATAGGAACGGCCGTAGCCGGCCCGGAGAGACGTGGTGTCGCGAAGCCGGTAAGCCATGCCCAGGCGTGGTTGCCAGTTCGTGTAATCGGGGTGGTGGAAGCTGCCTCCGTTGCTGTTGACCACTACGTGCGCGGGAAGGATGCCATTTGGAATGCATGGCGCTGCCTGGGTAGAAGAACATGGAGGGGGGAGCGCACTCAATAAATACGTACCATCGGAAAGATCGAGGTCCCCGACGTATCCGGTACCAGTCTTAAGCGAACCGAATACCGGCCATTTCGAACCATCCCAGCGAACTCCCACATTTACGGAAAGTCGAGCCGAAGCCTTGTACTGATCCTGAATGTACGCGCCTTGAATGATTCCGCCATGCTCGCTTACGGTACTATTGCGCCAGTAAGAACTATTGGGAACGCCAAGCAAAAACGACGCCAGCGCGTCCCCAGTGCCCGCTCCGCTGGGTCCAGCGGGATTTTCCAGGTTCGAGGTTTGGAATCCCGTAAAAGCCTCGCCAGCCGCATAGAGCGGGCTATTGTCGAAGTTTTGCCGCGAATACGAATACCCAAATTTGAGCGTGTGTCTGCCCATGGCCCCACTGTACTGGGCGCCGAGTTCCCACGTATTCGCAAGTTGCTCCGCCTGGCTGTCGTATCCGCTTGTGGAGACGTATCCGGTGATCGAAACGATCGGAATAACCGAACCCGACTGGGACGGGAAACCGGAAATAAATGCCGGCGAGAATCCTGCGTTGATCAGAGCCGATGGGAAATTCGCGGGAGCGTCCGGAAATACGGTCTGCAGCGTATCATTGCCGAGATTGCGCCCAAACTGGAGATCCAAAATGCTGTTTACTCCAAAGGTGTGCGATTCATGAACGCTCGCATTCCAACCAGTGATTGCTACCTCACTCAGAGCTCCGGGATAGCCCGCACTGGAGCCGGAAGACTCGTTCAAATACGAAACCCGGCCGAAGAACGAATCGTGCGTTCCAAAACTGTGGTCGAATCGTCCGGTATAGCTGTCCTGCGACAGGCGCGCGGGCGTGGTGTCATAGAGATTGCCGCCGGGAATGGGCGCTCCTGCCGATGGGAACAATGTGTTCGCATAAAGCTCGGCCGCCGGCGACAACAGTTGAGCCGGAATCACGTTACCAGGGAATGCGTTTCTTACGAACTCTCCAGGATTGGCTGGATCAGGCTGGGTCGAGAAGGGGTTATACAGTTGGATTCCTTGATCGAGAAGCGAACTAAAATCACCGCTAAGCTGGGCGGGTGTCGGTGTGCGGGTAATGGTTTGGGCACGTTGACGCTGGCGGAAACCCTCGTAGGCAAAAAAGAAAAATGTTCTGTTCCTACCCTGATAGACCTTCGGAATTACAATGGGGCCCCCACTCGTCACACCGAATTGGTTTTGGCGCAGTGGATTGCGGGTTGGCAGGAAGAAATTGCGGGCGTCGAATTGCTCATTCCGCAAGAACTCCCACGCAGCGCCGTGGAATGCATTGGTCCCCGCTTTCGTCAGCACGTTGACGATGCCGCCCGCCACACCCCCAAACTCCGCCAGATCGTTGTTGGATTGAATCTTGAACTCCTGGATGTCGTCAATGATCGGAGCATAGTTGTAGTTGCCGAGAAAGGCCAGGTCGTTGGCGCCATCCAACAGAAACATGTTGCTTCTGTTTCTCTGCCCGTTCACAGCGGGAAAAATGAAACTACCGATCGGCAGCCCTCCAAAACCATTGCCGCCGGTGGAGTTCTGGGCGACGCTGACAGGGCTTAGCCCTGGTGTCAACTCGACGAGCTGGGTAAAATTACGGCCATTCAAAGGCAGATTGGCTACGAATCCCGTCGTGATAACTGTCCCCAACTCGGAAGTGGTGGAATCAACCAGCGATAGCTTTGAAGCCACGGTCACGGTCTCCTTCCGAAGACCAACCGTCAATGTGAAATCCAGCGTCCCCGTCTGATTGACCTGTAGGACAATGCCGGTCTTCTTTTCGGTCGCAAAACCATCCTTTGACGCTTGCGCAGAATAGTCACCCGGCGGGAGGTCACCCAGGGAGTAGACACCGGCCGACCCAGTTGCACCCGTGTGCTGAACACCAGTGTCGACATTTGCAAGAACGATTTGGACGTCGGAGATGACCGCACCACTCTGATCCCTAACGGTGCCATTTACAGACGCGGAGGTCGATTGGGCAAGTCCGTACCGTGGCATGGCGACGAGCCAAAGGTACAAGCTGGCAACTTGCAGCCCCAATAAGGCGTTTCCCGAGCACCGGGAGGCTTGAGCACAAAACGGTTCGGCGACAGTGCTCCAAATGGCGTATGGCGACACCATTGTTACTTCCTTCAGCTTGAACGAGCTGGGATGACCTGCTGAATTTTACCACAGGACTTTGGGCCTCAATTTGGTGCCCGTCCGACGGGTATTCATCGAAAGGGAAGCGCGCGTCATCCAAAGGTCACTCATGGCGTGACGTCAAGACCAAGCATGGGCACAATGTCCGGATCGAGGCATGCCAGCGGGTTCACAATGGCCTTCATTTCAATCGGATAACCCGTGCGGCGGTGGCTGGCGTCCGCCATGCAGTAGCACACGGCATGAAGCGAAGCACCTAGGTGTTCGTCGCCGTCACAACTGCCGCCTGGGATTCGCTGGTTACGCAGCGTGGCACAGAGAGAGGGATCTACATGAAGCAATCCATCGGAAGTTTTCTGCTCCGCCGCCTGGAGGAAGCCGGCGTCAAGCATATCTTCGGCGTTCCCGGGGACTACAACTTGGAGCTGATGCAGCAGCTTGAAGATCGGGGTCAACCGGCCTGGATCGGCAATTGCAACGAGCTCAACGCGTCCTACGCGACCGAAGCCTATGCGCGAATCGCCGGCATTGGCGCGCTGATTGTGACGCACGGTGTCGGCTCTCTCAGCGCGATCAACGGCATCGCCGGCGCCTATAGCGAACACGTTCCCGTCATCCTCATTTCCGGCTCTCTTCCTCTCCGCTCCGTTCAACGGGGAGATCTGATGCACCACAGCCTTGCCGATCGGGAAAAAGGGGACTTCTATCGAATGTTCGTCGAGGTGACCGCCGCCCAGGCGCGACTCACTCCGGAGAACGCGGCCGCCGAGGTCGATCGTCTGATTCTGACTGCTTGGCGTCGAAAGCTTCCGGTCTACCTGGAACTGCCGTCCGATATCTCTTATCTCGAAATCGATGTGCCCGAATCTCCGCTCAAACTCGAGATGATCCCGAGCGACCCGGAAAACCTGAAAGCTTGCGCCGGAATGATCCTTGAGAGATTGCATGCCGCAAAGTCCCCGGCGTTCCTTCTAGACACGGATGCGATCCGCTTCGGCGTCTCCGGGCAGATCATGGAACTTGCTGAGCGGTTTCAGATGCCGGTCGCGACGCTGAACTGTGCCAAGGGAGCTGTCCCAGAAACTTCCAGCCGTTTTGTCGGGACGTACGTGGGTAGTATTGCGAGTTCCCCCGCCACGCGCGCGGCAGTTGAAGGAAGCGATTGCCTGTTGACGGTCGGTTATCGGCGGGTCGAATCGACAACTGGCTTTTTCACCGATAAGCTCCCCGCTTCTGCAATCCACCTGAATTCCAGCTACGTCGACTCGGCAGATAAGAACTACCAGGGCGTTTACATTGCAGAGCTTCTGCGATCCGTGGTTGACGCCTCTTCCGACGGCACCACACAGAAACAGCCGGCCCGTCAGCCGAAGCAGGCGCCGTTCGCTCCATCGGACGCCCCGCTCACCCAACAGGCGTACTGGAAGGCGATGCAAAATTTCCTGCGCCCCGGAGATGTCATCGTGGTGGAAGACGGGACATCGAGCGCTGGCTTCGGCCGCTTGACGATACCAGATGACTGCATCTATATCTCGGGAGCCTATGTCTGGTGTTCGATCGGCTATGCGACAGGCGCGCTGCTCGGAGCCATTCTTGCCTCCCCGGGACGCCGTCATATCCTGCTTACGGGTGACGGATCTCTGCAGATGACGGTGCAAGAGATCTCGACGGTTCTGCGGCATGATCTGAAGCCGTTGATTTTCGTGAACGAAAACTCGGGATACACGGTAGAGAGAGCTGTCCTGGGCAAGGAAGCGAAGTACAACGACATCGCGAAGTGGCGCTATTCCGAATTGCCCCGCGTCTTCGGCGGAGACGGCAAAGCGGAAACATACGTCGTGCGCACCAGCAATGAACTGCAGAAGGTTCTGGACTCTCCGCACCCGGGCATGGTTCTCGTGGAATGCGTCATGGACAAAAACGACGCTCCGATCGATTTGATTCTCGGGGGCCACGCGATCGCCGATACCGACTACGGGGTACGCGGTCCCCAGCGAGTTCCTAACTCGCAAATCGAGGTCAGCCGTTAGCGAACGGCACAAGAAGGAACCATGGGATTTTCTTTAAAGCGAGACACTCTGTTATTCGTTCTCAGCCTGGCACTCCCGACCGGTTGGGCGCACGCTCAAGCCCTCAACATGGACGGGCAATCGGGCGTTTTCTTCCAGCCGTTCGCCGATGTCTTGGCGGCGGGGAAAAACCAATTTGGCGGGGCGACGGCGAGCGTACACGTGGTCGACGCAGGGCCGGTTGCCGGCGACTACATCAACGCCGGGATCGAAGAAGGCTTCGGCAACTGGCTGGAATTTGGTTTCACCCGCAACAACCATACGGATGGGGGTGACCCCGCGCTCAGTCCGCTCTTTAATTTCGCGGGCATGAACATTTTCAATGTCAAAGCGAGGGTGGTGGCGCCGACTCGCCGGCACAAATGGCTTCCATCGCTCGCTCTGGGCGGGGTGGTACGAACCAACGATCCGTTCGTTACGCAGCTGGCAGCCCACAAAAACGGAACCAATGGGGATATTTACGGAGTCGCCACCAAGCTGTTCAATTTTCACAACAGGTTCGCATTTCTCCTCAACGCTGGCGTTCGCGGGACGAATGCGGAGAAGTACGGCTATGGGGGAAACGCCACGAACTGGCAGTCACGCTGGTTTGGCGCCATCTCCTTCCCGCTTCCGATCAGGAATCGTCTGGTCATCTCCCCTACTTTTGAAATCGATCAGGAGCCGAATCGCCTGAAATATGTCACCTTCGCGAGCATACCAAGCGATCTGATCTATGCGGTCCGAGTGTCGCGGTACCCCGATTCGCGCTGGAGTTTCGACGTTGGCACCGGCCACGTGGGAGGCACCTTGGCGCCCGGCGTCAACGTAAGAGCGAACAATGCCGTGGCCTTCGCGGTGGATTACCGGCTCCAAGGGGAGCGATGAACGAAGGGGGAACTATGGAAAATGCAAACAGCCGAAAGAACGTCGTGATCGTAGGCGGCGGGTTCGCCGGGCTCAACTGCGCTCAGGAACTCGCGGGCAACCAGGAGTTGCAGGTCACCGTACTGGATCGAAACAACTATCACCAGTTCCAACCGCTGCTGTATCAGGTCGCCACGGGCACGCTGGCTCCCAATAATGCTGCGTTCAATCTGAGGGCAGTCCTGGCGCGGCATAAGAATGTGGATGTCACCCTGACAGAGATTCAGTCGGTCGACCTTGCCTCGCGAACTGCATACTCCACCGATGGGACAGCCTTTCAAGGCGATTTCCTCGTCCTGGCCGCGGGAGCCGAGGCGAACTTTTTCGACATCCCGGGAGTGCGCGAGCATGCGCTGCCGTTATATTCCCTCACCGACGCGGAGCGGTTGAGATCGCGAATTCTCGAGGCGCTCGAAACAGCAGACCGGAACGGTGCGAAGGGCCAGGAATCTCTCCGATTCGTCGTGGTTGGGGGCGGTGCTACCGGCGTGGAAATTGCGGGGGCGATCGGCGACGTCTTGCAGCGAACGCCCGATTATGTGTTCAAACACCTCGATTTGAAGCGCGCCAAGATGACGTTAGTCGACATGGGGAACACCGTTCTTGGCCCATTCACCAAGCGCTCGCAAGAATACGTGACGAAGGTCCTTCGGGAGCGGAGTGTGGAACTGCGGCTGGGCGTATCCGTCCGCGAAGTGACGGACGAGAAGGTCCTTCTCTCAGACGGGACGAGCATTCCGACGCAGTTGGTCATCTGGGCAGGGGGATTGAAAGCCTCGCGGCTTTCCAGTTCACTCGGCATCAAGACCGGCCGTGGCGGAAGGGTGGACGTGCAGTCGGATTTGAGCGTTGCCGGATACTCTGGCGTTTACGCGCTGGGCGATTTCGCTAACTTCAAGACGTCCGCGGGAGAAGCGCTCCCGCAGCTAGCGTCCGTAGCCCAACAAGCTGGCCGTCATTGCGCCAGGAATATTGTCGCCGCTGTGTCCGGAAAACCTGGGGCGGCGTTCCAGTATCGGGACAAGGGAATTATGGCGATGGTCGGCCGGAATGCCGCTGTAGCCGAGGTTGGACAACATCGCCGCCCGGTCAGCGGCATTCCCGCATTCGCCGCTTGGCTAGGCGTTCACGCGCTGCTCCTCACTACCGCCCAGGCGAAGATCGCGACCATTTTCGGATGGGCATGGGAGTACTTCGGACACATTCGCGTGGACCCGATCCTTGATCGTCCCGGTGTGAGTTGGTCCAAACGGACCGAAGTGGAACAACCGCAATAGAAAATCTGAAGTGTAATCTGCAAGGAGAAAAACGTGTCATCGAATGAATCGATTCATCGCATCGCAATTGTCGGCACCGGCGTGATCGGCGCCAGTTGGGCCTCGTGCTACCTGGCGCGCGGATTCGACGTAATCGCCACCGATCCGGCGCCAAATGCGGAGGCCAACCTTCGCGCCTATGTGAAAAGCGCGTGGGAGTTGCTGAGTGCAGCCGGACTGGCGCCGGGCGCCTCTCAGGAGCGCCTCGCATTCACATCCAATCTAAAGGAGGCTCTGTCCCGCGCGGATTTTGTGCAGGAAAACGGGCCCGAGAAGCCGGATTTCAAAATCAAACTCTTCGCCGAGATGGACGACGCCACGCCTCCGGGCTCGATCATCGCATCGAGTTCCTCGGGTCTCACCATGGACGTGATCCAGTCCGGGTGCAAGCGTCCCGAGCGATGCGTGATCGGACATCCTTTTAACCCGCCGCACATCATCCCGCTCGTCGAGGTGGTCGGGGGAGCCAAAACATCGGAGGAAACGATCGCCCGAGCGATGGCTTTTTACGCGTCCATCGGAAAGAAGGCCATCCGTTTGTACAAAGCGCTGCCCGGCCATGTGGCCAACCGATTCCAAGCAGCGCTCTACAAAGAGGTCCTCTACCTCGTTCAACAGGGCGTGCTCAGCGTCGAGGACGCGGACGCAGCAATCTGCTATGGGCCCGGATTGCGATGGGGAGTCATGGGGCCGAGTCTCCAATGGCACCTCGGAGGGGGAACTGACGGTATCCACCACTTCATGCAACATCTGATGAAGCCGCTGGCCGGAATGATCAGTGCGCTCAATACCCCGGATGTCACCGAGTCGCTGAAGCAAAGCGTTGTGGATGGCGTGCTTCGCGAGGCGGGCAACCGATCCGTAGAACAGTTGGCCAAGCAGGAGAACGAGGTGCTGCTCGGGCTCTTATCGCTTCGACAAAGAGCGGGGCTGTAACCCGATCGACTGAGGAGATACACAGATGAGTACAACAAGCCCCGTCAAAGAAAGCACGAAGTCCCGGAACACCAAAGTCTCCGGCCGGATTTACTTCCTGGATTTGGGAGCCGGCCGTGTTCTATCCGCGAACCCCGATGGATCGGACCTTCAGGTCGTGATCGCCGGCGGCCAGCATCACCCGGACGGCCTGGCAGTGGACCCCGATCGCGGGCACCTCTACTGGACCAACATGGGAAAACCGCTCGCGAACGATGGCTCAATCGTTCGCTGTGACCTGGATGGCGGAAACGTCACCGTCATCGTTCCGCCGGGAGGCACCTTCACCCCAAAACAGATCCAAATCGAGCTGAAATCGCAGAAGCTGTACTGGTCCGATCGTGAGGGCATGCGGATCATGCGCTGCAACCTGGACGGCTCCAATGTAGAAACGCTGGTTGAGACCGGCCACACCGACGAGGATCGTCGCGATTCCAAACGATGGTGTGTGGGAATCGCTGTCGATTCACGTGGCAACAAGGTTTATTGGACGCAAAAGGGCGGGGATAATGCCGGCGAGGGCCGGATTTTCCGTGCCGGACTTGATCTCCCCGCCGGCGAGAGTCCATCCGCCCGCACCGACGTGGAACTGCTCTATGCTAATCTGCCCGAGCCGATCGATTTGGACCTCGATCCCGCCAACAGAATGCTGTATTGGACCGACCGCGGCGACCCGCCGAGGGGCAACACCCTCAATCGCGCCCCGATGGACCCACCGCCTGACACGGAGCCGCAGATCCTGATTTCGCACCTGATGGAGGGCATCGGTCTGGCGCTGGACCTGAAGGGCAGCCGCATGTTTGTGACCGACTTCGCGGGCTCCGTATACCGCGCCAACCTCGATGGTTCCGGCCAGAAGATGCTGATGGCCGCGATGGGAAATCTGACCGGCATCACTTACGTTGAGCGGTAACTCCCCTGCCGGTCCTGCTCTTCGATTGGCGAAGCGTTATTGGAACGCTTCGCCAATTCTCGCAATTCCAGAAACGGGGAGACGCACCATGAACAAACCAGTTCTCGTAGTCACGACGGCCTTGCCCGACGATGTCGAACTGCGAATCAGCAGGGATTTCGACGTACGCCGCAACCCCAAAGGAGCTTTCTTCAGAGCAAGAGGACCTGCTCTCAGCAGCCGAGGGAGCGGTTGCGATGCTGATCACGCCGTTCGACAAACTGGGCGCCACGTTTTTCGAGCGCGCGCCTTCGTCGATTCGAGTGATCGCGACCTATTCGGTGGGCTTCGATCACATTGACTTGGACGCCGCGGCTAAACGCCACATCGCGATCGCACACACGCCAGGCGTACTAACAGACGCGACGGCCGAAATCGCCATACTGCTGATGTTGGGAGCTTCCCGCCGGGCTTACGAGGCTCAGGAACTGATCCGGAGTGGAGAGTGGAAACTGTCCGCTCCGGCTTTGCTTGGATGGCAGTTGACCGGAAAGATTCTCGGCATCCTCGGTATGGGTCGTGTCGGCCAGGCAGTCGCTCAACGGGCGCGCGGGTTCGGTATGAAAATTCATTATTTTAATCCGACCCGCATACCGGCCGAATTGGAAGGGGACGCGGTATTCCACGATGACCCGTTCGATTTGCTCAGCGTCAGTGCGTTTTTGAGTCTGCACGCGCCCGAAACCGCGGAAACGCACCATTTCCTGAATGCGCGGGCAATTGCATGCTTGCCGCACGGTGCGATCGTTGTCAATACCGCGCGAGGCGGAATGGTCGTCGATGAGGCTCTCATCGCGGCCCTGAAGAGCGGTCAAGTCGCGGCGGCGGGACTGGACACGTTCGACGGCGAGCCGGGACTGAATCCGGGATATCTGCTCCTGAAGAACACGTTTTTGCTGCCGCACATTGGCAGCGCCACGGTAGAGGCGAGAACAGCAATGGGTATGCTGGCGCTGGACAACGTTGACGCAGTCCTCAGTGGAACGCCAGCCCCGTCGCTCGTCGCTCCTCATCAACTGAAAGGTCGAGTCAATCGCTGAGGGTCCGTGCGGAGCACGCTCTAGACGCAATGCTGTTCACGTAAGGCGTTGAGCGAGACGATGGCTTTTCCGGATGGCGCGTTATCTGCCGAGAGCCGTCGAGGATGCTCCAATCGACGAGACGCCGCCTACACCGTCCATTCGGCCTAGCCGTCTACGATGAAGGTCGATCAGATGGTCAATCGCTGCGTTATGAAGATCCACCGCATGACGAATCACTCAGACCCCAGCGTACATGAGTTCCACAAAGGCATCGGGCTGGACCAAGCCGTGTCCCCATTTGCCGTCGAAACTCGCGGAGGGCTTCGCTGCGATAGTCTCTTCGACCGACCCCCCCTGCTTTTTGAGCGTGGATACTCTCTCCTCCATGACGCGGAGCATCTCATCGTATTCGACTAGTTGCGCCTTCTTGCCGGCTGAACCATGCCCAGGAACAATAAGTGTCTGATTGTCCACAGCCCGCAGGTTCCGATCCGATGCCGCGAGCATTCCCTGTAGGCTGCCCCCGTTGTAGTAGTCGATAAATGGATAGCAGCCATTGAACCAGGTGTCGCCAGTGTGAAGAATATCGGCGCGGACGAGCCTGACAGAGATGTCGCTGTCAGAATGAGCCGGACCATAATACTCAAGGAGGATCTCCTCGTTGTTCAGGTGGAGACTCGTTCTGACCTCAAAAGTGTTCGTTGGAAGAGCGCCGTCGGGTGCGGGCGGAAACCGCCCGTGAAAGGCCGGAATCTGCTGGAGTGCGCTGAGGCGCTTCCGCGTGTTCATATGCGCCGTAATTGCTGCTCCCGTTGCGTGTATCCACTCATTGCCGTCGGTGTGGTCGAAGTGCCAATGGGTATCGACAAGGTGCCTGATTGGATTGTTGCTGACAATGCCCAGGGCTGTGGAGATCTGCGGCTGCGATGTAGCGTAACCGGAGTCGACGAGAACCTTCCCGTCCGGCCCAGGGAGAACGAGAATGTTACCGCCCGACCCCATCAGAACTTTTACGGTGCGCCGGAGTGGATTTACCGAGATTCTCGCCGACGTCCCGGCAGCGCGCATAAGCTCGGCGTCGTTAACTTGCTGCGCCAGGAGCCCTCCGCGACTTCGCGATTGAAGCCATGCAGCCAACGCTGCGAGCGTGCCGCTTTGAACGAACGTGCGACGGGAAGTCGTAGATGAGTCACCACGTGCCATGCGTTTCCTCCTTGGTAGATGTTCGCTGAGAGACTTGTTTCTTCCGGGTTGCGGTCCATGTGCCACGCCGGTTGCCTCTGCAACGTCGAATCGATCAATTCGCCGCCGGCATCAAAGAAATCGGTGCTCTCGCCCCTACCCTAATCCGTGAGGTGCGACCTTAGGAACCACAAGTGCTTATCCAAACCTCGTGACACCTCGGTGAAAACGTCCGCGGTATTGGCGTCTCCCATCGCGGCAGTTGCGTCGATCGCGGCGCGTGAACTCGCAGCCAACAACGAGAATCCAACTGCCAGCGCCTCGACGTACTGTTTCCCGGTCCGCGCGCCAAATGAGAACTCGGGCAGTCGCGACGCGGCAGCGCAAACGCGAACCGTACCGAACGCCGTACTACCGAGAGCAGTCGTCCGCTCGGCGATCAAGTCGACGTATTCTTCCAGGAAGCCGGCCAGAATATCGAACAACTCATGAAGTTGGAAAAACTGCATGCCCTTCACGTTCCAGTGTGCATGTTTGGTTTGGCTGTAAAGGTCGTTCAAGTCGGCCAAGTGCTGATTGAGCAGGCTCGTCGCCTTTTCACAGACCACGGCATCGAGGCCATTTCTCGATGGAAGCTTCGGTGTATCGTTCATTGATCTCCTCCTATTCCTACGTGCGCGACAAGACGCGCGTCGATCCAATTCCGAATGTCGGCCACTACTGCTTCCTTGCCAATGTCGTGCAGCGGGTCGTGAAAATATCCTGGGTAGAGCTTGATGGTTTTGTCGGTCGAGCCGGCGGAATCGAAGAAGGATTGACTGCCGCCGGGCATCGTCACCTTGTCGCCGGTTCCGTGCAGAATGAGGATAGGGAGGGTGATGAGTGGAAACTCCTGTCCGAGGCGGTCGTCGGCGCGAGCAAGTTCTGCAGCCGTCCGTGTGGG
>Ga0335073_10008868_pt1 | contig 14099 bp, 12 predicted proteins | sample Lox_Sample_22_FD_207093 | JGI IMG/M metagenome (GOLD analysis project Ga0335073, IMG submission 207093) | Soil microbial communities from Loxahatchee National Wildlife Refuge, Florida, United States - Lox_Sample_2.2 | ecosystem: Environmental > Terrestrial > Soil > Wetlands | place: USA... | reverse complement strand
AGCTGAAGGTCCTCGCGCCGGATGCCCATGGCTTCCTGCCACCGAAGGCAGTCTCGGCGCCCTGGGCCGCTTATCCGATCAATAGCGTCGCGCAAGGCTCGGTGGTGCTGGATGCGCGCATTGACTTGACGGGCCGGGTGACGGCGGTCGTGGCCGCATGGAGAAACCCGTCGCTCACCGGGCCCTCGATGCAAGCCGCAAAGGAATGGAGTTTCAGGCCGGCCAGACTCAACCGCGAGCCGGCGGTGGCGGACGCCATCATCGGCTACGTCTTCCGCCCGCCGAACATTGCCAGTCCGGTCGCGAATCCCTGAGGAATCGAATTTCGTTTACTGAGTGGCGGTTTTCTCTCCGAGGCGGCGCATGCGTTCCTGCAGCTTCTTGCGGAGCGGCGCAGGCGCATTCGGATTGAAGGCGACGAGATACCAGAGCGGCTGGGACCGATCGCGGCTGAGGCGCGTGAGCGTCGCCGCGTCGCTATTGGGATGGCGGGCGATATTCTCGCGAATCGCCGAATACGGGTGGTGCGAGAGGCGCCCGAGCGTCTTCGCGGTGACTTTGGGGTGCTCGCTGATCAAGCGCAGCAGATAGTAATCTTCCCTGGGAGCCTGGCGCGAGAGCTGGTCGAGCGCATCGGCACGCACTTCGGAGCTGAGCACCGTGCCGACCTTTTCGTCCCATCCTGGATTGATGTGGTTGAGCTCCTGGGTGCGCGCGTGGATCAGCTGCTCGATCACGCGGCGCTCCTGATCCATTCGTGCAACGGGCAAGGCGCTATGTTCCACGGAATCGAGCACGCGCAATAGATGCTGCCTTTCACCAAAAACAATCTGGGAGGTGCGCACAGTCTTCCCCTTTCCTGCATTGCGAACCAAGTCGGAACGTCTCATATTCGGGTCACTCCGCGAAATTGACGCGCCGCGAATTCGGCCAAGCAAGAAAGCGAGAGGGGCTGGCCCGAAGCGGCTGCGATCTGGGATTGCACGTCAAACATGGGGCCGGTGCCTTGGGAAATGCGATAAGTATAAACCGAAAGGCACACTGTACCCATTTGAAACTTTAATTCCGCCGCAGCCGTGCTGCAAGTCGCGCTACGGACATGCATCGGACAACGGCGAGATTATCCTGTGTCACGCGGCGAAGAGTAAAGCGACCGAGGGGCAGTGTGTTCCAGGGGGCGCAACAGATGGTCCTAGAACTAGGTCGCCGCGCGCTATTTCGGACTGGGGGCTGGCGGCGGGCCCGCCTGTGGGATGTCGTTCACGGCCACGCGCCGCTGGAACCTCCATTCACCGTTTTCCCGGACAAGAGTGTCGTCATAGTGCCCGGCCATGGCCGGCGTGGGCCGATTATCGGCGCCAGTGGTCACGAAAACCCACCGGGACCACGCCGTGGCTGTGTCGCCGTGCACCTCGATGACGAAGTTCGAGAGAATGTGAAGGGTCGAGCCGGGCTTGCGCGCCGGGCCGGGACCGAGATTTTTCTCCATGAGCGCCAGGATCCCCGCGGGCCCCTTGGCCGAACCGAAGCCGCCGACCCATTCGCCGTCTTGCGCAAACAGGCGCGAGTACGAGGCGAGATCGTGGGCGTCGAGGAAGCGGCCGTAGTTCGTCAGCAGGACGCGAATCTCTTCGATGTCCTCGAGGCGCTCGATCCGGGCGGCGAGCGAGGCGTCACCCTTCGAAGGACTCGGTGATTGCGCTTGCGCGCGCCCGAAAACGGCAAAGAACGCCGAGAACAAGAGAAACAGGATCGCGATGCGGGACTTCTTCATGTGCATGGCTGCCTCCGGATGGGTGGCTGAAACGCACGCGAAGATACCACCAGCGCTTTAGCGCAGGAAGAGATTGAACTCGCGCTCCTCGCCGATGGTGGTGGTTTCACCGTGGCCCGGCAGGACGAGCAACTCATCCGGCAGGACGAGGAGCTTATCGCGAATCGACTTGAGGATCTGCGGATGCGAGCCACCGGGAAGATCGGTGCGGCCGATGCTGCGGTGAAAGAGCGTGTCGCCGGCGAGCAGCACGGAACCGGCGGGAGCGGGGTCGTGCGACGCGCCGCCATGCGCGTGCACCGGCTGCGCGATTGCGGCAAGTTCCGGCGGCGCCGGGCGCACGACGAGGCTGATGCTGCCCGGAGTATGGCCCGGCGTGTGCAGAATCTGCGCACCGAAAGCGCCCCAGCGCAGCGTGTCGCCCTCTTTGACGAAATCGCGAATGCGCACCGTCTCGGGGGCCGCCATGCCGATCCATCGCGCCTGCTCGTCGAGCGCGTGATAAAGCGGCATATCCGCTTCGTGGATCAGCACGGGCGCGCCGGTGGCGCGATGGAGCGCGGCCAGCCCGCCGACGTGATCGATGTGCGTATGCGTGCTGACGATCGCGAGAACCTTCAGGCGATGCCGGCGAAGAATCTCGAGGATGCGGTCGACGTCGTCGCCGGGATCGACGACGATCGCCTCGCGCGTCTCCGGATCGCCGAGGATCGAGCAGTTGCACTCGAGGAGCCCGACGGGAATCACTTCGTGAATGAGTTTCGCCGACACTGGAAACGAGTATATCAGGGCGCTCCCGAGCCGGGCGCAGGCTGCTGGTCGGGAGGCAGCGCGGCGGCGACGAGCGCCTCGATGCGCGCGAGCAATTCGGGCCGCTGGGCGACGGTGAAGGCGGAGGCATCGACCGCAGGGCCCAGGCGCAGGGTGACTTCGCCGGGCCGGATCGTCGAGTCGCCGCGGCGCAGCAGACGATGCGTCCCGGCGATCGCGACCGGCACGATAGGAACGCCGGCTTCGATGGCGATGGCGAACGCGCCTTTCTTGAAGGGGCGCAGACGTCCATCGGGGCTGCGCGTGCCTTCGGGAAAAATCGCGAGCGGCAAGCCGCCCTTGAGCAAGGCCACGGCAGTGGCCAGGCCCGCGGTCGCCTTCATCCCACCGCGATCGACCGGGATGAATCGTGCGGCGCGCATGCCCGTCGCGAAGATCGGGACGCGGAAGAGTTCCCTTTTGGCGAAGATCGACGCCCGGCGCGGCAGCGACGACAGCAGGATCGGCGGATCGAGATTCGAAGCGTGATTCGCCGCCAGCACAAACGCGCCGGGGGGAAGGTTTTCGAGTCCCTCGACGCGCACGCGCACCCCGAGCAGCCGCACAATGAAGCGGCAGTACCGCATCGACGTGCGATACATGAAGCCGGGATCGCCGGTGAGCCGGGTCCAGAGGATCAGCAGCGGCAATCCGAGGAGAACCGCGAACGCCGTGAGGATGCCGGCGAGCAGCATGCGCGCGGCCGCCATGTCAGTCGGTAGCGCCGCGAAGGAGGCCTTCGCGGATGCGAAGTTGGCGCTCGGTCGGGTGGTCGATCTCGACGATCGAGTAAGCCTGCCCGGCGGGCGAGTCCGGCGTCTGGTCCACGCGGCCGGGGATGGGCTTCAACTGCAGCCCCGCCAGCGCGAGGAACCGATCGTAGGGAAGCTCGTCGGTGCCGGCGACGTAGCGGCGGAAAAAGTCCTCGAAGCTTTCGCCGGCCACTTCTTCGACGGCGGCGCGAATGCCGGTGTCGTCGTCGTAGAATTTGCCCTGCTGCGCGTATTCGGCGTTCATGAGGCGGAAGACGTCGTCGAGCGATTTGTGGTTGTCGGTGGCATCGCGGATCGCAAGATCGAGCAGCACGCCGAGAATCTGGCCCTTGTTGTAATACGAAATGCTGCGGTCGGGCACGTTGTAGCCGTCGTATTTCTCGAACCATGCGTCGAGGCTCGATTCCTCGACGCTCTGCCACAGGCGAGCCGGGCGCGCTTCGAGATCGGAAATCTGCTCGGCCAGATCGTCGTAGAACGCGCTTCTATTCCACAATCCGGTCCGCACGAGCGTGTAGGACGCGTAGGCGCTGGTGACGCCTTCGGCAAACCAGAGCGAGCGCGAATATTGTTCCTTGGTGTAGTCGACCGGCTCGAAGCTCTGTGGGCGGATGCGCTTGACGTTCCATGCGTGGAAGAATTCGTGCGCGGCGATCGGCAGGGCCGAATCGACCGAGTGCATGGCGATGGCGGTCGAGTTCGCGTGCTCCATGCCGCCGCCTTCGATCTCGGCATCGGGGCCGAGATGAATGATAAACGTGTATTCGCGGCGCGGCGGGTCGAAGGGCGGGCCGCCCATGAGCCGCAATTCGTAGGCCGTGATGCGCTCGAGACCCGCCTCGAGTTCGCTGCGGTTCCATGGGCCATCGGCATCGACGGCCGCGCGAAAATGCGCCCCGCCGCTGTCGAACTCGAATTCGGCGAATCGCCCGGCCTCGACGGGCGCGTCGACGAGCTTGTCGTAGCCGGGCGCGGCGTAGCTATTGGCGGCGCTGCCGGCGGGCAGCTCGGCGATCGTGCGCCAGTCCGCAGGGAGATTCTCGAATGCCAAGGAAACGGCTTCGGCGCGGCGATCGGGAACGTACATGAGAATCTCAGCGAGATTCAGGAAGGCGTGCGTCGAATTGAGCTGCGAATTAAATGGGCCCGGCGCGTCCCACTCGATCGAGTAGTGAATGACGAAGCTGTTGTCGTCGCCGGGCCGGCACGCAGACGCAAGCGAGAGGCGCCACGTCTGCTTGTCGAGCTTCGAGATGCGCGCGGGAACGGCGGTAAGCGAAGGGCATAGCGCCGTCACATCGCGCAGGCGATAGGCGAAGTCCGAGATGCGATAGAGCGCGTTCCATGCGGGCATCGCAACCGTGAGTTCCCTGCCCTCGACCGGCACCGTCATCGTGACGCCGAAGAGGTGCAGATCGGTCTGCGCGAGCGAGACGCGATAGTCGATGGTGGCCGCAGCCGGACGCGCGGCCGCGAGCGATGCAGCGACGGCGAGAGCCGCCAAAGCAAAGACTCGACGGGCGCCCGAAGAAAACTGCTTCATGCACGCGCACCGGAAGCGGCGTGCAGTCTTTCGAGCAATTTCGCCGTAAGGCCGTCGAAGCTGCCGTTGGACATAATCAGGATCAGATCGCCCGGGCGGGAGCGCTCGGCCAGATGCCCGGCGATTTCGTCGGCCGAAGACATCGCGGCGGCTTCGCGCCCGCGCGCGCGAACCGCCTCGGCGATCGATTCAGGCGAGAGCCGGTCGGTTTCCGCGAGGAGTTGCGCGCGGCTCACCGGGCCGAACAATACCGCGTCCGCGAGCGCCAGGGCGTCGGGGAGCGCGTCCTGAAAAATCCTGCGGCGCATCGTATTCGAGCGCGGCTCGACCGCGGCCCAGATTTTGCGGCCCGGCCAGCGGGTGCGGGCGGCCTCGAGCGTCAGGCGAATCGCGGTGGGATGGTGGGCGAAGTCCTCGACGACGAGGACGCCGCGGGCCTCGCCCTTGATTTCCATGCGGCGGCGGACGCTTTGAAACGTGGCCATGGCGTGTGCGATGGCGTCGCATTCGACGCCGCGACCGTAGGCCAGCGCGATGGCCGCGAGGGCATCGAGGACGTTGTGCCGCCCTGCCACCGGCGTGCGAATGCGCGCCACCTCGCTGCCGCGATAGGCGACGCGGAATTCGGTCGCGTCGTCCTGCCACTGGAGATCGCCCGCGCACCAGTCGCATTCGGGCGTCAGGCCGAAGGTTTCGACCGGGCAAAACGCCTTGGACGTCACCTCGCGCAGCTCCGGGCTCTCGCCCCAGATCAGAATCCGTCCGCGCCGCGGCACGAGATTCACGACTCGCCGGAATTGGAGCGCGATCGAGGCGAGATCGGGATAAATATCGGCGTGGTCGAACTCGAGCGACGTCAGGATCAGCTCATCGGGATGGTAGTGCAGGAATTTGGGCGCCTTGTCGAAGAAAGCGGTGTCGTACTCGTCGCCCTCGATGATGAACTCTTCCCCGCCGCCGAGGCCGTAGCTGCGATCGGTGAAATTCGGCGCGACGCCGCCGATGAGGAAATCGGGGCGGCGGCCGGCGGTCTGGAAAATCCAGGCGAGCATGGCGGTGGTGGTCGTCTTGCCGTGCGTGCCCGCCACGACGATCGACGTGTGGCCGGGAAGGAAATACTCCTCGAGAATCTGCGGCATCGAGCGGTACGGAATCTTGTCGTCGAGGATGCGCTCGAGCTCGGGATTGCCGCGCGAGATCGCATTGCCGATCACGGCGAGATCGGGCGCGGGCTTGAGATTTTCCTCGCGGTAGCCGTCGTGCCACGCGATGCCGAGCGAGCGGAGGAGATTCGACGCGGGCGGATAGACGCCCGTGTCGGAGCCCGTCACGCGAAACCCGCGCTCGGCCAGCATGCCCGCGACGGGCGCCATCGCGGCGCCCCCGATGCCGAGAAGATGGATGTGGCTGACCGGCGGCCTGGCGATCGGCGCGGTCATGGCGTGCACGCCGGTTCGAGAATTTCGAGAGTGCCCGGGCCCGCCGCCGAAAGCCGCGCGCGCACGCCCAAAGGCATGGTGAGCATCGACCGGGCGGTATGGCCCACCGGCGCGCCCCACACCACCGGAATGCCGAGCGGCGAAAGAACTCGACGCAGGACGTCCGGCACCGTCTCGCCGCCCGCGGGAGGGTCGCAATCGGGAAAATCGCCGAGGACGATTCCCGCGACGCCGTCAAATTTTCGCGCTTGCTTCAGGTGCATCAGCGAGCGATCGACTTGATAGGGCTTCGTGCCGCGATCTTCGAGCAGCAGGACGGCGCCGCGCGTATCGAGCTCCCAGGGAGTGCCGAGCGAGGTTTCGACGAGCGTGAGGCAGCCGCCAAGGAGCGTGCCGCCGGCAGTGCCGGCAACCATCGATTCGCCGCGCAGGTCGAGCCTCCAGCCATGTTTCGTTTCCGCGAGCGCGGACATCAGGCTCGGGCAATCGTAGCCGTGCGGAGCGCCTGCGCCGCGATCGAAATTGGAGGCGACCATCGGCCCGTAGAACGTCACCCAGCCGAGCTTCTGCCAGAGGAAAATCTGAATCGAGGTGACGTCGCTCGCGCCGAGAAAAATCCTCGGCGCCGCGAGGGCGCGCTCGAGGCCATCGAGCAGGTAATTCGAGCCGTAGCCGCCGCGCGAACAAAAGACGGCGCGGCTGCCAGGGTCGGTGAAAGCTTCCCTCAGCGCGGCGCTGCGATCCGCCGCGGAGCCCGCGAAGAAGCTCTCTCGCGCCAGTACGCTTGCGCCATCCACCTTCGGCACATAGCCGAGCCGCGCGAGTTCCTTGCATCCGGCATCGAGGTGTTCTTCCTGCACCGGGCTGGCGAGCGAAACAACACGGATGGCGTCGCCGGGTCGCAGGGCGGGCGGCTTGATGGGCTGTGGCATACGGTGAATTCGAGAATAAGGAATTTACGGAAGGGAGTCCATACGCGGACGGGGACGCGATTTCGCGGGATGCAACTACGAGCGGCCGGCGCGCCCGGGCGCGCCGGCTGCTCGTAGAAACGCCCCTACCGCTACCGCTGCAAGAGAGAATCGAAAAGTTGCTTCAGCACCGGCCAGGAGACCGCGTACGGAACGGCCATCAGCCGCTGCCCCCTGTAGCTGACGATGAAGCCGGGCGTGCCGTTGAACGGCACCTGGTAAGCCAGCTTGATATCCCGGGCGATGGACGGATCGAAGGGGCACGGGCGCGCAACGCCCGTCATCGGGTCGACCGAGGGGCCGTGCGCCTGAGGGGCCGGCATCTGCGCGTCTTTCATGAGCAGTTGGACGCGCCGGAAATCCGATGCGGGCATGGCTGCGGCGATGAATTTGGCCATATTCCCGTTCGCCGCCCAGGAATCCTGATTGTCGTACAGAGCCGCTTCGGCCGCGGGAAACTCGCCGACCTCGGCGCAAGCGTTGGCCCAGCGCGCCGCCTCGCCCGAATACTGGTGCATGTCGAGCGGAAAGTCGTGGTGAATCAAGTAGACCTTCCCGCCGGCAACGTAGTCCGCGATCATCGGGCGCAACGTGTTCTCGTAAAACGCCCGGCAGGTGGGACACTGATAATCGGTGAACACTTCCATGGTGATGGGCGCGCTCTTTACACCGTAGGTCTTCGCGGGCGCGGGAAGAGTGGCAGCCGAACGGTGAGCCTGCGAGGCATTGGTGTTGGCGCGCACGGCTGCGGGTGCGACCAGGGCGAACAGCGCCAGGAAGACAGCGGGCAGCCGAACGTTTCGTGGCCCGGGCTTTGATTCGCGGTTCATCTGTCTTCTCCTTCGAGCCCGCCAGCGGGAAGCCGAGCGGCTCTTACCCCATTGGACGCCGGAAAATGACCGCCAGTTAGCTGCTGCTCACGGTGAACGCAACCTGGCTGGACGTGCCCCCGCCCGGCGCGGGGTTGGTGACCGTGATCTGCGCCGTGCCGGAGGCGGCCGTGTCGGCGGAGGGGATCAGGGCGATGATCGTCGAGCCGCTGATATAGGCCGTCGCGAGAGGCATTGCGTTCCATTCGGCCACCGAGCTCGCCGTGAAGCCGGAGCCTTTGATCACGATCTCGGTGTCCGGACTGCCCACCGGAAGCGACGACGGAGAAAGCCCCGATGCTTTCGGCGATGGATTATTGGGCCCGGTAATATCGAACTCCACGGAAGGCGATGCGCTCGTTCCGCCAGTGTTGATGGCGATGCTGGCGGAGCCTGGATTGGTGATGTAGGTCGCAGGGATGCTGGTGGTGGCCTGGTCACCACTGATCCTGGTGGTCTGCGGAACGCCGTTCCAGGTAATCACGTCCCCGGCGACGAAATTGGTCCCGTTGACGGTAAGCATGAAACCGGCGCCGCCGGACTTTGTATCGGGAGGCGAAAGACTCGAAATAAGGGGGCCATTGTTCACGGGCGGCACGATCGCAAAGCTCACTGGCGCTTGCGACATTCCTCCGCCGGGCGGCGGATTCCAGAGCGTGACCAGGACCGGGCCCGGAATCGCAACATCGGAGGCGGGGATCATCACCTGGAGCTGGTTGGTGACGAGATTGAAAGTAGACGACCGGGCCGAACCGTTCCAGTAAGCGAACGTTGCTCCCTTAGCGCTCGAGATCAAGCCGGTCTCGGCGGTGATATTCACAGTGAAACCTGCGCTACCGGCGGTAATATTCGACGGGAACAGGTTGGAGATGATCGGCGTGGCGTTGTTCGTCGGCATGTTACTGCCACCGCAGCCTCCGAGCAGCACGGCGATTCCCACTATCGGCGCCAGGGCGCCCCGCCAGAAACGCTTCAAACGAGCCTCCTCAAACTTTCAACGGGGATCCCGTCGCCGCCTGCCGCGGCCGAGCGGGAACGCGAAACGATGGACACACCGGACGGTTTGCAACCCCCTGCAGATCAGGGAGATTGATAGCATCCCGGCGCGCAACCCGTCAACCTTGGATTCAGCCGCGCGGCGGAAGGTTTTCCCGCGGCTGGAGCGACGCAACCACCCCCGCCGCTGCGCGGGATGCGCTTACAGCTTGAAGGCGGTGAGTTTCGCGAACTGGCGGGCGCGAGCGGCGATCTCCTTGCGCGTCACCTTGGCCAGCCGCTCGACGCCGAATTTCTCCACCGTAAAGCTGGCCAGCACCGAGCCGTAGACCATCGCCGAGCGCAGCGTCCGCTCGTTGATGCGCCCCTTGCCGGCCAGATAGCCCATGAAGCCGCCGGCGAAGGTGTCGCCCGCGCCGGTCGGGTCGCGCACTTCCTCGAGCGGAAACGCCGGCACGGAAAAGATGAAACCGTCGTGCACCATCAGCGCGCCGTTTTCGCCGCGCTTGATGATCAGCGTTTTCGGGCCCATTTTGAAGACGTGCTTGGCGGCGCGGAAGAGGTTGTGCTCGCCCGTAAGCTGGCGCGTTTCGTCGTCGTTGATCGTGAGGATGTCGACGTGCTTGAGCGTTTCCTTGAGCTGCGCCGGTGTGCCGTCGATCCAGTAGTTCATCGTGTCGAGGCCGACGACCTTCGGTTTCTTGCGCGCCTGCTTCAGCACCGAATGCTGAAGCGTCGGATCGATATTGCCGAGGAAGATGAATTGCGAATTCGTATACGCCTCCGGCAGCGTCGGGCGGAAATCGCCGAAGACGTTGAGCTCGGTGACGAGCGTGGTGCGCTCGTTCATGTTCTGGCTGTAGCGCCCCGACCAGAAGAACGATTTCCCGGCCACATGCTCCAGGCCGGCCAGGTCGATCTTGCGGCCGCGAAAGACGGCTTCGTCCTTGGCGGTGAAATCCTCCCCGACGATCGCCACGAGGCGCACCGGCGCGAAGTGGCTGGCGGCCAGCGCGAAGTAGCTCGCCGCCCCGCCGAGCGTGCGCTCCACTTTTCCGAAGGGCGTTTCGATGGCGTCAAAAGCGACGGATCCGACGACGAGAAGTGACAAGGGCGCTCCGTGTTTTAGGCGGCCGCGCGCAGGCGCAGCCCCGTGTTTGAGACTCGATGCGATTCCAAGGGAAACTCCGCACCCGTGAGTCGCCGCCCGGTCGGGTGAACTTCAGACGTACTTGCCGATGATGGGCGCCAGGCGCTTTTTCGTCGCCGCCGGGATGCGCTTGCGGTCGGTGAGGATTGCGTGCGCCAGCGCCGAGCGGCACTTGCAGCCGCCTTCGTCGTCGAGCGCGCGCACCGCCTCGCGAATGGATTTCTGGACGTTCTCGGCATTCTTATTGAGATAGCCGATGATCGTATCGACGGTGACGGCATCGTGTCCCGGATGCCAGCAGTCGTAATCGGTGATCATCGCGAACGTAGCGTAGCAAAGTTCGGCTTCGCGCGCGAGTTTGGCCTCGGTGAGGTTGGTCATCCCGATCACGTCGAAGCGCAGCTGCCTATAGGTGTGCGATTCCGAAAGCGTCGAGAACGCGGGGCCCTCCATGCAGACGTACGTCCCGCCGCGATGAACGTTGACGCCGGCGCGATCGCACGCCGCGGCGAGCTGCGCGGAAAGGCGCGGGCAGGTCGGCTTGTCGAACCCGATGTGCGCCACGATGCCGCCTTCGAAAAACGTGGCCGCCCGGCTCTTGGTGCGGTCGAAAAACTGGTCCGGGACCAGAAAATCGAGCGGCGCAAGATCCTCGCGCAGCGAGCCAACCGCACCCACCGAAATAATCTGCTCGACGCCGAGCAGCTTCATCCCGCAGATATTGGCCCGGTAGTTGATCTCGCTCGGCGAAAGGACGTGCCCGCGGCCGTGGCGCGAGAGGAATGCGACGCGCCTGCCCTCGAGCGTGCCGGTGATGAACGCGTCGGAGGGATCGCCGAACGGGGTTTTTACCCGCACTTCGCGCGTGCCGGTAAGGCCGGCCATCGAGTAGAGGCCGCTGCCGCCGATGATGCCGATCTTCACCGGCTCGCTTTTCATTTTTCGCTTCGAGGCTTTTGCCATGTCGGAAGTGAGTTTGCTCCTGGGATTTTGCGAACAGCGGATTTGACGGCGCTCAGTCGATGGCTACGGGCTCGGGTTCCCACTTGCCGTCGCGTTCGCGCAAGTACGCGGCCGGCACGCGCGCGTCGTGGCCAAACAGCGCGATCCAGCCCTCGCGAACGACCGCCGGAATCCAGCGTTTCTTGTTTTCAAGCGTCATCATCGGGTAGAGATCGTAACCCATAATCCACGGAAGCGGGAGGTGCGCCGTCGTCGGCACCAGATCGGCGAAGAAGAAAGCCGTCTTCCCTCCTCCGGTGAGCTTCACGCACTGCATATCGGCGTTGTGGCCGGGCACGCGAATCAGCTCGACGCCCGGCGCAATCGCGCGGTCGCCCTCGAGGAAATCGAATCGGCGCGCCGCCTCGATCGGCGCGAAGTTCTCGACGAAGTAACTGGCTTGGTCGCGCTCGTTCGGATGCATCGCGTGGTCGAATTCGCTCCGCCGCACCACATAGCGTGCGTTCGGAAACGCCGGCACGATTTTGTCTCTCTCGACGAGTGTGTTGCCGCCGCAGTGGTCGAAGTGCAGGTGGGTATCGACGACGATGTCGATATCCTCCGCGCGCAGCCCGTATTCGCGCAGGCCCTCGGCGAGCCGCGGCTCTTCCAGGCCGTAAATCTCGCGCAGCTTTGCGGGCATCTTGTCGCCCGCGCCCGTCTCGACCAGGATGCGCTTGCCTGCCGTCCGGATCAGGAGCGAATTCATCGCCAGCGTGATCCGATTGCGCGCATCGGGAGCCATCTTCTTCTCCCACAGCGGCTTGGGGATCACGCCGAACATCGCGCCGCCGTCGAGCAGCACGTGGCCTGTCGAGAAAATGTGGAATTCGAGATCGCCGAGTTTCATCGCGCACGCAAACGCAAGCGAACGAAAATAGCAGGAGGCGGGCCAAAGTTCAAATTGCCGGTCCGACGCCCGGACGCGGGCTGATTCGGAAGGGCGATCGGGCCACGCGGAAAATTGTATGAGACAGTACATGGCCTTAGGGGTACTATAGCGCTCCCTTCGACCTTCACCGCGAAGGTCTCCGATCCACCCTCCCACGCAAAGGAGAGCCTCCGATGATTTCACAGGCGAATATTCTGCCGGCCACGCCCATGGGCGCGAACCTGGTTCCCGGAGGCGGCGCGACATTTCGTGTCTGGGCCCCAAGGGCCACGGCGGTCTACCTCAACGGCACGTTTGGCGCGGCGCCGCTCACCGGCGAGACCGACGACCTGCTGATGGCGAAGGACGCAAACGGCTACTGGACGGGCTTTCTCGCCAATGCCGCCGAGGGCGATCTGTATCACTTCTGGGTCGCCGGCGCCGGGTCGCAGGGATACAAGCGCGACCCGTACGCGCGGGAGCTCGCGACCGATCAGCCGTTTCCCCAGTGCAGCTGCGTGATCCGCTCGGGCACGGCCTACCCGTGGCACGACGCCGCGTTCGTGACGCCCGATTTCTCGAACATGATCATCTACCAGTTGCACGTCGGGACGTACGCACCGAGCGCGCCCGGTGTGGCGTCGACGTTCCTCGACGTGATCGGCAAGATCGAGTATCTCGTGGCGCTCGGCGTCAATGTGCTGCAGCCGCTGCCCGTCGATGAACTGGAGACCGATCCTTCGATGGGCTACAACGGCGCGGACTATTTTTCGCCGGATTTCCCGTACGTCGTGAAGGATCGGGCGGCGCTGGCCGGCTATCTGGCGACGATCAACGGCCTGCTCGCCGCGAAAGGATTTGCGCCGCTCGCGATCGCCGATATCACCTCCGGCCCAGCGCAGCTCAAGGCGATGGTCGATCTGTGCCACCTCTACGGAATCGCGGTCACTTTCGACGTGGTCTACAACCACGCGGGCGGATTCGAGGGCGACGACCAGAGCCTCTACTTCTGGGACCGTGCCGCGGGCACCAACGACAACAATCAGAGCCTCTACTTCACCAATATGGGATTCGCGGGCGGGCTCGCCTTCGCGCTTTGGAACAACGACGTGCGCGAGTTCATCATCAACAGCGCGAGCTACTACATCGAAGAGTTTCACGCCGATGGATTCCGCTACGACGAGATCAGCGCGCTCCTCTCGCTCGACGAAGATTCCGGCTGGAGCTTCTGCTGCAATCTCACCGATACGCTGCGTTACATCGAGCCGCGGCTGCTCCAGAACGCCGAGTATTGGCCGTTCGAGTTCTCGAACTATCCGAAATCGAGCGACTCGATTGTGGCGCCGACCGGCAACGGCGGCGCGGGATTCGACGTGTTGCAGCACGACGGGCTGCGCGGAGCGCTGCGGGGCGCCGTCGGGCAGGCGTCCGCCGGCGCCGGCGCGAGCGTGGATTTCGATTCGATCGCGGGAAACTTGTATCCGCAGGGATTCGCGCACGGCTGGCAGGCCGTGCCGTGCGTCGAAAACCACGATCTGGTGGCCGCGGGACCAGGACGCGAGCCGCGCATCCCGGCCCTGGCCGATGGCTCGAACCACCGCTCCTGGTACGCGCGCAGCCGCTCGCGCTTCGCGACGGGCCTGCTGATGACGGCTCCGGGCATTCCGCAGCTTTTCATGGGGCAGGAGTTCCTCGAGGACAAGCAGTGGAACTGGGACCCCACCGACTCGAGCCATCTGATCTGGTGGTACGGGCTCAACAGCGGTACGGACACGGCTATGGTGAATCATCTGCGTTTCACGCAGGACCTGATCCGCCTGCGATGGAAGCAGCCGGCGCTGCGCGGCGACAACGTGAATCCCTTCCACGTGCACGATCAGAATCGCGTGATCGCGTTCCAT